>JAABUJ010000341.1_pt1 | contig 97545 bp, 89 predicted proteins | sample 5559131 | NCBI WGS metagenome assembly JAABUJ01 (sample SAMN10711875, study PRJNA513366) | rock metagenome | isolation source: Antarctica rocks | place: Antarctica: Victoria Land, Mt New Zealand nord | collected 2016-01-07
ACCGAGGCGCTTGCCGCACTCGTCCTGCACATGCACGTCATGGTGGGCCTGCGCCCAGTCCACCCCTACGAAGATCATTGTGGCTCCTCTCGCTCGACCGGCACCAACACCGAGCCCGAGGACCCCAGCAGCCACCTAATGGATAGTGCTCCAGGCACGACATCCCACCAGCCGTCACGGGAACCTCACCGACCGACAGGGGCACGATCTAGACGTAAGGCTCGAAGCCCTGGCGCTTGCAGTGCTCACCTGCCGGCGGCTCAGCTTGACCAGTCTCACCCACCAGGTGGCTGGGGTGGTCGGTCCCCATTAGGCGGCGGGAGCTACACTGACCCGCCGGAGGGCCGTTTCGAGCCAGCGACATCCAGGGGAAGGACCCGATTGTCCGCCACCGTGGTCGTCGGAACCCAGTGGGGCGACGAGGGAAAGGGGAAGCTCACCGATCTCCTGGCCCGGGATATGGATCTGGTGGTTCGCTATCAGGGAGGCCACAACGCCGGCCACACCATTGTGACCGGCGGCGACACCTTTGCCCTGCAACTCATCCCCAGCGGAGTGCTCTACCCCCATATCACCCCAGTCATCGGCAACGGGGTGGTGGTCGACCCCGGTGTCTTGCTGTCCGAGGTCGACACCCTCTCGGCCAAGGGGGTGGACTGCAGCCGGTTGCGGGTCAGCGGCAATGCCCATCTGATAATGCCCTACCACCACGAGCTGGACCGGATGACCGAGCGTTACCTGGGCAAGAACCGTCTCGGGACCACCAAGCGGGGCATCGGGCCGGCCTATGCGGACAAAGCCACCCGGGTGGGCCTGCGGGTCCAGGACCTGGCGGATCCCAAGATCTTTCGCCAGAAGCTGGACGTGGCCCTGAAGGAGAAGAACGCCGTCCTCGCCAAGGTCTACAACCGCCTGCCCCTTGACGGGGACGCCATTGCCGACTGTTACCTGGGCGAGTATGCCCCTCGCATCCAGCCCATGGTGGACGACGCAGTGGCCCTGGTCCATCAGGCTCTGGCCAAAGGCCAGAACATCCTCCTGGAGGGGGCCCAGGCCACCTTCTTGGACCTCGACCAGGGAACCTATCCCTACGTGACCTCCTCCAATCCGTGTGCGGGAGGAGCGTGCACCGGGGCGGGGATCGGCCCCCGGGAGCTGGGCCGTATCATCGGCATCGCCAAGGCCTACGTGACCCGTGTCGGATCAGGACCCTTCCCGACCGAGGTGGGCGGGGACCTGGCTGACGTGCTGGTCGATCGGGGCCACGAATACGGCACCAACACCGGACGACGACGCAGGACCGGGTGGTTCGACACCGTCATGTTGCGCCAGGCGGTGCGGCTCAACTCGCTGTCCGAGGTGGCGCTGACCAAGCTCGACGTGCTCGACACCCTGGATGCCGTCAAGGTCTGCGTCGCCTACGAGGCGGACGGGGTGCGCTACGACTTCATGCCGTACCACCAGTCGGTGCTGCACCGGGTGACCCCCATCTACGAGGAGCTGCCCGGCTGGCGCACCGATCTGTCGGGAGCCACCGACCTGACCGACCTGCCGGCCCGGGCCCGGGACTATGTGGCCTTCTTGTCCAGCCAGGGCGGCGTTCCGATCCAGCTAGTCGGGGTAGGCCCAGGTCGAGAGCAGCTGGTCGACATAGGAATCCGGGATTGAGCGCGAAATTGAGGGTGTGCGTAGTCGGCGGGGGCGGCCGGGAGCACGCCTTGGCTCATGTGCTCTCGCGCACCGCCGATGTACTGGTGACCCCGGGCAACCCTGGTGTTGGCGGTGAGGGACTTGGCGAGGGCCTTGGCCTGGGCCACGGGGCGGTGGCGTCCACGTCGGCTCCCCCCGAGGAGATAGCCGCCGACCTCTTCGTGGTCGGCCCGGAGGTTCCCCTGGTGGAGGGGTTGGCTGATCGCCTTCGGGCCGGGGGGGCCAGGGTCTTTGGTCCCGGCGCCGACGGGGCCCGCTTGGAGGGTTCGAAGGCCTGGATGAAGGAGGTCCTGGTGGCGGCCGGAGTACCCACCGCCAGCTACGCCACCTTCACTGATCCGGTCGAGGCCGTCCGCCATCTGCGCCAACGTCCTGGTCCCTGGGTGGTGAAGACGGACGGGCTGGCCGGCGGCAAGGGAGTGCTGGTGACCGATTCCCTGGACGAGGCGTGCGCAGATGTGGAGGCCAAGCTGGCCGGGCACAGCTTTGGTCGGGCCGGGCGCCGGGTCGTCCTGGAAGAAGCCCTGTCGGGACCGGAGGTGTCGCTGCTGGTCCTCTGCGATGGCCGACACGTGCTGCCCCTGGCCCCAGCCCAGGACTTCAAGCGCCTGGGTGACGGCGACGCCGGTCCCAACACCGGCGGCATGGGCGCCTGCTCGCCGGTGCCGGTGGCCGCACCACGAGTGGTCGATCAGGTGATGGACGAGGTGCTGGAGCCCACACTGGCCGAGCTGCTCCGTCGAGGCATCGACTACCGGGGAGTGCTGTACGCGGGACTCATGTTGACCGAGGCTGGCCCGCGGCTGATCGAGTACAACGTCCGTTTCGGCGATCCGGAGGCCCAGGTGGTGCTGCCCCGAGTGGAGGGCGACCTGGCCGAGGTGTTGGCCGAGGTGGCCGACGGCTGTCTGCGCACGGCCCCTGCCTTTCGACCAGATGCCTGCGTGAGCGTGGTGATGGCGGCCAAGGGCTACCCGAGCAACCCATGCTTGGGTGACATCATCACTGGCGTGGAGGAGGCAGGCGACCTGGAGGGCGTCACCGTGTTCCACGCCGGTACGGCCCTCGACTCCGAGGGTCGGTTGGTAACTGCTGGTGGCCGGGTGCTCGACGTGACTGCCACTGGGCCCAGCCTGGCCGTGGCCCGGGACCGGGCCTACGCCGGGGTGGAGCGAATTGCCTGGGCCGGTGCCCAATGGCGCAGGGACATCGCCCAGTCGGCGTCCCAGGCATCTGAGGCAACACAGATGGTGGCTTCCTGAGATGAAGGTGGCCGTGCTGATGGGCTCGCCCCGCGACCGGGACAAGATGGCGCCCGCGGCCGAGATGCTGGATCGGCTGGGCATCACCGCCGACGTGCGAGTCCTCTCGGCCCATCGCACGCCCGACCAGGTGGCCGACTTTGCCCGGTCGGCCCGCCAGGAGGGCTTCGCGGTGGTCATTTGCGGGGCCGGCCTGGCCGCCCATCTGGCCGGCGCGGTGGCTGCGCATACCACCCTGCCGGTAATCGGTGTGCCCCTGTCCGGGGGAGGGGTGGGAGGGGTGGACGCCCTCTACGCAACCGTGCAGATGCCAAGGGGAGTCCCGGTGGCCACCGTGGCGATCGACGGGGCAGCCAATGCCGCCATCCTGGCCGCCGAGATGCTGGCCATCAACGACTCCGGCGTGGCCGAGCGGCTGGACCAGCTGCGGGCCGAGTGGGCCCCGCCCGGGGCGGCGAAGCCGCCTTCCGTTGCCCCTGCGGAGCAGTGTTGATCCCCCGCTACTCGCTCCCGGAGATGGCTGTCCTGTTCTCCGACCGCTCGCGCCTGGCTCTCTGGCTGGAGGTGGAGGTGCTGGCGGTGGAGGGCTGGGCGTCCCTGGGCGTGGTCCCGGCAGCCGACGCCGCCGTCGTGCGCCAGCGGGCCCCACTGGTCGACGATGGCTTCGTCGAAGCGGTTGCCCAGCGAGAGCAGCTGATCGACCATGACGTGGCGGCCTTCGTGGATGTGGCCCAGCAAGCCATTGGTCCCCCGGCCAGCTCCTGGGTCCATTACGGCCTGACCTCCTCCGACGTGGTCGACACCGCCCTGTGCGCCACCTTGGTCACGGCCGCCGATCTGCTGATCGATGCCAGCCGCGCCCTGGTGGCCTCCCTCAAGCGACGGGCCATGGAGCTGGGCGACGTGGCCATGGTGGGCCGCACCCACGGCATCCATGCCGAGCCCACCACCCTGGGAGCCAAGCTGGCCCTGTGGTGCCTCCAGGCCGACCGTGACTGTCGGCGACTGCAGACGGCCAGGCAGGCGGTGGCGGTGGGCAAGCTGTCGGGCGCGGTCGGCACCTATTCCAACATCGACCCGGCGGTGGAGTCATACGTGTGCCGGCGGCTGGGTCTCACGCCGGTGCCGGCCACCCAGGTGGTGGCGAGGGACCGCCACGCCGAGTACCTGTGGGCCTGCGCGTCGGTGGGAGCCAGCGTGGAGAGCTTCGCCACCGAGGTGCGCCACCTCCAGCGCAGCGAGGTGGGCGAGGCCGAGGAGCCTTGGCGAGTCGGCCAGAAGGGCAGCTCGGCCATGCCCCACAAGCGCAACCCGATCGTCTCGGAGCGCCTCTGCGGCCTGGCTCGGGTGCTGCGGGGTTATCTCGGAGCCGCCCTGGAGGACGTGGCGCTGTGGCACGAGCGCGACATCTCCCACAGCTCGGTGGAGCGAGTGATCCTCCCGGACGCCAGCCTGTTGGCCTACTACCTGTTGCGCAAGATGACCGCCATGGTGGACGGCCTGGTGGTCCACCCCCAGCGCATGCTGGAGAACCTGGACCGCTCCCTCGGCCTGGTCTTCAGTCAGCCCGTGCTGTTGGCCCTGGTGGCCTCGGGCCTGGAGCGCGATGTCGCCTACCGGGTGGTCCAGCGAGACGCCCGCCTGGCCTGGGAGCAGGGCAAGCCATTGCGGGTGGTGCTGGAGGCCGACCCCGAGGTGACCCTCAGCGACGACCAGCTGGACCAGGCCTTCAGCCTGAAGCGGGCCCTGCGCCACGCCCATCGGGCAATCGATGCCCTCGACGAGGTGATGCCTTGACCCTCACCCATCTGCACTCCGGGAAGGTACGCGACGTCTACGACTGCGGGGACGGGCACCTCCTCATGGTCACCTCCGACCGGATCTCGGCCTTTGACGTGGTGCTGGCCGAGCCCATACCGGACAAGGGGCGGGTGCTCACCGCCATGACCGCCTTTTGGCTGGGCGAACTGGCCGATTTGGCCCCCAGCCACCTGCTCAGCACCAGCTCGGCTGACTTCCCGGATGATCTTGCCGGCTGTGGCCTCGACCCGGCCGGCTTGGCCGGGCGGACCATGCTCGTGCGCCGGGCTGACATGTTGCCCATCGAGTGCATCGTTCGGGGCTACCTGGCCGGCTCGGCCTGGCTGGAGTACCAATCCTCGGGCACCATGCACGGCGTCAACCTGCCGGACGGACTGGCGGAGTCTGCCCGACTGCCCGAACCGCTCTTTACTCCTTCTACCAAGGCGACGGAGGGCCATGACCTCAACATCTCCTTTGCCGAGGCAGTCGATCTGGTGGGCCAAGAAGCGGCCGAGCGGGCCAAGCACCTCTGTATCGCCGCCTACGATCGGGCCTCGCAGCGAGCAGCCGAGAAGGGGATCATCATCGCCGACACCAAGTTCGAACTGGGTTTCGTCGATGGTCGTCTGGCCATCTGCGACGAGGTGCTCACACCGGACTCGTCCCGGTTCTGGGCAGCTGACGCCTGGGCGCCGGGCACCAGCCCTCCGTCGTTTGACAAGCAGCCGGTCCGGGACTGGCTCAAGGCCAGTGGCTGGGACAAGCGGCCCCCGCCACCGCGCCTGGCGCCGAGGGTGGTGGCCGAGACCCGTGAGCGCTACGTGACTGCCTATGAGCGGATCAGCGGCCTGTCCCTGGCCGACTGGCCTGATCGACCCGTCTCCCCATGAGGTTCACGGTGCTGGTCGAGGTCAGGTCGTTGCCCGGCATCGCCGATCCCCAGGGTTCGACCATTGAGGCCTCCCTGCCGGCCCTCGGCTTCGCCGGAGTGGGCGGAGTTCGAGTGGGTAAGGCCATCCGATTCCATGTTGACGCCACCGACGAGGGGGCTGCTCGTCACCAGGCGGAGGCGTTGAGCCGGCGGCTGCTGGCCAACCCGGTAATGGAGGAAACCGAGGTCTGGGTGTGGCCGGTCGGGGCGCAAACCTGCCAGGAAGGCCCGGCTTGATCGACGGTACAACCCGGCGAGGATGTAGATGACCGCCCAGGTCGCAGTGGTGGTCTTTCCGGGCTCCAACTGTGAACATGACGTAGTCGAGGCGATCGAGGGCCTGGGCGGCCGGCCGGAGATGGTGTGGCACGAGCGTGGTGACCTTGGCCCGGTGGATGCGGTGGTGCTCCCGGGCGGATTTGCCCACGGCGATTACCTGAGGCCCGGGGCGTTGGCCCGCTTCTCCCCGGTGATGGAGGCCGTCGCTGCCTTTGCGGCCGATGGTGGTCCGGTGATGGGCATATGCAATGGCTTCCAGGTCCTCACCGAGGCCGACCTCCTCCCCGGCGCTCTCCAAAAGAATCGTCACCTCAAGTTCCTGTGTACGACCGTGGAGGTGCGGATTGAGTCAGACCGGTCGTGGTTGAGTCACCGGGCAGGGCTGGGTGAGGTGCTCCGGCTGCCCATCAATCATTTCGAGGGAAGCTATGTCTGCGATGATCGGACCCTGGCCGAGCTGGTGTCCGACGAAAGAATAGTGCTGCGCTATCTCGACAACCCCAATGGCTCCCGGGACGACATTGCTGGCATCTGTAGCCGGGAGGGCAATGTGGTTGGACTTATGCCTCACCCCGAGAGGGCGTGTGACCAGCTGCTCGGGTCGAGCGATGGACAGCTGTTGTTGGGCGCTCTGCTCAATCGCGGCAGTAAAGCCGGACGCTGAGCCGGAGTAATGATCCTGGGTGTTCAGGCTGTGGTGTTCAAGCCGAGGCCCTTTCGCCTTGCCGAGCTCGCGATATCCCGGCTTCTCGCAGAGTGGATGCATCGACGCCAGCTTCCCCCCAGGTCGAATAGCTGATGCCCTTGCGCTCGGAGTATTCACGGGCAGCCTTGATGAAGTCCGCCCTGAGGGCGGAGAGGTCGGTGGACGGGTTCTGGCGAGCCAGCTCGCGTTGGAGGTCCTCACGCTCTTGCACCAGGTGCAGGCGGGAGAGGGCATCGGCGTTGGCCAGATGCTCCTCCACCGCCGCCAACTGGCGTTTCACGCTCTCTGGGGTGCGCTTGCGTCCGCGCTTGGGTCTATTGGCTTCCAGGCCCTCGAGGTAGCGTCGTATCGTACGACCCTGCTCCCGTCCGACCGCGAGAGCATCTTTGTGGGCTTGGCTCATGGGAGATTTGGGACCTGGGCGAGTGGCCTTGGCTCCATTGCTGGTTCTGGGCATTGCTCCAGTATTGCCTGAATCACCCCGCCTATTCAAGTTGGCGGATCGTTGGGTAATGACCGTCGAAGTATGCTGGGGTGGTGGCTGCTCCGCTGCATCGCGCCCTTGGACTAACCGACGATGAGCAGGCGGCCATCGAGGCAGTCCTCGGTCGATTGCCCAACCACATCGAACTGGCCATGTATGCAGTGATGTGGAGTGAGCACTGCTCGTACAAGTCGTCCCGTTCGCATCTGCGCAGGCTCCCGACCCAAGGACCAGGCGTATTGGTGGGCCCGGGTGAGAATGCTGGGGTAATCGATGCTGGCGACGGCATAGCAGTGGCAGTGAGGATCGAGAGCCACAATCACCCGTCGGCCATCGAGCCGTACCAGGGGGCCGCCACCGGCGTAGGGGGCATACTACGAGACATCTTCACCATGGGCGCCCGACCCATCGCCATCATGGACTCATTGTGCTTTGGGCCCCTGGAAGGCAACCCTCGCAACCGGTGGCTCCTTGACGGTGTGGTGAGCGGGATCTCCGGCTACGGGAACTCAGTCGGGGTGCCTACGGTGGGCGGAGAGGTGGCTTTTGACCCCTGCTATTCGGCCAACCCCTTGGTCAACGTGCTGTGCCTGGGGGTGATGCCGATCGAGCGCCTGGTACTGGGTCAGGCGTCGGGCATCGGGAACCTAGCGGTTCTTCTCGGAGCCACGACCGGACGGGACGGCATTGGCGGGGTCAGCGTTCTGGCGTCCGCTGGCTTTGCCGGCCGAGGGGCCCCAGCCGGCTTGTCCGGCCGCAAGCCACAACCGCGCCCAGACGAGGACGCAGCCAAGCGGCCGAGCGTTCAGGTTGGTGATCCATTCGAGGAGAAGCGCCTCATCGAGGCCTGCTTGGCTCTCCTGGATGCCGAGTTGGTGGTAGGGCTCCAGGATCTTGGGGGAGCGGGGCTGACCTGCGCGGCCAGCGAAACGGCGTCCCGGGGCGGGGTGGGCATGGACCTCAACGTGGCTGCCGTGCCCAGGCGTCAGCCGGACATGGAGCCCTTCGAGGTCATGACCAGCGAGAGCCAGGAGCGGATGCTGGCCATCGTGACCCCGGAGGCGCTGGAGGCGGTCATGGCCGTGTGTGCCAGGTGGAATGTGCGGGCCACGGCGGTGGGTCGGGTCACCCCAGGCGGTCGCCTCAGGGTGGTCGAGGGCTGGGATGGGCCGGTGTTGGCCGACGTCCCGGCCGCCTCGCTGGCCGACCAGGCCCCCGTCTACGCCCGACCCCTGGCCCCCCCCAGCGACCTGGCTGCCCGGTGGGCTGACGACCCTGACCACCTCCCGCCCCCTGCTGACTGCGGAGCCGACCTGTTGGCCCTGCTGGCCGATCCCTCCTGGATCTACCGCCAGTACGACCATCAGCTGTTCCTCAACACCGTCGAAGGCCCAGGAGGAGATGCCACCGTTCTCCGCCTCAAGGCCCCTGGGATCCCGTACTCGGATCGAGCTATTGCCTTGAGCACCGACGGCAACAGTCGCTGGTGCGCGGTCGACCCGCGCCGGGGGGCGGCCATGGTCGTGGCCGAGGCCGCCCTCAACGTGGCCTGCGCCGGGGCCCGGCCGACGGCGCTGGTCGACTGTCTCAACTTCGGCAACCCGGAGCATCCCGAGGTCATGTGGCAGCTGTCGGAGACGGTGGACGGCATGGCCGAGGCCTGCCGGGGACTGGGGCTCCCGGTGATCGGCGGCAACGTGAGCCTCTACAACGAGAGCCAGGGCGTCGACATCGACCCGACGCCGGTGGTCGGCGTGGTGGGAGTGATAGAGCAGCTCCGGCGTCGTCCCCCGGGACTGGCGCTGGTCCCCGGGGCCGCGCTGGTCCTCCTCGGCGGGACCGGATTAGGGCTGGGTGGCTCGCGCTGGGCGGCAGAGCGGCGGGGCCACCGCGGGGGGGTGCTGCCCTCGCTGGACCTGGCCGCCCATGGCGCCCTCCTGGAGGTGGCCAGGGGACTGGTTGCTGAGGAAGCTCCTTTGCGCACAGGCTCCGCCCTTTCGCAAACCGGCCCTTCGCAAACCGGCCCTTCGGAACCCATGGTGCTCGGGATCCACGACGTCTCCGACGGCGGCCTGGCGGTGGCCCTGGCTGAGCTGGTCGCCCACTCGTTGGTGGGTCTTCGGGTGGGCGGGGTGGCCAACCATGACCAGCTGTTCTCCGAGTCCGCCTCTCGGGTGGTTGTCTGTACCGGCCGTCCAGCCGAGGTCATGGCTGCCGCGGCAGCCGCCGGGGTGCCGGCGGTCGTGCTGGGCATGGCCGGTGGAGATCGTCTGGTGGTCGATGGGCTGGTCGACCTGACCGTGAGCGAGGTGGTGACCACCTGGGCGGAGGCCATCCCCCGCGCCATGCGCAGCGGGCCGGTGCAGCTGGGGGGGTAAGCTGATCAGGTTGCCGGTACCGTTCCAGGCTGTGGGAGGATGAGGTGGTGACGGGCTACCGTTGGGGGGAAGTGGGCGCCGTTCCACCCGGCTCTGACCGCTCCACCCACCGGCCAGACGGTCACCGCCTGGACGACGATGCGCCCAAGGATGCCTGCGGCGTCTTTGGCGTTCTGGCTCCCGGAGCGCCGGTGGCCCAGCTGACCTTCGATGGCCTCTACGCCCTGCAACACCGGGGTCAGGAGTCGGCCGGCATGGCGGTCAGTGACGGCGACACCCTCACCGTGGTCAAGGACATGGGCCTGGTCACCAACGTGTTCGACGAGCGCACGGTGGGTGTCCTGCTGGGTCATCTGGCCATCGGTCACACCCGGTACTCCACCACTGGATCGAGCACCTGGCGCAACGCCCAGCCCGTCTACCGGGAGGTCGGTACCGCCGGCTTCGCCTTGGGCCACAACGGCAACCTGACCAACACCGAGGCCCTGGCGGCCGGGGCCGGGATGCTGCCGGGCACGGTGGCCAGCGACAGTGATCTGGTGGCCGAGCTGGTGGCTCGGGCCTTTGCCACCGACAGCCAGGGCGAGGCAGTCGGGGACGGGCTGGAAGCCGCCCTGACCAAGGTGCTGCCCCTTCTCGAGGGAGCCTTCTCCTTCGTGCTAATGGACTCCGATCGGCTGATCGGAGTGCGCGACCCCAATGGCTTTCGGCCCCTCTGCTTCGGGAAGCTCGATGCCGGTGGGTGGGTGCTGGCCTCGGAGACCCCGGCTCTTGACACGGTGGGGGCCCATGTCGTGCGCGAGGTGGCGCCGGGCGAGATGCTGGTCATCGACGCCGATGGCCCGCGCTCGGTCCACCCGTTCCCGCCCGAGCGCATAGACCCCAAGTTGTGCATTTTCGAGCTCGTCTATCTGGCCCGGCCCGACAGCCAGCTCTACGGCAGGGAGGTCCACGGGGCCAGGCGGCGAATGGGAGAGCGGTTGGCCGACCAGGCACCGGTCGAAGCCGACCTGGTTATGGGCGTTCCGGACTCGGGCATCCCGGCGGCCGAGGGCTATGCCCGGCGCAGCGGTGTCCCCTACGGCCAGGGTCTGGTGAAGAACCGCTACATCGGGCGGACCTTCATCGCCCCCACTCCCGAAGCCAGGGCCAGGGGGGTGCGCCGCAAGCTCAACCCGCTCAGGGAGAACATCTGTGGCAAGCGCCTGGTGGTGGTGGACGACACGGTGGTGAGGGGTACCACCGCTCGGGCCATGGTTCGGATGCTGCGCGAGGCAGGCGCCACCGAGGTCCATCTGCGGGTTTCGGCGCCCCCGTTCGCCTGGCCCTGCTTTTACGGTATCGACACTCCCAGCCGCCACGAGCTGATGGCCGCTCAACTTTCGGTCGAGGAGATCAAGGACTACCTGGGGGTCGACTCGCTCGCCTACCTGACTCTGGAGAACCTGGTGGCTGCCATCGGGGCGCCTGGGTCGGGGTTTTGCGACGCCTGCATGACCGGGAACTACCCGGTGGCGGTCCCGGTTGCCCTGCGTGGCCACGAGGACGATGACCGCCGGGTCCTCGAGGCTGCCCACCAGGGTGGCTGAGAGCCCCTCCGGACCACCTATCCCCTCCGGACCACCTATCCCCTCGGGGTCAGGCCCCGGGCGCCCCTTGGCCGGCGGCCACCCCGGCTCCACCTATGCCGGGGCCGGGGTGGACGTGGCTGCGGGCGAGGAGGCGGTCGAGCGGATCCGCGCCGCGGTGGCCTCGACCGCGGGGCCGGCCGTGATCGGCGGCATTGGGGGCTTTGGCGGCCTGTTCGCCCTCCCTGCTGGCCGCTGGCGGGAGCCGGTCCTGGTGTCCAGCACTGACGGTGTGGGCACCAAGGCGGCGCTGGCCACCGCGACCGGGCGCTACGACACCATCGGAGTGGATCTAGTGGCCATGTGCGTCGATGACGTGGCCTGCCAGGGGGCGGAGCCGCTGTTCATGCTCGATTACCTGGCCATGGGCCGCCTCGACCCCCACGTGGCCGAGGTGATCGTGGGCGGAGTGGCCGCGGGTTGTCGGCGGGCCGGCTGTGCCCTGATCGGGGGGGAGATGGCCGAGCATCCCGGGGCCATGGCGCAGGGGGCGTTCGACCTGGCTGGTTTTGCCGTAGGGGTGGTGGAGCGGGATCAGGTGCTGGGGCCGCAACGGGTCCGGCCAGGTGATGTGCTGGTAGGTCTGGCCTCACCCGGCCTGCGCTGCAACGGCTACGCCCTGGCTCGCCAGGTCCTGCTCGAGCCAGCTGGTGGCCGCCTCGATGAGCCGGCCTGGCCGGGGGCGAGCCGCAGCCTGGCCGACGAGTTGCTGGAGCCGTCGGTGATCTACGCCCCGGCGCTGGTGGCCCTGGGCCAGGTGGTCGGGGTGCGGGCGGTTGCCCACATCACCGGGGGAGGCATCTCGGCCAATCTGCGCCGGGCCCTGCCCGACTACTGCGACGCAGTGGTCGACCGCTCCAGCTGGCAAACTCCGGCAATCTTTGGCGAGATCCAGCGGGCCGGGGGGATAGCCGACGCCGAGATGGAGGCGGTGTTCAATCTGGGGCTAGGTATGGTCGTGGTGGTTCCCCGGTCCCAGGCGGAGGCGGCCGTGGCCACCTTGGGCCGCCTCGGCCGTCCGGCCGCGGTGGTGGGCCGAGTGGAGTCAGGCGAGGGTCAGGTGCACCTCCTGCCGGGGTTATTGGGGGGTGTAGCCCCCTGAGAATGACTAGTCCTTGCTTCACCCCAAAATGACCCTTTTCGGCCATCGACTCGCCTACTGGTCTCACCGTACCCTTGATCGGACAAACCGCACATGGGTGCGCATACAGGATCGAGGCAGACCATGATCACCCAAGACCCAATGATCGTTCAAGGCCCAATGATCGTCCAGGACGCCCTTCCCGATACCTTGCTCACCCCTGGCGAGGTTGCTGCCATCTTCCGAGTGAGTCCCAAGACGGTGACCCGCTGGGCCCGGGCCGGCAAGATCAGCGCGGTACGGACTCTGGGTGGCCACCGGCGCTTTCGGGCCTCGGAGATCCACCGCTGTCTCGACCTGTTGGAGGCCAGCTGAAGCTGGTGCCGTGCCTTGGGTCGTGGGGCAGGGCCCAAAGGTCAGGGCCAAGCTAAGATTGACAGGGCTGCATGGGCGGCTGGGTAGTGCCAACCGCTTCCTGTAGCATGGTCAAGCGGCACCGGCAGGTCGGTCGTCTGCCGTGCCTCTGGCGATAATGCTCCCGCCACTCGTGGCACCAAGAGCGCAAGGGAAGAACCGGGATGACCACGAGCAGGAGAGTCCTCGTACTCGGGGCGGACGGCTTTCTCGGCTGGCCTCTCGCCCTTTACCTTGCGCATGCGGGCCACCAGGTGTCGGCAGTCGACAACCTGGCCCGCCGCGGGTGGGACCAGGAGTACGGCACGCGCAGCCTGGTCCCCATTCGGTCCATGGAGCAGCGCGTCGCAGTTTGGGCCGAGCTGACGGGCGAGATGGTGCACTGGCACCAGGTCGACCTCTGCGACGCTGAGTCGCTGGACGCCCTGGTAGCGGGCTTCCAGCCCGATGCCGTCGTCCATCTGGCCGAGCAGCGCAGCACCATGTTGTCCATGAACGATCAGGAGCACACGGTCAGGACCCAGACGAACAACATCATGGGAAACCTCAACCTGTTGTTCTCCCTCCAACGTCACGTTCCCGACTGTCACCTGATCAAGCTGGGCTCGATGGCAGAGCCGGGGTACCCCGACATCGACATCGACGAGGGTCACAGCAGCGCCACCCACGGTGGTCGTGGCGACCGGCTGCCCCGTCCTACAGGACCAGAGATGTTGGGCCATCTCTCGCAGGTGGTCGACAGTCAGAACATCGCACTGACCTGTCGCAAGTGGGGTATCCGGGCCACGACCCTCAATCAGGGAATCGTCTACGGCATCGAGACGCCTGAGACGGCCCACGACCCCGCTCTGGCCACCCGTTTCGACTACGACCCGGTCTGGGGTATCGCCTTGAACCGGTTCTGCGTGCAGGCCGTCTCGGGCTGTCCGCTCACCATCTACGGCAATGGCAACCAGACGCGCCCCTACATCGACATTCGGGACGCCACGGCCGGCATTCGCCTTGCCCTCGACGACCCGGCGCGGCCGGGAGAGTGCCGTCTGTTCAACCAATTCACCGAGCAGTTCAATCTCAACCAACTGGCTGGTTTGGTGGCTCGCTGCTGGGACCAGCGGGGAGCCCCGGTCGAGATTCGACACCTGCCAGACCCCCTGCCCGAGGCCGAGGAGCACTCCCCCAACGGGCGCAGCAATGCGAGGTTCGACCTCGGGCCGTCTCCCTACCGCCTGGGGGAGCTAGTGGTGGACAGCGTCCTGCAAACGGTGCTGTCCCACGCCCATCGGATAGATCCGGTACTGCTGGAAGAGCCCACCAGCGATGGGCGAGCGAACGGGAATAGGGCCTCGGGCCACGGCCGGGCGACCGAGTCGGTAATGGCGGCCTCGGTCCGTAGCGCCGAACCCTCGGCCGGGGCGGCGCTGCCTTCGGAGAGATCCAGCGAGCCGCAGCGCCCTGGGAGACGGGGCCATGTGGCATCCAGTGCCGGCTCGGCCACTGGGAATGGATCGGCGGCTATCGCCCGACGAGGTCGGGTGGCGGTGACGGGGATCGTTCGGACGCTGGAGACTCGGGTCCTCAATCCACAACCGGTCAAGCCAACCCCGCTGAGGTCGGAGTCCCTCCACGACGGGGCTCGGGGCGGCGGCCGGCCCAGGCCAGCGGCCCTGGGCCCGGCACCGGGAACGACCTCCCGCCGGCGGGCGCTGGTGGTGGCGACCCTGGTGGTGGCGGCCGTGGTGGCTGTCCCCCTCACCATCAAAGCTCTCGACTCGGCGGCCAAGTCAATCTCGGCCGTGGTCGAGCCGACCAATCAGGTCAACCTGAATTTTCAGAACTCGGGACCTTTGGCCGCCATCATGGTCAGATCCGGCCAGCGGGTGACCAAGGGGCAGGTGGTGGCCACCCAGGCTGGCACCTCGGAGGCCACCGCGGTGGCCAATGACCAGGCCACCCTGGTGGCCGCCGAGACCGAGTTGAACCAACTCGAGCAATTGCTCAAGGTCGACTACAACGCCATCGCCCAGGTTCATGTGGTTCGGGCTGACATTTCTCGAGATCAGGCCCAGCTGGCAGTGGACAAGCAACGCCAAAGCCAAATGGCGGCCCAGACGTCGCTGGTGTCCCCGGTGGACGGACTGGTGGTGGCGGTGTCCGGCACCCCCGGCGAGACGGTGGACAGCATGGGAGTGCGTATCTACCGACCGCAGGGAACTGCCGTGTCCGGCTCCCCCTCCCTGCAGCTGTTCCCATCCGCGCCCAACGACACCAACTCCCACGCTGATCCCTACGCGCCGGTGGTCACCATTGATCAGTGGCCCCGCTGGCAGGTCACGGCTCAGGTGCCGGAGTCACAGATCAGCTCTGTGCACCCAGGCGAGCATGCGGTCTTCTCGTTGGCTGCCCTGAAGGGAAGCAAATTGGCCTGCGAAGTCACCCAGATAGTGCCCAACCCGTTGTCGGTGGGTGGCTCGGTGGCCTACGACGTTCGTCTTCGCTTGGAGCAGGGGGCACCTCAGGGAGTGCTGCCGGGCATGACGGGCTCAGTTGTCCTGCAACCCCGCCGGTGACGGGCGAGCAACGCTCCGCAGGGGCCAAGGAGCATGGCCCTGCAGGGGCCAAGGAGCATGGCCTAGCCAGGTTGACCGGCCACCGCCGTCAGCAAGCTGATGGCGAGGTCGGGGCGGGGACTGGAACAGCCTGGACAGCTGGACCCGGGGGAAGGGATGTTCACCCAGTAACCCTGGACTGCCGACCCGGCAGCATTGACCGCCGCCAGCAGCTGGCCGGAGGCGACCGGGGCGCCGGTGGGATTGGTGCTCAGCCCAGCCACCACCACCACGCTGGGATTGGCCTGGTGAGCCTGAGCTGCAGCCTGGCCGACCAGGTTGGCGTAGGTGGTGGCGTCTCGCTGGACGCTTTGGGCCTGGACGTCCACCACGTCGGCCACCCGTCCGGCCTGGGCGGCCAGCCCGAGGTGCAGGTATGCCTGATCTCGGGACGTCACACCGGGCTGGAGCACCTTGGTGAGGTCCAGGGCGGGACTGGCCAGGAAGGTGAGGTGGTGCTGATGGACGAGGGCGGCCGCCTTGGCCATGAACGGACCAGGTGCCTGTTGCTCGTCGGGCGGAGTGGCAGCCCACGACTCGTTGTCGTACAAGATCGCCCTAACCCATGGGTCGACGCTCCCGCTGGCCAAGGCCGAGGACATGGCCTGGAAGCTGGCGAACTTGGCCGTGGGGACGACCGCCAGTCCGGCGAGGGGCCGGTGACCGGGCTGGAGGATCTCGAAGACCCTTCCGCGTTCCAGCAGCTGGAGGACGGTGGGGTCGACTGTCACTTGTCGGAGGGCCCGCTCCGCGAAGATCCACGTCTGGCTATTGCCCGGTTGACCTGGTGGCCCGGTCGGAGCCGGCCGACCGTTGACCGCCCGGTTCGGGCCGGGGGTGGCCGGCTGTACCCGCGGTTGGCTGCTACCGCACGCGCTCAGGACGAGGGCGGACACCAGCAAGACAGCTATACCAACGGGCCGCAGGGCGGCCTTGCCCACCAGGCGACCGTGGTGGCCATCAGCGATCACCGGGACCTTACCCAGTGGGCGGTCTGAGCCCGGGGGGCACCGCGGTGCTGGTGGGCGACGTGGTCATCGTCGTCCTGTTGGTCTGCGGAGCCCTCGGTCGAGCCTCGGCCGAGGACCAGGGAGACGGCATGGGGCAGGTGGTGCTCCCCGGTCCCCGGCCGGTTCGACTGACCCGCACCGCGTCCTTCTACCTGCTGTTCGTGGTGGTGTCCAGCATCCTGGTCGGCGTGCTGCCCGGCCTGGGCCCCGCCTATGACCGCCTGGTGGGCAAGATTGCCCTGATCGCCCTGGGCCAGCCCTCGGTGGTGTCTGCCTACGCCAGGCACCTGGATGGTGGCCTGCGCCTGGTGGTGATCGTCGACATTCTCTGTTTTGCCGTGGCCCTGCGGGCCAGCGCCGGCCGGCGGGCGATGGTGGCGGCCCACGCCATTGCCTTCATTGTTCTGAGCCTGTGCCTGGATGCCTTGGTGGTGGCAGTGTCGGCGTCGTCTGGCCTGCCCACCAGCCCGTACGCCTTTGCCAGCACGGTCGTGAACCTGGGCGCCGCCGTCCTGGTGATGTTGCGGATCCTGGCCACCACCCTCGTCTTGCCTCGGCCCACTACCGTACCGGCCGTCCGCCCGGCGTACCGGACCGACAAGGTGGTGTTCGCCAGCGCCCTGACGGCGGCGGTGGTGGTGGTGTTGGTCGCCCTCGATGCCCTGGCTACCAGGGTGGCCGGACCTCATCCGGCACTCGGCGTGCTGGTACTGCTCGGCTATCCGGTGATTCTCGACGGCCTTTACCTCTTTCTCATGGCCATGGGCAGTCGTCCGCGGCCGGGCCCAGCCCCCCTGGACACGCCGGGGCTCACCGTGATAATCCCCGCCTTCAACGAGGAGGCCGGGATCGCCCTAACGTTGGAGTCTATAGATCAGGCAGCGGGCAACTACGGCGGCCCGGTGGCGGTGATCCTGACCGACGACGGCTCGACCGATCGCACTGCCGAGATCGTCGTTTCGGTCATGGATGACTTCGAGACGGCCACCGGAGAGTTGGTGGAGGGTAGCCACAACGGCAAGGCAGCTGCGCTCAACCAGGCGCTGCGCCGGGCCAAGACGGAGATCGTCGTGCGGGTGGACGCCGACGTGGTGGTGGCCGAAGATGCCTTTCTTCCCCTCCCCGCCTGGTTCGCCAATCCCCTGGTAGGCACGGTGGGCGCCCTCAGCCTGCCCCGTGGTGACCTCAGTGGCTGGATCAGCCGGGTCCGGCTGTTCGAGTGCCTGTTGAATTTTACCTTTGCCCGCCTGGCCCAGCAGCGGGCCGACGCGGTGGCCTGTATTCCCGGGACCTTTACCGCCTTTCGCCGCCTGGGGGCGCTGGAGGTCGGCGGGTTCGTCAGCGGCATGAACGGCGAGGACGCCGATCTCACCATGCAGTTGGGACGGCTTGGCTACCGGGCCGTGGTCGACCCCCGTATACGCGACTTCGAGGACGTCCCCACGACCCTGGCTGGGCTGCGAGAACAGCGCACCCGTTGGAACCGGGCCGGTACCCAGGTAATGGCCCGGCATTCCCCGTTGCTGGCCGGCAATCGGTGCCCTCGGACCTGGTTCCTCTACCTGAGGACGAGTATGGTCAGGGTGACGGCCCTGTTGCGGCCGCTCGTTTACCTGCACGGCCTTCAGTCGGTCATCCTGACGCCGTCGTTGTCTCACCGCATCGGACCATTCCTGATCTTCTATGTAGTTTCGGCTGCCCCGACGTTCCTGGTGGCTGCCGTACTTGCCGCTGGTAATGGTTTCCTACGTCAGGTAGGTTGGCTGGCACTTTGGTACCCGTTTACCGTCGTCAGGCGGGTCTTCACGCTCGAAGGGCTGCTCTCCCTGCCCACTCGTCCGGTGCGGCTGCGCGCCGGACGGCTCCGGGGCCCGGCTGCTGCTCGACCGGCCGCCGATCGGTTGCCCGTCCCCACCTGACCGCCCTACTGGCCGGCGCCATGTCGGCCATGTCCATTCTCGCTCTGGCCTTGGGCCCGGTGGCCGAGGCCGGAGCCACCGTGGTCACTCATCGGTGGATGATCACGGGCCACGCAGCCGACCAGCTGGAGTCAATCGATCCGTTGATCGCCAGTTCCTATCTGGATGGTCCTGGGACCTTCCTCCTCGGATCACCACCGCCGGGTTGGTCGAGTGTTCCAACCATGCACTTCACCAGCCAGGGCGCTTTCGCCCGGGCGGCGGCCCATGGGCCAGCTGCCAGGTGGCCTACAGGCCGTGGTGTACGACAACGAGGCCTGGTCGCTGACACCGGCTGCCGAGCAGCGCGATCCCGGCTACTACGAGCAACAGTTCGCGGCCTTGGCCCATTCTGAGGGCCTCACTGCCATCATGACCCCTGCACTCGACCTGGTGGCCGGTCTCAGCTGCGGGAGCGGGACCTATGCGCAGCGATTCGTGCGCTGCGACCTGGCCGGGATGGCCGCCAGCCATGGTGACGTCGTCGAGATCCAGGCCCAGAGCTTGGAGGCGGACGTTGGTTCCTACGCCTCCTTGGTGAGCAGCGCCGCCACCCAGGCCGACGCCGCCCATCCGGGAGTGGTCCTGCTGGCTGGGCTGTCCACCGGCCCCAACGGCGCCACTGTGACTGCCTCCCAGCTGCTGGCTGCCGCCCAGGCCACTGTGACCACCGTGGTCGGTTGGTGGCTCAACATACCTGGGACCTCGGTCTCCTGTCCGGCCTGCCGGGCCAGCCAACCGATGATCGCCGATCAGTTCCTGCGGGCTCTCGACGCCACCGGAGTCTGAGCCAAGGGCTCAGGGCCCCACCTACTACAAGTATGAGAAGCAAAGCCGACCCGCCGCAGGCTTAGTTGGTGGCATTCTTCATATCGTGATTATCGGTTATATCGTGGCCAGGGTGATCTCGAAGATCCTGGCCAAGGTGCTCCCAGAAGGTGGGTTTCGACCTCGTGATCGAGTGAGGTGGGCTAAAGAAGGCCTTGGAGAAGTCCTCCTACGATGCCGCCAGCATACTGGGCAAGCTCCTCTTCTACAGAGGGGGCGTCGGTAGTGCCATGGGCCGCGCGGGGGGTCACACGCCAGCATCTACAACAGACTGGGCACGCCGGCAGATGGCTGCTCGCTACGAGGAAATGGAGAGCAGAATGAATCTCATCAACGCGACAGATCTGGTCGGTGCCAATGTTACCGGTGTCGACGGCACCAAGCTCGGCAAGGTAGAGGACGTCTACGTGGACGCCGCCACCGACCGACCCGAATGGGTGGTGGTCAAGACCGGTATGTTGGCCAGCCATGTCTCGCTGATACCTCTGGCCGAGGCCAGCCAGCACGACGGTGAGCTGCGCGTTCCCTACGACAAGGCCCTGGTCAAGGAGGCCCCACACCAAGAACGCGGGCCAAGAGCTCGACCCGGCCGAGGAAGCTGAGCTGTTCCGCTATTACGGGATCCCCTACGGGGGAGAGACCGTGACCGCAGAGCCGGGCATGGAAACGACGGCTTCGCCGTCCACTCCTACCGACGACGCAATGATCCGCTCAGAGGAGCAGCTTCGGGTCGGTACCCAGCGCAGCTCGGCGGGCCAGTTTCGCCTACGCAAGTACATAGTCACAGAGAACGTTACCCAGACAGTGCCGGTTTCTCATGAGGAGATCCGTATAGAGAGAGTGCCCATTGCTGAGGCCAACCGCGGCCAAGCTATAGATGCCCCGGTGTTTTCCGAGCAGGAGCATGAAGTCACCCTCTACGAGGAGCGTCCAGTGGTGCACAAGGAGGTCGTGCCCGTGGAGCAGGTGCGGATGGTCAAAGAGATAATCGCGGGCGAGTAGACGGTCAGCGAGGAGGTCCGCAAGGAGCAGATCGAGCCCGAGGCCGGCCCAGGGATCAAAGAGATTTGAGGGGGTCACCCGGCGTGGCGTGTTTTTCCGGTGGTCGGGACCGGCATCGATCCGGTGACCTCGCGCTTTTCAGGCGCGCGCTCTACCAACTGAGCTACCCGACCATGTTGTCGGTCCGATACTAGGCCGAGCCGGCGAACGGACGAGACGAGCGAGCGGACCTGACGGGATTTGAACCCGCGACCTCCGGCTTGACAGGCCGGCGTGCACTCCAGGCTGCACCACAGGTCCAGGTGACGAGGCGGGAACTCCGCACCGGATGACCCATCCTAGTCCCAGCGTCAGACGGCTGGCCGAGTCGGCGATGATGGCAGGCATGGGCACCGCCTCGAGCGGAAGGGGCTTCGTCGGCTTGGACGTGGGAACCGGGGGTGTCCGGGGTGCCGTGCTCGACGAGAACATGGTGGTGATCGGCCGGGAAGCGGTCCGGCTGCCCCCCGGACGACGAACTGACGACGGCGGCCACCGGTTGGATGAGGCTGTGATCCACAATGCCGCCGCACGTGTGATCGAGGCCGCCTGCGCCAGGATCGGCACCCGACCAGCCGCCCTGGCGGTGTCTGGCACCGCCGGTACTTTGTGCTTTCGCGACCAGGCCGGTGAGCGGGCCGCCGCGCCAGTGGCCTACGATGACGGGCGATTCGGCAGCGGTACCAGCCGGGTAGAGGCCTGGGCCCGTCTCGTTCCCAACGCCGTTCGGGTGATCCCGATGGCCGACGCGGTGCTGGAGGCACTGGGTGCCCCGCCTGGGCGCACCGACTGGAACAATGCTCTCAAACTTGGTTGGGATCCCCGTGCGCTCACCTGGCCGGAGGGCGCCCATCTCCTGTCCGGCGGCTTCCTGCCTGAGCCCGTCCCATCGGGGACCATTGCCGGTCGGGCGGTCGGGCCGGCCGCCTTGCGGGGAGCGAGCTTGGTGCGGGGCACCACCGACGGATGTGCCATGCAGGCCGCATTCGGGCCCTTACAGTCGGGGGACTGGTCGATCGGGCTGGGCACCACGTTGATCTGGAAGACAGTGCTGCCCGCGGAGATGGCCGCCACCTGCCCCGGCCTGCCGCCGGGGGCCTATGCTCACCGCCTCGGCCAGGACCTTTGGCTACCGGGGGGGGCCAGCAACTCGGGTGGTGGCGTCCTGGAGGCCCTGGAGCCAGGAGCGAATCTCCGACGCAGGGACGCCGAGAGCACCTCGCCCTCCGGTCTGGCTGCCTATCCGCTGGGTCGCCCCGGCGAGCGCTTCCCTGTGCCGGACCCAGGATTCGCCGGCTTTGGGCTCCCGCCATCCGACGACCCGCGCCTGCATGCGGCCATCCTGGAAGGCGTTGCCTTTGTCATGCGGCTGGGGATCCATCAACTGGTCGCCGTCGGACTCCCCCAACCGGTCAGGCTGAGGATCACCGGCGGAGGGGCCCGCAGCTCCACCTGGATGGACATCGTGGCCAGCGTGTTGAAGCGCCCGGTAATCGCGGCCCCCGACGCCGACCCGGCCCTGGGTACGGCCCTCATCGCAGCCGCTGGCGCGCTCGGAGCACCGATCGCCAGCATCGAGGCCGGGCCCGGCAGCCAAGGACGTCTCTCCACCCACCACCCCAGGCACCAGCTGAGCGATGAGCTCGACGAAGCGTATGAGGCGTTCACCGCTCGGCTCCCGTCCAATCCGTAGTCACCCACGTCAACCAGGTGGGCACCGGTAAGCTTGGCCTCGATGGCTGGGTTCGTAGATGAGGCCCAGATCCACGCCAAGGCAGGAGATGGTGGGGCTGGCGCGGTGTCGTTCCGCCGGGAGGCCCACGTGGACAAGGGTGGCCCGGATGGTGGTGACGGTGGCCGGGGCGGCGACGTCTGGCTGGTGGCGAGCCGTCGGGTGGCATCTCTGCTGGCCTTTCGAGATCATCCTCACCGGCGGGGCGGTGATGGCGGCCACGGGCGGGGCAAGGCTCGTCACGGAGCAGCCGGGGCCGACGGGCTGGTCGAGGTCCCCGAGGGAACGGTGGTCCGCGGCCCAGATGGTGCGGTGCTGGCTGATCTCACCAACGCCGGCGACCGGTGGATGGCCGCCCGAGCCGGGAGAGGCGGCAAGGGAAACGCCCGTTTCCTCTCCAACCGGCGACGGGCGCCGGCCTTCGCCGAGCAGGGGGAGGTGGGAGAGGAACGCTGGCTCGATCTCGAGCTCAAGTTGATGGCCGACCTCGCCCTGGTCGGCTTTCCCAATGCGGGCAAGAGCACCCTTATCTCGCGCATCTCGGCGGCCCGCTCCCCGATCGCCGACTATCCCTTCACCACTCTTCGGCCACACCTGGGAGTCGTCCGGGTGGGCTCGGGTGCTGACGCCACCGAGGTGGTGGTGGCCGACATCCCCGGGCTTATCGAGGGAGCCAGTGAGGGACGTGGCCTCGGGCACCGATTCCTGCGCCATGTGGAGAGGGCGCGGGGCCTGGTAGTGCTGGTCGACCTGGCCGCGGTCGACGGCCGCACACCCCAGGACCAGGAGCGAGTCCTGCTCCAAGAGCTGGGTAGCTACCGGCCCGAGCTGCTAGAGCGTCCCCGGCTGGTGGTGGGCACCAAGGCTGATCTGGTAACGGCCGAGGCGTCGGACGGGCAAATGGCTGGGGCGCTGGTGGCTGAGGACCAGGTTGGGGGGCCCGACCGTGGGGTCGGGAATGGCTGGCCGGAGCTTTGCATCTCGGCGGTAACCGGAGCCGGACTGGGCGGTTTGCTGGGTCACCTTGCCCAACTGGTCAACGGGTCGAGGCAGGAGCAGCCGGTGGCCGAGGGAATCGTCATCCATCGACCCGAGCCCGAGGGATTCGAGGTGGAGCGAGATGGGGTCGGCTCGTTCCGCGTCCTGGGTCGAACCGCGGAGCGGGCGGTGGCGCTCAGCGACCTCACCGATGTCCAGGCACTCGACTACGCCCAGGACCGTCTGCGTCGCCTGGGCGTGTTCCGCGCCCTGGCCCGAGCCGGGGCCCGCCACGGTGACGGTGTGCACATAGGGGCATTCGACTTCACCTACGAGCCCGACCCTTGATCGTGGTGGCCAAGATGGGCACCTCGTCGGTCACTGATGCCGATGGCGCGGTGGACGTGGTGGCCATCGAGAAGCTGTGCTCAGAGGTGGTCGCCCTGCGAGCCGCCGGTCATCAGGTGGTGGTGGTGACGTCGGGTGCCATCACCGCTGGACTGCCTGCCCTGGCCACGCTGGGGATGGGAAGCAGGCGGCCATCTGACCTGGCCACCCTTCAGGCCATTGCCGCGGTGGGCCAGAGCCGGCTGATGCGGGTCTACGACGATGTCCTGGAGGGCCAGGGCCTGGTGGCCGGACAGGTCCTGCTGGCACCGCTGGACTTCGCCCACCGCCAGCAGTACCTCCACGCTCGCCAGACCCTGGCCCGACTGCTCGAGCTGGGAGTGGTCCCGGTGGTCAACGAGAACGATGCCGTGGCTGACGACGAGATCCGCTTTGGGGACAACGACCGTCTGGCCGCACTGGTGGCCCACCTGGTGGGGGCCGACCTGCTGGTCCTGCTCACCGACACGGTCGGCCTGCTGAGCGCTGATCCGCGACTCGATGGTCACGCCACCCTCATCGAGGAGGTGGTGGAGATCGATCATGAACTGGAGGCGGTGGTCGGGGGGCCGGGCAGCGAACGCGCCAGCGGCGGCATGGCATCCAAGTTGGCGGCTGCCCGAATTGCCGCCTGGTCGGGGGTGGCCGTGGTCATCGCCGCCGCCGCCCGGCCCGGGGTACTGGTAGGGGCGTTGGCCGGCGAGGCCGTGGGCACGGCTGTTCGACCCCGCAACCGGCGAATGTCGGCTCGCAAGCTGTGGATCGCCTTCGCGGTGGGCGCCTCTGGCACGTTGGTGGTGGATGATGGTGCCCGAGTTGCTCTCGTCGAGCGGGGGAGCTCGCTCCTGCCGGCCGGGGTGGTGGGAGTGAGGGGAGACTTCGCGGCCGATCAGGCGGTGGAGATCGAAGATCCTGACGGTAGGGTCTTCGCCAAGGGTCTGGTGCGCCACCCATCCCACCGGGTGGCCCGATGGATCGGCCGGCGCACCAGCGATCTTGCGGACGAGGGAGTTACCGAGATCGTCCACCGAGACGACTTGGTCACATTGACCTGAGCGCAGGTGAGCGCACGGGCGTTTCACCTGAAACTGGTCTCAAGCCCCATTGGCTCCGCTCGGCTCGAGGCGGACGGGGGCCCCAACGGGAGGGTCGGATGGCCGCACCGTTTCGCGGCCCCCTGGGCGCGGGTAGGTCTGGGAGATGAGAACCGTCTCCGGAGAGAGCATCCCCATTGAAGGCCTGGACGTCTCAGTCTACGTAATACCAACCGACCAGCCTGAGTCCGACGGCACGCTGGCTTGGGACTCCACCACCATGGTGCTGGTCCGGGCCCAGGCCGGCGGCCACACCGGGATGGGTTACACCTACGCCGGGCCAGCCACGGCCACGGTCGTCGCCTCCAAGCTGGCCGAGGTGGTCAAGGGCCGAGATGCCCTGGCCGTAGGGGCCTCATGGGACGCCATGGTCCACGCCATTCGCAACCTGGGGCGTCCCGGCATCGTCGGCACGGCCATATCGGCGGTGGACGTGGCCCTCTGGGATCTCAAGGCCCGTCTACTGGGAGTGCCGTTGGTGGTGGCCCTCGACTCCTTTCACGACACCGTGCCCATCTACGGCAGTGGGGGGTTCACCTCCTATTCCCTCGACGATTTGGCCGACCAGCTGGCCGGCTGGGTCGACGCCGGGATCCCGCGGGTAAAGATGAAGGTCGGTCGCCATCCCGAACAGGACGGCGAGCGCCTCCAGGCCGCCCTCCAGGCGGTCGGCAGCCAAGCCGCCCTCTTGGTGGATGCCAACGGTGCCTACCAGCGCAAGCAGGCCCTGGCCTGGGCCCAGCGCTACGCCGACGCCGGGGTCGTCTGGTTGGAGGAGCCGGTCAGCTCAGACGACCTGGAGGGACTGAATCTCCTGGTCGAGCACGGGCCCGCCGGGCTGACCATCGCGGCCGGCGAATACGGCTACGACCTCCCCTACTTCCAGCGGATGCTGGACGCCCGAGCGGTGGACTGCCTCCAGGCGGACGTGACCCGCTGCGGTGGCATCACCGGCTTTCTAAGGGTGGGAGCCCTCTGTGATGCCCGAAGCATGGACCTGTCGGCCCACTGCGCTCCCCAGCTGAGCGCTCACGCCTGCACCGCCATCTGGCACCTGCGCCACCTCGAGTACTTCCACGATCACGTTCGCATCGAGCGCATGCTCTTCGACGGTGTCCTCGAACCTGAGCCAGGTGGCGTGCTACGCCCTGACCGCTCCCGCCCCGGCTTGGGTTTGGAGCTCAAGGAAGCAGAGGCAGCCCGCTTCGCTACCTGAGCCAGCTACCTGAGCCAGCTACCTGAGCCAGCCCGAACAGCTGTCGGCCCTGGAGTCGATCAGGGCTTGTCCCGGGACAAAGCGTCGCGGACCTTGTCCATGGTTGCGGCCACCGGTCCGGCCGCCCTGACCCCGACGCTGGAGGTCGGCGCGTGGGGATGGGGATGAGTCGGCGCTGCCTTCTTGGCCAGTTCCACCTTCTCGCCCATCTCGATGAGGTCCTCCTCGTTCACCGCGGCCCGCAGCGCCGGGAAGATCTGGCCCTCCTCTTCTTGCACATGATGGCGCACCTCGCGCATCAGCGTGCTCAGATCGGCCTGTGCCTGCGGGGAAGCGAGGTCCTTGGACTTGTCGATGCGGTGGAGGACGTCCACCACATGCTCATGCTCGGCGATGGCCGCTTGACCCATGCTCTGGCCGCCCGGCACGTCGCTCTCGACCACCGGGTAAAGCAGCTCCTTTTCCACCGCGTCATGCTTGGAAAGCTCTTCGACCATCTTGGAGACCAACTGGTGGCGGTCACCTTCTCCGATCTCCAGCTTGGCGAAGATGCCCTCAACCTCTCGGTGATCGGTGGTCAGCACGGCGATGATGTCCTGAGCCATAGCTGTAAGTTCCTTCCTTCGATTGTCCCTCCGACCTACCCGATCAGCTGGCACCCCAACCGGGACGCTTGGGGCGGGCCGTCATCGGGTAGCTTCCTCCCATGCTGCTGCAAGGACGCAAGGCCATAGTCACCGGGGCCTCCAGCGGGATCGGCAAGGCCACCGCTGAGAGGTTGGGCCAGGAAGGGGCCTCGGTGTGCGTGAACTACTACTCGGACAAGGAGGCTGACGACGCCCAGGCGGTAGTTCGCTCGGTCGAGCAGTCGGGGGGGACAGGCTTGGCGGTCCGGGCCGACGTCGGTGACGAGGATGCAGTGGTGGCCATGGTGAGCCAGGCCGCCGATCGCCTCGGTGGGCTGGACCTGCTGGTGAACAACGCCGGGATCGAAAAGCAGATCCCCCTCCTGGAGATGTCCGAGAAGGACTGGTCAGCGGTCATCCAGACCAATCTGACCGGCGCCTTTCTCTGCCTGCGGGAGGCGGCCAAGGTGATGGCCGCGGCTGGGCACGGGGTGGTGGTCAACATGTCCAGCGTGCATGAGTTCATCCCGTGGCCCGGCTTCGCCCATTACTGCGCAACCAAGGGTGGGCTCAAGCTGTTGATGCAGACGGCCGCCCGGGAGTTGGCCCCCAAGGGCATTCGGGTGTGCAACATCGCCCCAGGTGCCATCGTGACCCCCATCAACCAGTTTGTCCTGGACGACCCGGAGGCCAAGCACGCGGTCGAGTCCGAGATACCCCTCGGCCGAATGGGCCAACCCGAGGAGATTGCCGCCGCGGTGGCCTGGGCAGCCAGCGACCAGGCCGGCTACGTGACAGGCACCACCATCGTGGTCGACGGTGGGATGTCCCTCTACCCGAAGTTCGTGTAGGTCACCATGATGATCCCGCCGTCGGGACAGCAGTTCGAGATCGTCAGTGGCACCCAACGAGCCACCCTGGTCGAGGTGGGCGGAGGCATCCGGGCCTACGAGTCAGCCGGGCGACCGGTCCTCAATCCGTATCCGGCGCAAGCCATGTGCGACGGCGCCCACGGGGCTCCGCTCATCCCCTGGCCCAACCGCCTGGGTGACGGCCGGTATCGCTTCGACGGGACAGACCAACAGGTGGCTCTCACCGAGCCGGAGAAGCACAACGCCATCCACGGCTTCCTGCGCTGGCGCCCCTGGCAGGCCCTGGAGCAGGAGTCCAGCCGGGTGGTCATGGGGTCCCGGCTCTACCCGCTCATGGGTTACCCGTTCACCCTGGACGTGAAGGTGGACTACCGGCTGGGTGACGACGGGCTGGTGGTGGAGACCACCGCCATCAACCTCGGAGACCAGGCGTGCCCCTACGGCTGCGGCCAGCATCCGTACCTCTCGCCTGGCACCGGACTGATCGACGACTGCACGCTCACCTTGGAAGCCGCCACCCGCATCCTGACCGACGACCGCCGCCAGTTGCCCACCGGGACTGAGGCGGTGCAAGGAACGCAGTTCGACTTTCGGGGGGGCAAGCGCCTCGGGGATCAGCAGATTGACTTTGCCTTCACCGACCTGGACAGGGACAGGGCCGGGCGGGCCTGGGCCCGTCTGTCGGCCCCCGACGGTCACCGAGCCGAGCTGTGGGTGGACGAGCACTACCCGATCATCGAGATATACACCGGCGACACCCTGAGTCCGCCCCGCCGCCGTCGAGGGGTCGGCACCGAGCCGATGACCTGCCCACCCAACGCCTTCCAGAGCGGGGAGGGTGTCATACGCCTGGAACCAGGTCAATCAGTGACCACCATCTGGGGTGCCCGCCTAACCTGAGGGCGGCGCCGCGGCCTACTCAGTCGGCTTCTCGGCGTGGCCGCCGAAGCCCTTGCGCATGGCCGACAGGATTTGGTTGGCAAAGTGGTCGAGGTCCCGGGAAGCGAACCGCGAGTACAAGGCGGACGACAGCACCGGTGCCGGGACTCCTTCCTCGATGGCGGCGATGGCCGTCCAGCGACCCTCACCGGAGTCCGAGACCCGCCCAGCGAAGTCATGCAGGTCTCCTGACTGGGCGAAAGCGTCGGCCGTCAGGTCCAACAGCCAAGAGGCGATGACACTGCCCCTCCTCCATACCTCGGTGACTGCTGCCAGGTCGAGGTCATAACGGTAGTACTCGGGGTGCTCGAGGGGCGCCGTCTCGGCGTCAGCGGTGCGCTGGGTCGAACCGGCGTTGGCGTTGTGCAAGATGTTGAGGCCCTCGGCGTAGGCGGCCATGGCCCCGTACTCGATGCCGTTGTGGACCATCTTCACGAAGTGGCCGGCCCCCACCGGCCCGCAGTGCAGCCAGCCCTGCTCGGCCGGCGCCGGCTCACCGGAGCGCCCTGGTGTCCGAGCAGCCGCCTCCACCCCTGGAGCGATGGCGGCAAAGAGGGGCTGGAGGCGCTCCACCACCTGCTCCTCACCCCCGATCATGAGGCAATATCCCCGTTCCAGCCCCCAGACCCCCCCGCTGGTTCCCACGTCGACGTAGTGGATTCCCCCCTCAGCCAGGACCTGGGCCCGGGCAATGTCGTCCCGGTAGTAGGAGTTGCCCCCGTCGATGACCACGTCACCGGGCTCCATCCGGTCGGCCAGGCCGCTCACCGTCTGCTCGGTGATCTCCCCGGAGGGGACCATCACCCATGCCGATCGGGGGGCGCTCAGCTTGGAAATGAAATCTTCGATCGAGGAGGAGCCGGTCGCTCCCTCGTTCTCGAGGGCCTTCACCGTCCCCGGATCGACGTCGAAGACCACGCAGTCATGGCCGGCGGCCATGAGCCGTCGCACGAGATTGGCCCCCATCCGACCCAGCCCGACCATTCCGAGTTGCATTGCGCTCCTTCCGGTTGACCGTCAGTGGCAAGTAGCCCTAACGACCTCTGATCTAGCCTGTCGGCCATGAGCCAGCAAGCCAACCGTACGACCTCGCGCCCGGCGCCGCAGAGCGCAGGGGCGCCCTGATGGCGGCCAGGACGGCCCACCGGGCCGACGCCCTGGTGTTCTTCGGCGCCACCGGGGACCTGGCCTACAAGCAGATCTTCCCTGCACTGGCGGCCATGGTGCGCCGCAACCACCTCGAGGTGCCTGTGATCGGGGTGGCCAAGGCCGGCTGGGACCGGGACAAGCTGCTCGACCGGGCCAGGGACAGCCTTGGCCAGCATCAGATGGCCGACGATGCCACCTTCGCCACCCTGGCTGGGCTGCTGGACTACGTGGACGGAGACTACGAGGACCCCGACACGTTCGACCGGCTGCGGGCCAAGCTGGGGTCGGCCAAGCGCCCCTTGCACTACCTGGCCATTCCCCCGTCGCTGTTTGCCACCGTGGTGGGCGCCTTGGCCAAGTCGGGCTGCGCTCGGGGGGGCCGGGTGGTGGTGGAGAAGCCCTTCGGCCGTGACCTGGCCTCGGCCCGGGAGCTGAACGAGGTGTTGCACGCCAGCTTCCCGGAGGACTCGATCTACCGGATCGACCACTACCTGGGCAAGGAGGCCGTGCTGGGGCTGCTCTACTTCCGCTTCGCCAACTCCTTTTTGGAGCCAATTTGGAACCGCACCTTCGTGTCGAGTGTCCAGGTGACGATGGCGGAGAGCTTCGGGGTGCAGGGCAGGGGCCATTTCTACGACCAGACGGGAGCCATCCGAGACGTAGTGCAGAATCACATGCTCCAGGTGGTCGCCCTGCTGGCCATGGAGCCACCAGCGGGCTACGGGCACGGAGACGTCCGTGACGAGAAGGCCAAGGTGCTGAGGGCCATCCCTCCCCTGCGGCCACCTAGCGTGGTGCGTGGCCAGTTCGCCGGTTACCGGGAAGAGGACGGCGTGGCACCAGACTCGCAGGTGGAGACCTTCGCGGCCCTTCGGGCCCACGTCGACACGTGGCGCTGGTCGGGTGTGCCGTTTTACGTGCGGGCCGGTAAGTGCCTGCCCACGACCGCCACCGAGGTCCTGGTTCGCTTGCGCCGCCCACCAGAGGCCGTGTTGGGCCGGGATCGACTGGGAACACCAAATCACGTGCGGTTCCGCCTCAGCCCGGACATCACCATCTCCCTCGGGGCCCGGGTGAAGGCTCCCGGCGAGGCCATGGTGGGCACCGAGGTGGAGTTGGCCCTGCATGAGCAAGCCGCCCCGGCTGAGCTGCGTCCCTACGAGCGCCTGCTGGGCGACGCCTTACGAGGTGACGCCTCACTGTTCGCCCGAGAGGACGCCGTCGAGGCGGCCTGGGCGGTGGTGGACGGGGTGCTGGACAAGTCGCCGCCACTGCACGACTACCAGCCGGGAACCTGGGGGCCCAAGGAGGCCGGGGCCCTCATGGCCGACCGGGGCGGCTGGAGCGACCCGGCGCCGGCGGCTCAGCCATGACGTCGCCGGAGCCAACCCCCGCCAGCCGCCAAACGGCCTGGTCCGCGCTGGTGGACCACGCCCGACAGGCGGCCAGCACCACTCTGGCCGACCGCTTTGGAGGCGATCCGATCCGGGGCGAGCACATGGTGGCTGAGGCGTGTGGCATCTACCTCGACTATTCCAAGAACCTGATGGGTGAGGACACCTTGGGCCTGCTGGTGTCCCTGGCCGACCAGTGTGGCCTGCGCCAGCGCATCGACGCCATGTTCGCGGGGGAGAAGATCAATGTCTCCGAGGGAAGGGCCGTGTTGCACATCGCCCTGCGATCCCCCAGGTCCGCAGCGCTGCTGGTGGACGGCACCGACGTGGTGCCCGAGGTTCACTCGGTGCTGGACCGGATGGCCCAGTTCACTGACGCAGTGCGCAGCGGCGAATGGCGGGGGCACACCGGCGAGCCCCTGACCAACGTGGTGAACATCGGCATCGGGGGGTCTGACCTGGGGCCGGCCATGGCCTATGAGGCACTCAAGGCCTACAGCGATCGGGGCCGTGTCTTTCGCTTCGTCTCGAATGTCGACGGGGCAGAGCTGACCGAGGCCACCAGGGACCTCGATCCAGCTCGCACCCTGTTCATCGTGTGCTCCAAGGGCTGGCACACCGAGGAAACGCTCACCAACGCCAACAGCGCCCGGGAGTGGCTGGTGGCCGGGCTGGGGGGTGACGACCGAGCGGTGGCCCGGCACTTCGTGGCCGTATCCACCAACGCCGAAGGGGTGGGGGCCTTCGGCATCGATACCGCCAACATGTTCGGCTTTTGGGACTGGGTGGGCGGACGGTACTCCTATGACTCGGCCGTCGGCCTGTCCCTGATGCTCGCCATCGGAGTCGACCAGTTCGACCAGATGCTGGCTGGACTGCAGGCGATCGACGAGCACTTTCGCATCGCCCCCTTCGAGACCAACCTGCCGGTGCTGTTGGGCCTGCTCTCGGTCTGGTACAACGACTTCCTGGGGGCGCAGACCCAGGCGGTGCTTCCCTACAGCAGGTACCTGTGGCGCCTGCCCGCCTACCTCCAGCAACTGGAGATGGAATCCAACGGCAAGCGCGTCGATACGGCCGGCCGGCCGGTCGACTACCCGACCGCTCCCATAATTTGGGGTCAGCCCGGGACCAACGGCCAACATGCCTTCTATCAGCTGCTCCACCAGGGGACCAGGCTGGTGCCGGCGGACCTGATCGGTTTCTGGAACCCAGTGGAGGCCCGGGGGCAGTCGCACGACCTGGAGCACCACCATGATCTGCTGATGGCCAACATGTTCGCCCAGGCCGAGGCCCTGGCCTTCGGTCGGGATGGGCCTAGCCTGGCCCGGACTGGCATCCCGGCCTGGCAGGTACCCCACCGTGTCTGCCCGGGGAATCGGCCCACCACCTCGATACTGCTGGATCGCCTCACACCTGAGAGCCTCGGCAAGCTGATCGCCCTCTACGAGCACAAGGTGTTCACCGAGGGTGCCCTTTGGGGGATCGACTCCTTTGATCAGTGGGGAGTCGAGTTGGGCAAGATCCTGGCTGACGACATCGAGCCCGAGCTCGAGAGCGGTGCCGGGGCTGAGCCGGCCCACGACAGCTCGACCAATGTCCTCATCCGCCGGTACCGCCGGGCCCGGTGGGGAGGTGAGCCTGACGGAGCCGGTGGCCGCGAGGGCGGAGCCCAGCCGGGAGGCGACCCTGGCGGCGGAGCCCAGCCGGGAGGCGGGCCGGAGGCTACTGGGTGAACCCGGCCGAGGTTGTCGTTCGGCGAATAGACAAGTTCCAGCAGCGCCATGTGGTCGTCGCCTTCCCATTTGCCGTCTTCCAGAAGTTTGGCAATGACCAGGCGGGCGGCAAGGCCGCCCTCATGGCCTACTACGGACTGTTCTCGCTGTTCCCCCTGTTGCTGTTGTTCGCCACCATTCTCGGCTTCGTCCTCTCCGGGCATCCCCACCTCCAAGCCCAGCTGACCAATTCGGCACTGGGCAACTTCCCCATCATCGGTGCCCAGCTGCGTAGCCAGACTCACAGCCTGCGGGGCAGCGGGGCGGCCCTGGCGGTGGGCGTCTTCGGCACGATCTATGGGGTACAAGGAATAGGCCAGGCAGCAGAGAACGCCATGAACACGGTCTGGAATGTCCCTTTGACAGACTGGCCCTCCTTCATCATGCGTCGTCTGCGAGGTTTTGCCATTCTGGGCCTCCTCGGGCTGGCTACCCTCCTCACCACCGCCCTGGCCGACGTGGCACCGGTTCTCGTGCACGGAGGGGCGTCGCCGATCTGGTCGGTCGCCGGGTCCCTACTGGTCAACCTGGGGTTGTCCTTCGTCGCCTTCAAGGTTCTCACGGCCGCCCCCCTCACCTGGCGGGACGTCGCCCCTGGAGCGGTGCTGGCCACGGTGTTCTGGGAGATCCTCCAGAATCTGGGTGGCTACTACGTCCACCACACCCTCCAGCACGCCACCAGCGTCTACGGCTTCTTCGCCATCGTCATCGGGCTGCTGTCCTGGCTCTACCTCGGAGCCATGCTCGTGTTGTTGGCTGCCGAGATCAATGTGGTGCTTCGTTACCGGCTCTGGCCCCGGTCGATGACCCAGCCACCCTTCACCGCGCAGGACAAGGCCACCTTTGTGCGCCTGGGAATGATGGAGGAGCGTCGCCCCGAGGTGAAGGTCGCCGTCAGCTTCACGGCCGAAGCCGACCGTGACCCACTCCAAGAATCTGCCGACACGGTTGAGCCCGAGCCGACAGGGGCGCCAGAGGCGGCGGAGCCCAACGCGGCACAGCCCGAGTCGGCAGGGGCGCCAGAGTCGGCGGAGCCCAACCGAGCACAGCCCGAGCCGGGTGAGGACCGCCAAGCCAACCAGCCGGCCGATGCCAGACCCCTGACCGGCTAGCGAGACCAACTCAGATGCTGGTCATCGCCATCGGACTGGGAGCCGCCTTCTTCCTTGGGCTGGGTTTCGTGATCCAACAGCATGCCGCCGCCCAGGCTCCGACCGACGAGCGGTTGTCGATCCGCATCCTCATTGATCTGGCCCACCGTCCGGTTTGGCTCGCCGGCATAGCGGCCATGGTCGGTGGCCAGATGCTCGGCGGCTTTGCCCTCGGAAAAGGAAGCCTCACCCTGGTCGAGCCCCTCCTGACCTGCAACATCCTGTTTGCCCTACCCATGGCCGCTGCTTGGCACCGGCGCCACCTCAGCCTGCGGGAGTGGGCCGGGTCGTTGATCCTCATCGGCGGCCTGAGCGGATTCGTGGCCGCCGCCGGCCCCGGCGGTCGGCTGGCCTCCCGGGTCCTGCCCAGTGGTTGGCTGGAAGCGGGGCTGTCGATCATATTCGTGGTTGGCGTCCTCACCTGGTTTGCCAAGCGCTCAGGTCTGGGCCAGGAGGCAACCCTGCTGGCTGCGGGTGCGGGAGTGCTCTTTGGGCTCCAGGACGGGTTGACCCAGCGCATCCTCCTGCTGTTCGATTACGGCTGGCTCCACGTGGTTTTCTCCTGGGAGCCGTACGCGCTGGTGGCGGTGGCGGTGACGGGGCTGGTGCTGGCCCAGAGCGCCTTCGAGGCTGCTCCCCTCACCGCCTCCCTCCCGGCCCTCACCATCGCCGAGCCGGTCTGCGGGATCGGCCTCGGAGCCGGCCTGTTTGGTGAGCACATTCGCCTGGGCGGCCTGTTCCTGGGCTTCGAGGTGGCGGCCATCGTGTTGATGGTGGTGGGTGTGGTCATGGTGGCGCGGTCACCGCTGGTCTGCGGCGAGGTCTGAGCAAGGTTGATCCTTGCCCGGGCTGGGGAGAAGGTCACTCGTGCCTCTCAGGCCCGTGCGTCTCAGACCCGTGCCTCTCCCGAAAAGGTTGGACGGGTCATGACGCTGGAGAGGATCGTACCGGTACCCACTCCTGGCAGGCCCATCGTGATCCTGTCGGCGGGTATGGGCGCCGGGCACCACGGGGTCTCGCGGGAGTTGGCGGTGCGCCTCGAGGCTCGGGGCTGGCCCAGTGTCGTCCTCGACGTCCTCGACGAGCTTCCCCTTCACCTCGGGCGTCTGCTTCCTCCTTTGTATCTCGCCATGCTGCGCAGCGCTCCCTCGACTTACAAGGGAATCTGCCGGGGGTGGTTCTCGACCGATGTCGGAGGGGTTCCCGTGTCCCCGGTTACGGTCCTGCTCCGCCGAGCCCTGGGCCGCCAGCTGGCTGGGCTCAACCCGGCAGCCGTGGTGTCCACTTTTCACATGGCGTCCCAGGCCCTGGGCCAGCTGAGGGACAACCACCAGTTGGAGGCTCCCACTGCCTCGATCATCCTCGACCAAGCCGTACACCGGATGTGGGTCCATCCCGGTGTGGATCTCCACCTCGTGCTGCACCCCGACGCCGTCGAGGACGCTGCTCGGTACGGCGCCCGATGGACCGCCGCCTGCGGGCCCATAGTCTCACCCCGCTTCTTTGACGCCCTGGAGGAACGGGAGGCGGCGCGACATAGCCTGGGTGTCGCCCCGACGGATCGGGCCGTGCTGGTGGTGGCTGGCTCATGGGGAGTGGGCAACCTGGAGACGGTGGTCGACGACCTGGACAATTGCCAGCTCCACCTGGTAGTGGTGTGCGCCCGGGACGAGCGACTCCGGCGCCGCCTCGAAGCCAGGGCCGCCCCCCGTCTGCACGCTTTGGGGTGGGTAGAGGACATGGCCGGCCTGATGGCGGGAATGGACGCCGTGGTGGAAAATGCCGGCGGCCTCACCTGCATGGAGGCGATGGCCGCCGGCCTGCCGGTGGTCAGCTACCGACCCATCCCCGGCCACGGGCGAGCCAACGGCGAGTGGATGGCAGCGAGCGGGTTGACCGCCATGGCTGGGGGGCCGGCCCAGCTTCGAACCATCCTCGACACCCTTACGCAGCCAGGCATCGAGCGTCAGACGCTGGTGCGCAGGGCCAGGGCCGGCTTCGTTGGCGACGCTGGCGACATCATCGACGAGCTGGCCGGCAACCCGAGCCAGCTACGAGGCCGGCGGTCAGCCACCGGATCGGCAAAGCGAGGGGAAGCCACCGGGCCGGCTCGCCGAGGGGACAGCGGGCCGGCTCGCCGACGGACAGTCACTGTGCCACCGAGCCGGCGGGCGGCCACCGGGTCGGGCGGCTGACAGGCGGTCAATACACCAGGATGCGGTCACACTGCTCGCAGGTCGTCGCCGTCCCGGGCCGGAGATGGCGGATGCGGTCAACCTCGATGGCCGGCAGGCGAAGGTGGCAGCCCTGGCAGCAACCGTTGACCAGCCGAGCGGCACCCACCCCCCCCAATCTCACTCGCAACGCCTCATAGCGCCGTTTCAGATCGCCGGGCAACCGAACGGCCAGGTCCGCCCTGGCGCTGGATTCATCTGCCACCTCAGCGTCGATGACCGCTTCGGCCGCGGCAATGGCTTCCTCGAGCCGTACCGCCGCTGCCTCCATGCCTGCCCGCTCGCCCCTGATGGCGGCCAGATCGGCCTCCACTGGCTCAGCCTGCTCCATCAGTTCCAACGCTCGGTCTTCCAGGTCTGAGCGCCGCCTTTGCAGGGATTGCACTTCGCCCGCCATGGCCTGCAGCTCCCGGGAGGCTGAGACCATGCCCCCGTAGAGGCGGCTCTCGATGTCGGCGATGCGCCGGCCAACCGAGGCAATGTCAGCCTCGACGTGGGCCTGACCCTGGCTCAATTCGGCCAGATGCCCCTCGGTCTGGGCTATCCGAGCCGCCAACTCGGCCATCTGATGGGCTGCGTGGCTCAGCGCGGCGCGTTCAGGAAGGACCTGGCGGCGGTGCCCGAGCCGGTCAAGAGCCGTGTCATGTTCTTGGACCTCCAGCAGGGTACGAAGCCCACCCGGATCTGCGCTTGGGCCTAGTCCGCCCGGGTCACCGGTGGCGTCCCCCCAGTCGTCGGATCGGCTGCCGTGCGCTGGCCCCACCGGATCACTCAATTATCCATCACTCCTGTCCATCACTCCTGTCCATCGCTCCTATCCATACCTCCTGCGAAGGTGATGGATTGAAGCCGATGGACTGGTGACAGGGGGCTGGGACGGGGTGGTGTCGGGGGGCTGGGATGGGGTGGTGTCGGTCGGCGACGGCGAGGTCGTGTACTGCGGCGGGACGGAGGTGGAGTACTGCGGCGACGTGGCGGACGGGTAAGGGGTGATGTACCGATAGGTGGGGCGCTGACCCGGGATGATGATCGTCGTGTTTGGACCAGAGCCGGTCGTGCCCGGCCCGATTGTGCTGGGCGAGGTGGGGGGCGGTGGGGCATTGGTGTACGGAGCCTGTATGTACTGCCCGGCCGGTATGAGCCCGTAGTCGGGCGCTGGGAAACTGGCCACCGGCTGGTTGGCCAGAGCCGGCGCCATGAACGCCTGCCACACGCTGGCCGGAAAGGTGCCCCCGAAGACCTCCGGCACACCGCCGACGTTGGTCATGGGTAGGTCGCCCTGCGGAGAGCCCATCCATACGGCGGTGCAGAGTTGGGGGGTGAATCCCACGAACCAGGCATTGGTGAAGTTGTCGGTGGTCCCCGTCTTGCCTGCCACCGGGCGTCCTGGGATGCCGGCCGCGGTACCCGTCCCGCCTGTCACCACCGCCTGGAGAGCCAGGTTGGCCACTCGCACCTCTTGGGCCGGAACGACCCGCTGGCCGGCTATTCCCCCCCCGACCAGCACGTGCCCAGCTGGATCCACCACGCTCTGCACGAACTGGGCCGGCCCATCTGCATTCTCGGGAGCATGGCGCACGCCATCGCCAGCCAGGGTCGAGTAGGCGGTGGCCATCTGGAGGGGAGTGACCTCCACGCCGCCCCCAATGGCCGCCGAGATGACATTGGGAACGGTCGCACCGGCCGGGATCCCGAGTAGGTGAGCCATGTCGGGAACCCTCGGATTGCCCAGGCCGAGACCCAGGTCCACGCCGAGGCGGAGATAGGCGCAGTTCACCGACGAAGCGGTGGCATTCAGCAGCGTGAGCACGCCCCCACCCGGCTCGGCGTTGTGAAGTGGCGGCGAGGGTTGGGAGTGGGGAAGCTGGAAGGTGCAGGGGGCCGTACCATCCACCGTGTCGTAGAGACTGTGGCCGGCAGCCAGAGCAGCCATCAACACGAAGGGCTTGAACGCAGAGCCCGGCGAGCGGCCACCGCCACCCCCCCGCCCGGTGGCCACGTCGTAGCCGGTCTGAGACGCCTTGTTGCCCGATACCAGGGCGCGGACCATCCCGGTGGTGGGATCAACTGCGACCAATGAGGCGGTGAACCGGCCCCCGGAGTTGGGCATCTGGCGCCGCACGGCTGCCTCGGCTTGCGCCTGCATGGTTGGGTCGAGGCCGGTGGTGACGCGCAAGCCCCCCTCGTAAAGCGTGTTGTACCGGTCCTCGGGTGTGGGGCCCAGGCGAGGATCCCCCAGCAGCCGGAGCTTGACCTCCTCGACGAAGGGTGTGTCCTGTTGAGGACTGGGGTTGTTGACGGTGGTGGGGAGGGGCACCGACTTGAGCGAGGCAGCCTCGCCAGGGGCCAGATCCTGGTTGGCCACCATGAGATCGAGGACCTGGTTGCGCCGGCGCAGGGCGGCTTGGGGATGGGCGATGGGGTCGTAGGGACTGGGGCCCTTGATGAGACCGGCCAGGAGCGCAGCCTGGACCGTGGCGAGTTGATTGACGTCCAACCCAAAATATGCCTTGGCCGCCGCCTCGATCCCGTAGGCGCCGTTGCCAAAATACACGGTGTTGAGGTACCGATCGAGAATCTGGTCCTTGGAGAGCTGGTGGGCCAGGCGGTAAGCCAGGACTGCCTCGTTGACCTTGCGGCTCAGGCTGTGCTGCGACGTGAGCAGAGAGTTCTTTACCAGCTGCTGGGTGATGGTGGATCCACCTTGGACGGCCTGACCCGAGGTGGCGTCGGCCTTGGCGGCCCGCAGGATCGACCGAAGGTCGACCCCTCCATGCAAATAGAACGTGTTGTCCTCGGTGTCCAGCACCGCCTGTATGACATTGTGGGGCACCCGAGAGAGCGGGACGGGCTCGCGGTTGCCGGCGTCCGACAGTACGGCCAGCAGGTTGCCGCTGCGATCGAACACCTTGGAAGGCAGGTTGAGGCGCCTCAGTTGCAAGGGGTTGCTCACCCCGCTGACCTGGGTGGCGTTCCCCAGGCCCTGGGCTGCGGGGACGAGGAGCCCCACCAACAGGGCCAAGGTGACCCCCCCTAACAGGCAAGTGGTGACAAAGCGACGGGCGACCCTCGGGTGTTGCACTGACCCTGAAGGGTAACGGCCCGGTGGAAGTCCCGGGGTCCGGGGCCTGAGTAGGGCGGCCCGAGCGGCGATGGTCCCCATTAGGAGCAGCCGGTCACGGCACTGAGGGCGAGGAGGACGCCGAGGGCAACCAACAGCGCTGGTAGGCCTACTCGGACACCCACCCGGCTGTAGTCCCAGGCGGTCACGCTGACGCCCAGCCGGGCCATGGAGTCCAGCCACAGCAGGCTGGCCAGTGATCCGGTGATGATCAGAGAGGGACCGATGTTGACTCCCAACAGGACCGCCCACAGCGCGCAGCTGGCCCCATGGGGCAGGCTGGGCAGGGCCAGCAGCAGGGCGGGCAGGTTGTTGACCACGTTGGCCCCCACGGCCGCCACCGCGGTGGTGCGGGCCTGCGCCGCCGGACCGGCCCCGCCGATCAGGTGGCCGACCGCCAGGTGGGCCACCGCCGCATCGGCCAGCACGGCCAAGGAGGCGGCCACCAGAGCAGTACCCCACGGTATGGCGGCCCAGGGGACCGCCGGCCACAGCCCGCGGCCCCGGCTCATGGCCATCACCAGGATGACATCGCCACCCACCGCCACCTCCCAGGGAACCACTCCAACAGCTGGTCCGGCCACGAAGCCGATCAGCACCAACACGATCACCGTGCCGCCCAGGGCCAGTGCTCGCCGGTCGGGTGATTGGCGGTCCAGGTGCTCTGGGCGCCCGGGGCGCAGCGCCCGTTGGTAGCACCAGTAGCCCACCCCTGTGGCCGCCAATGACGGTAGGGCCAGGTGGGCGACGAAGGAGCCGGGACTGGTACCGGTGCGGGCTGCGGCGATGAGATTGGTCAGGTTGGACACAGGCAGGGCGGACGAGGCCAGGCAGGCCAGCAACACCGGCTGGAAACCCACGGCCCGCGGGCAGAGGCCGGTGCGCCGAGCCACCCGGACATAAAGGGGCGTGAGCAGCACCACCGCAGCATCCAGGTTGAGCACGGTGGTGACGGCGGCAGCCAAGGCCCACAGTCCGGGTACCACTCTCGGACCACCGGTGAGGATCCCGGCCAGGCTCTCGAACAGGCCAATCCGGTCCAGGAGAACGGCTAAAGGCACGGCGGCCAACAAGAAGGCCAGGGGATCGACCAAAGGGCGCAGTGCCCGTCCAGCCCCGGCTGGCCCGACCAGGCCCAGGCCCAGAGCCACGGCCACCGAGGCAGTGGGGACCGCCCAGGCGGGCAATCGCAACGGTCGGGCCACCGCTCCGGCCACCCCTACGCCGAGCAGGATCAGCTTGGCGACGAGCACGCCGGGGCAAGGCTAGCCGGGCGAGCCGCCAGCGGGCCCGGGAACCCAGGTGGCGAACAGGTCAGTCGATGGGCCATGATGGTCCAACGGCGGCCGGGGTGGGCCTGCCCATGGGGGAGACGGGTTCAACCACACATGGCAGATCACACGGCTCGACGACGTCTTGGCCTGCTCGGGGGGATACTCCTGGCCTCGACCAGTGCTGGCCTCCTGGGCGTCTGGAGCGTGGCCGGCACCGTCGGCGAGGCCGGCGCCGATACCCCGGCCACCAGCCGCTCAGAGGCCAACCAGTCCACCGCCGCCACCCAGCCCTGCCTGCTGCTTCTCTGCTCGCCCACCACCACCGCCCCCTCATCCACCACCACCATCGCACCCCGGTCCACCACTACCACCAGTCCCCGGTCCACCCCGCCCGCCCACACCACCCCGCCCGCCCACACCACCGCGCCGCCCCCCAGCAACAACCCCCCGGCCAACACGCCGCCCCCCGGGAACGTCTCGGCCCCGCCGCCTCCCACGGTTCCCTCAGGGGGCACCGGCGACAACCCGGTCACCAATGCACCCTTCCCGGCGGCCCTGCAGGCCATCGCCGACTCGGTCCACCGATCGCCCCCCAGCAACACCTCGGCCCTCATCGCCGCCCTGTCCCCGCTGGAGCAGGCCGGCATGACCCCTCTTCAGGCCGAGGTGGCCGGCATGGGCCAGTTCCCGGTGGCCGGCAGCGTCTACTACTCCGACGACTGGCTGGAGCCCCGTCCGGGCCCGGTCCCCCACCTCCACATGGGCGACGACATCATCGCTCCCTCCGGCACGCCTCTTCGGGCGCCGGCCACCGGCCAGCTCACCTACTCCAACAGTGACCCCAATGGCTACGGTCTGACCGCCCTGGTCACCCAACCGGACGGTACCTACTACCTGATGGCCCACATGAGCGCTACCGTGCAGGGCCTCACCAGCGGCAGCCCGGTGACCCAGGGCCAGATCGTCGGCTTCGTCGGGGCGACGGGCGACGCCTCTGGGCCCCATTGCCACTTCGAGGTCCACCCCCAAGGGGGCGCAGGGGTCGACCCCAAGCCCATCCTCGACCAGTGGCAGGCCCAGGCCATCGCCGCCATCCCTGCCGTCCTGGCCGCCTACAAGGGTGGCACGTTAGCGACCCCGGCGGTGGGCCAACCGGTGGCTCCGGCACCCTTGCAGCTGGTCCCCGGGCCTACTGAGTACCCGACCGTGGTCACCGGCTCGTCCCCTGGCCAAAGGCAGTCCCTGACCGTGGCCCACACCCGCTCGGGAATGCCCACCAGCACCCGGGTCGGACTGGCCGGCCTGGTGCTCCTGCTCGGCACCGGCGCCACGACCTTGGACGTCACCTGGCGGGCTCGCAACGCCCGGGAGAGCCGCTAGGAGCGAGGCACCCAGGCGCCCCCGGCCACCCCGCCCGGGAGAGCCGCTAGGAGCGAGGTACGTAGCCGCCCCGCCCGAGCGAGACACTCTGGGCCAAGCCGGCCAGGTCCATGGTCTCCTCGACGCCACCCTTCACCTCGGTGACCCATCCGAGACGCTGGCGCAAGATTCGCTCGACCCCGCCCTGGAGGGTGGCCCCGCTGATGGCGCACGAGCTGCATGAGCCCTGGAGCATGACCTCCACCACTCCCGTCTCGACGTCGACCCCCTTGACCACCAGGTCTCCGCCGTCCGCCTGGACGGCCGGGCGCATCAGGTCGATGACCCGAGCCAGCCCGGAGTGACGCTCGGCCCGCTCCTCGTCGCTAAGGGTGGGTGGCTCAGTCATGGCCCCAGGATACTGGCCCTAGCGCTCGATGGGCGCCCGAACCAGGTTTCCCCACTCGGTCCAGGACCCGTCGTAGTTGCGGACGTGGGGGTAACCGAGGAGGTGGTGCAGGACGAACCAGGTGTGGCTGGACCGCTCGCCGATCCGGCAGTAGACGACGATGTCGTCATCGCCGGACAGGCCCTGCTCCTCGGCGTAGATGGCCTCGAGCTGGTCCACCGGCTTGAAGGTCCCGTCGTCGTTGGCTGCCCGCTTCCAGGGAACGCTGGCCGCGGTGGGGATGTGGCCACCCCGCAGAGCCCCTTCCTGGGGATAGTCGGGCATGTGGAGCAGCTCGCCGCTGTACTCTCCGGGGGAGCGGACGTCGACCAGCGGCCCGTGTCCCAGGTGGGCCGTGACGTCGTCGCGAAAGGCGCGCACCGGCTCGTCCTTGCGCTCCACCACCGGGTACTCGGTGCTGGCCCGGCTGGGCACATCGGTGGTGGTGGGACGCCCCTCTTCCAGCCACTTCATCCGCCCGCCGTTGAGCAGGCGCACATGCGGGTGGCCAAAGAGAGTGAAGACCCAAAGGGCGTAGGCCGCCCACCAGTTGAAGTTGTCGCCGTAGAAGACCACCGTCGAGTCCCTGGAGATACCGGACTTGGACATGAGCTGGGCGAAGCCCTCGGCGTCGAGATAGTCACGCCGGAGCTGATCGTTGAGGTCGAGGTGCCAGTCGACCTTGATGGCGCCGGGGATGTGCCCGGTGTCGTACAGCAGGACGTCCTCGTCCGACTCGACCACCACCACGTCGGCATCGTGCAGGTGGTCGGCCAGCCAGGCGGTGGTGACCAGCAGCTCGGGGTGGGCGTAGCCCTTCAGCTCAGGTGCGGAGTCCGTGGCAACAGTGGGCATCTTGGTTATCTCCTCTAAGTCGTCTCGTCATTTACAACTCTAGGGCGAAATATGACTTCTCCAGTAATCAATCCCTCGCCCCGGCTCGCCAGACCTGCCGCGTCTCCAAGTCGGATGCACAAGGACCGACCCCGCGCAAGCTGACTCGTACAACCTGTCCCGTAGAATCTGAGGTGATGACAACCTCGCCTTCCGCGCCTCCCGCCCTGGCGCGCATCGTCGACCTGTTCGCCGGCGCTCCCCGCCAGCTGCGCCTGGAAGCCCTGCTCGAGTACTCCCGCAAGCTCCCGCCGCTGCCCCCTCACCTGGCTGGGGACCACGCCGCCATGGAGCAGGTCCCCGAGTGCCAGACGCCGTTCTTCCTGGCCACCGAGGTGGACGGCGACAGTCGGGTGAGGTTGTACTTCGACGTGCCGGCCGAGGCACCGACCACCCGGGGCTTCGCCGGCATCCTGACTGCCGGCCTCGACGGCGCCACTGCGGCCGAGGTGCTGGCCACGCCATCGGACTTCTATACCCGCATGGGACTGGCCGAGGTCATCTCCAGTCTGCGCCTCCGGGGCATGTCGGCCATCCTGGGGCGCCTCAAGCGCCAGGTGGCGGCCCAGGTGGCGGTTCCCTGACGGGCTCGTCCAGCAGGCCCACATAGAGGTCGAGCGTCGCCTGGTCGAAGGCGATCAGGCGGGCCAACTCCACTCGGGTGGGCGTGGACCGTAGCGTGCCCACCGCCACCTTGGCTGCCTCCCGAGGCGGGTAGCCATAGATGCCTGTCGATATAGCCGGAAAGGCCACCCGGCGCGCCCCTAGCTCGTCGGCCACCTCCAAGGCCCGCCGGTAGCACGACGCCAACAGCTCGGGCTCCCCATGGCGGCCATCGCGCCACCTGGGCCCCACCGCATGGATGATCCAGCGAGCCGCCAGGGCAAAGCCGGCAGTGGCCTTGGCGTCGCCGGTGGCACAGCCGCCCAGGTCCTCACACGCCCGGTGCAGGTCAGCTGCCCCGGCCGCCCGGTGGATGGCTCCGTCCACCCCGCCTCCCCCGGCCAGGGACTGGTTGGCCGCGTTGACTATGGCGTCAACCGCCTCGGTGGTGATGTCGCCCCTGGCTGCCTGGATGAGCACACCGGCCATGTTGGCACGGATACACCGGACGACAGGCGCCGGGTTCGTCAGGCCACCGAACGCACCTGTGAGCTCATAGGGCCAATCGCTGTGCGTCAACACGAACTGCGTTTAAGCCAGGCGAAAGGTGGCACAGGCATACTGCTGGCATGGGTCAGTTCCATCCTGCCCTCCCTTGGAGGACCGAGCTACGTTTGCGCCCCCTCCTGGGCATCGGTCTAATGGTTACTGGCGGTCTGCTCGCCGGTTGTGGGGCATCAGGGGCGAAGGCGTCGACGCCGCACGCGGTCGCCAGCCCCGGCGGTGGGATGAGCAGTCAGGTCACGCCCGCCCCGGCGGAAACCAACCCCCCGGGTGACATTCCCGACACCACTGCCTACGTGCCCTGGACCAGAGCGGACGGCAAGATCAGCTTCGTGCATCCTGAGGGATGGGCCCAGACGATCGTCCCTGACGGAGTGATGTTCACCGACAAGCTCAACAGTGTGACCGTGTCCTCGGCGCCCGGCGCAGTGCCGACCGTTGCCAACGTCGAGGCCCAGATCAATCCCACTCTGGGCGGTCCGGGTCGGGCCACGAGAATCTTGCGCACCGAGATGACATCGCTGCCCGCTGGCCCGGCGGTGCGGGTCACCTGGCAGGTCAACAGCCCCCCCGATGCGGTAACAGGCAAGATCTATCGCGACGAGGTCGTGACGTACCTGGTTGGCTCGACCGGTCAGGTGGTCAGGATGGATCTGTCAGGCGCGATCGGGTCTGACAACGTCGACCCCTACCGCAAGATGAGCCAGAGCCTGACTGTCCGATGAGCACAGCTGGCGCTCTGGCCGACCGGTCCAAAGCAATAGGTCAGCCCGCGTCACCGGTGATCGACGCCTACGATCTATACCGCTTCTACCACGCCGGAGATGAGGAGGTTCTTGCCCTTCGGGGTGTTTCGCTGCAGGTGCGGCCGGGGGAGATGGTCGCCGTGGTGGGTCCATCAGGGTCCGGGAAGAGCACGCTCCTGTCCTGTCTGGCCGGCCTCGATGATCCCGACGGCGGCCGCGTGTACGTGGCCGGATCCCGGATCAGTCGAGTTGGCGAACGCGAACGCGCCCGGCTGCGAGCCGTGATGCTGGGCGTGCTGTTGCAATCCGGCAACCTGCTCGCCCATCTCAGCGTGACCGGCAACGTCAGCTTGGCTCGCCGACTGGCTGGTCGATCGGCGCGGACCGGTCTACTCGAGCTGCTCTGCAGGCTAGGTATCGAGGAGCGGGCTGGTGCCCTCCCGGCGACACTGTCTGGAGGGGAATTGGCCCGGGCCGGGCTGGCGGTGGCCTTGGCGAATGACCCCCCGCTGCTGCTGGCCGATGAACCGACGGGGGAACTCGACACGCGTAGCGAAAGCGACGTGGCCAACCTGCTTGCCGACCAGGCGGGGCAGGGCCGCGGTGTCGTCGTGGTCACGCATTCGGCGCTGCTGGCAGAAAGGGCGGACCGGGTCGTCCACCTTTCCGGCGGGTGCGTCGTTGACAACGACTGTCGTACCGGTCTGCCGGATCCGCCGTGACCGCACCATCGCCGGGCCTGAGCGTCTCCCAGCACCCACCACCTACGTCTGGGACCAGCCCGCTGGTGCGCTGCGACGAGGCCTCGGTCACCTACCGGGAGGGCAGGGCGACCCGCACAGTTCTGGACCAAGTCACCTGCAGTGTCAAGCCCGGTGAGGTGATTGGCTTGATCGGTCAGTCTGGATCGGGGAAGACAACCCTGTTGCATGTGCTTGCCGGTTTGGAACACCTCAGCTCCGGGACCGTCGCCTGGCCAGCCATGGGCGGCCGACCCGCCGACCACCCTGGTCGACTTACGGTGGCTTTCCAGGCGCCCAGCCTGCTCAGCGCCCTTGACGTCTCCGAGAACGTCGCCCTGCCATTGGTCCTTGCCGGTGCGTCACACAACGAGGCCATGGGGGAAGCGGGAGACATGCTTGATCGGCTGCACCTTGGTGGACTCGGCGCCCAGCTGCCTGAGGAGCTGTCTGGCGGCCAGGCTCAACGAGTCGCCTTGGCCCGAGCGCTGGTAACCCGACCGGCGCTGCTCCTGTGCGACGAACCCACCGGACAGGTGGACCACCACACGGCTGAGACATTATTGGATCTCGTCCTGGCCGACACCTCGGCGTCGAGTGCGGCCGTCGTAATCGCTACTCACGACCCGTCGGTGATCACCCGCGTCCGGTCCTGCTGGACGATCACCGACGGTCGACTCAGTACGCCATGATCGCCCTCGGACCGTCGTCGCCTTTCCCGCTCCCCTTTCGGTGTTGACTCCATGACCTCGACCTGGCTTGGCGGCCTGCTACGACATCGGGCGGGACGATTGGCTGCGTTGGCAACCGGTGTCGCCGTCTCGGTCGCCCTATTGGCCAGCCTGGGGACCTTTCTGTCGTCGGCCAAGGCAACCATGACCACTCAGGCGGTTCGCTCGATTGCCGTCGACTGGCAGGTCGCCCTTGGCCGTGGGGCCGACCCGACCACCGTGCTAACCACCATCCGCTCAGACCCCGGCGTCCGTGCCGCATTGCCAGTTGGCTTCGCCACCAGCGATGGTCTTCGGGCATCAGCCGGTCCGACCACCCGCACGACCGGCGCAGCCAAGGTGCTTGGCCTGGCCCCCGGCTACTCGACCACCTTCCCTGGGGAGATCCGACCCCTGGCGGGGGCCAGTACCGTCCCGGATGGCGCCCCTCCGGGTGTGCCGGCCCCGGCCTTGCTGGCCCAGCAGACAGCCAGCAACCTGGCGGCACACGTCGGTGACGCGGTCGCGGTGGCTCGGGCCGGTCTAAGCCCGGTGGTGGTGCGGGTGGTGGGTGTCGTCGATCTGCCCCAGATCGATACTCTGTTCCAGGCTGTCGGTGCCCCGCCGGGCACGCAACCGTCTGCTCCTCCTGACAATGTGGTGCTGGTCTCCAACGCCGCCTGGCATCAGGCGTTCGATCCGTTGGCCGCTATCAATCCAGACCTGGTGGCGCGCCAGGTCCATGTCGCCCGCAGTCACGCCTTGGCGCCAGATCCGGCGGCGGCCTACTCTCAAGTGGTCGGCGCAGCTCACCACCTCGAGTCGCGCCTGGCTGGCGCCGGTATCGTGGGCAACAACATCGGGGCGACGCTCGACGCCGCCCGCCAGGATGCCCTGTACGCCCAGGTGCTGTTCGTCTTCTTGGGTCTTCCGGGGGCCCTGCTCGCCGGCGCCCTGACCGTCACCGTGGCCGCTGCCGGCGCCAACCGGCGACGACGGGAGCAGGCCCTCCTGCGGTTGCGGGGCGCCCGAGCCGCCCAGGTCCTGCGTCTGGCAGCCGTGGAGGCCACCGTGGTGGGCATCGCCGGTGCCATCGTAGGACTGGGCGCGGCTTTGCTGATAGGCCAACTGTCATTCGGTTCGGTGGGATTCGGGGCGTCCGCTGGCGGCGCTGCCGTCTGGATGGCGTTGTCAGCCATGGCCGGCCTGGTCATTGCGGCCATAGCCGTACTAATGCCCGCTCGCCGCGACCTGCGGGAGGTGACGGTCATGGCCGGGCGTACGGCCGTGGCCACTGCTGCCCGACGGGAGCGCCCACCTCTGGCCTTGCGCCTGGGAACTGACCTGTGGATGCTCGTCGGCGCCGCCGTCGTCTACGCCATCACCAGTCACTCTGGCTACAGCCTGGTACTGGCTCCCGAAGGAGTACCGACCATCTCCGTGAACTACTGGGCTTTCGCCGGGCCTGTTATGTTCTGGTTGGGTACCGCCCTGCTGACCTGGCGCATCGTCGACGTGGTTCTCAGACGAGGACGGCGGTTTGTCGCCTGGGCCGCTCGTCCGATCTCCGGCCGGCTGTCGGCCCTGGCTGCCGCCACCGCGTCGCGGCAGCGCTCGCTGCTGGCACGGGCGTCGGTCATCGCCGGACTGGCCCTGGTCTTCGCGGCCAGCACTGCAGTGTTCAACAACACCTACAAGGCTCAGGCCAACGTGGACGCGCGCCTGACCAACGGAGCCGACGTTGCCGTCACCAACTTCTCCGGCAATCGTCTCCCTCTTCGAGACGTAACCGGCGTGCGCAGCGTCGAGCCGCTCATCCACCGTTACGCCTACATCGGGACCGACCTGCAAGACCTCTATGGGGTGCGCCCGGCGACCATCACCCAGGCCACCAGCCTGCAGGATGCGTATTTCACAGGGGCCACTGCAAGTCAGCTCATGGGGCGGTTGGCGGCTCGGCCGGACTCTGTTCTGGTAAGCGCTGAGACCGTGAAGGACTATCAGCTCCATCTTGGCGACCAGTTGATTCTCCGGCTCCAGGACGCCCGCAGTCAGCGGGTCTTGCCGGTCCGGTTCCATTACGCAGGGATCGTCAAGGAGTTCCCCACTGCCCCCCACGACAGCTTCTTTGTAACCAATGCGTCCTATGTGACAAAGGTCAGCGGCGATCCATCAGCCGAGACGGTCCTTGTCAACACCACCGGTCATCCTCACCAGGTGGCGGACAGGATTCGCGCCGTGGTTGGAACCGGTCCCAAAATCACCGACGCAACGACAGCTCGTACCGCCGTCGGCTCCAGCCTGACAGCCGTAGACCTGGCTGGTCTCACCAGGATCGAGCTGGGCTTCGCTCTGATCCTGGCCATTGCGGGTGGGGGCCTCGTCCTCGGCTTGGGCCTGGCTGAACGACGCCGTGACATGGCGATCGTGGCCGCCCTGGGTGCTGGTCGCAATCAGCTTCGTGCCCTGGTCCAAGTCGACGCGGCTGTGGTCACCCTGGCTGCCCTTGCCACCGGCATCATCGGTGGGGGCATCCTCGCCCAGATCCTGGTCAAAGTACTCACCGGTGTATTCGATCCGCCACCAGCCAGCCTCTCGATCCCCGTGCCCTACCTCCTGGTCGTCACCGCCCTGGCCGTCGGAGGTATCGGCCTAGCCAGTCGACTCGTGTCTTCTCGCGCCGTGCGCGGCACCACGGCGGGACTCCGGGAGCTCTGAGCGGACAGCCAGGCAGGTCACCCTCTGGCCAGGCTCCGCTCGGATGGGTGCTGCAATCTCAACGGCCAACTTGTGGATCGCCTCGGTGGTGATGCCCCCTGGCTGCTGGATGGGCACGCCCGCTCTGTCAGTCCTGTTGGAGCTGGCGTTCCCTGGGCCGCGCCTGGCTGGCCACCAGAGCGTCGACGGAGTCAGTGGCCGCCTCCACCTGAGACTGGTTGGCATAGGTGTCCCAGACCTCGTTCCCGCCGGTACGCCAGTTGACGCTCGGCTGCTGTAGCAGCACCGGGTCGAGCTGGTGGACGTATTGCTCCACCAGCTCGATCATCGACCCCAGCATTGACTCGTCCAGCAGATGGGGCTCGAGGCCCAAGTCGACCAGGGCAGAGTGCTTGGCGTTGTAATAGTGGCTCTCGGCCTCCACTCGGGGATTGGCCACGTGGTCGATGGTGGTTTCCCACCCCCGCGCTTTACGAACTCGAAGCACCATGTCGGCCAGTTCGTTGAGGCTGAACTGCTCGGTGAACTGGTTGAACACCCGGCACTCGCCTCGATCGGCGGGATGCTCGATGGCCAGCGTGATACAGGCCATGGTGTCCCGAATGTCGAGGTAGCCGCGGGTCTGACCCCCATGGCCGTACACGGTGATGGGCAGTCCGGCGGCGGCCTGCACGCAGAACCGGTTGAGTGCCGTACCCCAGATGGAATCGAAGTCCAGCCTGGTCATCAGGTCGGGATGGAGCATCGTGTCCTCGGTCTGGTTGCCGTACACGACACCCTGATTGAGGTCAGTGGCCCGCATGCCCCAGATGCGGGTGCCGAAGTGGATGTTCTGGCTGTCCGCCACCTTGGACAGGTGGTAGAAGCTGTGAGGCACCTTTGGATAGGGCAGCGTGTCGGTGCGCCCATTGTGCTCGATGGTGAGGTAGCCCTCTTCGATGTCGATGTTGGGGCACCCGTACTCGCCCATGGTGCCCAGCTTGACCAGATGACAATCGGGGGCGTGCTCGTGGATGGCGAACATCAGGTTCAGGTTTCCCACGATGTTGTTGACCTGGGTTCGTACGGCATGGTCGCGGTCGATCATGGAGAAAGGAGCGCTTCGTTGCTCGGCCAGGTGGACCACCGCCTCGGGGACGAACTCGGCCATGAAGGCCTCGAGGGCCTTGTGGTCGCAGAGGTCCAGGTGGTGCCAGATGATCGTGTTGCCGGTGAGCTCACGCCAGCGCTCGACCCGCTGCTCCATGGTCGGAATGGGAACCAGGCTGTAGGTACCTCCTTCCACGTCCCAGCCTCGCCGGGCCAGATTGTCCACCGCCACCACGTCGTAGCCGAGACGCGACAGATGCATAGCCATGGGCCAGCCGATGTAACCGTCGGTGCCCAGCACAGCCACAGTCTTACCCAAGGGTCCTACTCCTTCTTTCTCGCCCGAGTAGGGCCGATTCCTGAATCTCAGGTTACATCAGGTCTGACCTGCCCTCTGGACGGCTGCCGGCAAGGTGGTCAGCCACTCGGCGCAGATCGTCAATGAACCGCTCCAGGTCCACTAGGTGGGCATGGGGGTCGGCGACCCGGAGGATCGACGACGGGTGCACGGTGGCGATGACCGGCGTGTTCGACGGTCCGGGAAGGGTTTGCCCTCGCTGCCTGGTCACCCGAAAGTCGGGGCCGAGGAGTGAGCGTGCTGCGGTCGCTCCCAAACAGACCACGATGTCGGGTGCTACGGCATCGATCTCGGCCAACAGCCAGGGCCGGTTGGCGCCGGCTCAGGCCAGCCGGCGCTCGGTCGCCCAGCGGGTCAACTGGTGGCGGGTGGACAGCTGGAGCTTGCGGAGGACGGCCGAGACGTGGCTCTCCACCGTCTTGGTGGAGATGGACAGTTCCCGGGCCAATTCCTTGTAGGTGTAGCCCCGGGCGATGAGGCGCAGGACCTCGCGTTCCCGGGGGGAGAGCTGGTCCAGCTCGGGATCGAAGGAGGCGACCGGTCCGTCACTGCCCCCCGGCATGGAGGCGAAGGCATCCAGCACGAAGCCGGCCAGGCGGGGTGAGAACACGGCGTCGCCCTCGGCCACCCGGCGCACGGCGGCCACCAAATCGGGACCGGAGATGGTCTTGGTGACGTAACCCCGGGCCCCGGCCCGGATTACGGCGATGACGTCCTCGGGGGCATCGGACACCGACAGGGCCAGGAAGCGCACCTCGGGATGAGCCCGCTTCACCGCTTCCAACACGGCCAGGCCGCCGCCTCCGGGGAGATGGACGTCAAGGAGGACCACGTCGGGGAGCCGCTCGCCGATCAGCTCCACCGCCGGGCCGGCTTCGTCGGCCTCTCCCACCACCTCCACCGCGTCTCCCAGCTCGGCCCGTACGCCCGCCCGAAAGAGATAGTGGTCGTCCACCAGGAACACCCTCGGACGCACGGTCACCGCTGCCGCCCGCTGACCGGCATCGAGAGCTCCACCTCGGTGCCCTCGCCAGGGGCCGTGCGGATGTGGGAGGTCCCGCCATGGCGGCTCATGCGACCGGTGATGGACTCGGCGATGCCCCGGCTCTCGGAGCTGACCAGCCCTGGCTCGAACCCCTTGCCACGGTCCCGTATGAACACTGACACCCGTTCCGGCTCCACCTCGGCGAAGATGGACACGGTCGCAGCCCCCGACCACTTGGCCGCGTTCACGGTCGCCTCACGAGCCGCCTCCAGCAGGGACTGGAGCCGGTCGTCCAGCGGGGCATCGCCCACGGTGATGGCGTCAACCGCCACTGCGTGAGCCTCCTCGACCTGATGCTCGATGAGCGCCACTCCTGAGGCCAGGGTGGCCACCTGTCCCTTCTCGAAGGAGCCAGGGACCCGACCCTCGAACAGCCAGGAGCGCAGCTCTCGCTCCTGGGCCCGGGCCAGCTGGACGACCTTGGCCGGATTGGCCGCCGTGCGCTGGATGAGAGCCAGGGTCTGGAGGACCGAGTCGTGGACCCGGGCGGCCATGTCGGCGCGCTGCTCGGCCAGCATCCTGGCTTGGCGTTCGGATACCAGCTCGCGGGCCAGGCTCAGCCACCATGGACCAAATACGACCACGAAGCCGGCGGCGACCAGGAAAGCGCCCCCCACGGGGGCCAGCAGTCGGATGCCGGGATGGCCTCGCACCAGGGCGAACAGGCCAACGGCTACCAGCACTGCCCCGACGACAACCCGGTAGACAAGTGACCGTAGGGACCGCCCGGGACCAGAGCCCACCTGGGTCAGGGGCGCCACCAGGTGGCGAAGCCGGGTTCGCTCGTCGTCCTCCCCGTTGCGCCAGATGAGTACCAGCCCGGCTGCGCTGACCAGAGCCGGCCAGCCGAGGGACGCCACGAAGCCGGCTCCCAGGGCGGAGGAGACCACCAGCACGACCACCAGGGCCGGCGCAAAGGCCAGGGCCAGGACCAGTCCCCGCCCGTCGGAGAGGGCCCGGCTGGCAATGGTGTCGGACCTGTCGGTGTCGGACCCGTCGGTGTCGGACCCGTCGTCAGGTTGCAGCAGCAGCCAGGCCACCACGTAGGCAGCTACTCCAACCCCGCTGGCCAGTCCGAAGACCACCAAGGCGACTCGGACCAGGGTGACGTCGATGCCCAGCCGAGCTGACAGCCCGCCGGCCACCCCGCCCAGCAGCCGGTCGTGCCGACTGCGCCGGATGCAGCCACTCGACCGGGAACCTGCGAGCATCCACCGGCGGCCACGGTGGAAGTGCTCGTGTGGGTGGCCAGGCTGGCGTGCCCCCCTCGACCCGGCATCGGTCCAGGGTGCTCGCGCATCCCTGTGCCTCCACCTGCAGCCCGGTGGTGGTTGGCGGGCGGCCGTCGTGTCCTCGGTCCGGTTGTCGATTCCCCGATCATCGCGCCGCGCCCTGGCTGTGACCATTGGGACCTACCCTGACGTTAGGAGCTTGGCATCAGGGGGCAATGGGGGCCATCCCCTATATCCGTTTACGATTCAGTCCATGAGAATGACCACACGGCACTGTTAGGAGGAGAAGATGCGACAACCGTTCGACCCCGCCTGGATCCCCAGCTCCTGGACCGACCGAGACTCCCACCTGCGGGTCTCCAACGCCGAGCGCAACGAGGTCACCGAGGCATTGTCCAAGCACTACGCCGACGGCCGCCTGGATGATGCCGAGCTCAAGGAGCGGCTGGACCGGGCCTTTGGGGCGAAGACCAGGGCTGACCTGACCGGCCTGATGGACGACCTGCCTGCGCTCGTCGGCAGCGGGCCCAAGCCAGCGCCGCCTCGCGGTCGACAGCCACTGGTGGTCCTGGCCCTGATGGCCTGGGCCTTCATGCTCCTGCTCGGGGCGGTGTTCACCACGCTTCATCTGTTCTGGCTGCCGATCCTGTTCATGTGCTTGTTCTTCACCCGCCGTTACCACCGCTGCGGGCACCGGGGCCGCCACGACGGGTGGTGACAGTACGAGGAACCGGCCACCCATGGACGCTACGGTCGTTCGGTACGTGTGGCGCCGATGAGAGCCGATCGGGACCTGCTTAACCTTTGCGTACGCTGCGGGGGTTTCGGCGGTGGCGGTCGTCGAGCGGACGGCGCGCCGGGCTGCGTAGGGCATGTCGCTGGTGTCTGCCCTACTCAACGGCCGGAATGCAGAGCCGACGACTCGATCTTGTGAGCTTCTGGCTCGAGTAGCCGTTCGGCGAGAATTCCGAAGGTCAGAGCAAGGCCGGTCCAGAGCACGAGTTGGATTCCGGTCGAGCCGATCCGGAACCGCCAGAGGACAACCGCCGAGAGTGCGGGTGGGACTTCGTTGACGCCCGGCAGCACGATCATGGCAATTGCGACGGCGCCGATGTACGCGAAGCCTCCCCACAGCGCAGCATCCCATCCTCGAAGACCTCGGTGTGTTATCAGGTAGCGGCCGAGCATGACCGCGCCGACCATGGCCGCTACCGACAAGATCACCATGTCGGCATATAAGGCAGTTCGATGCCCGATCGTCGCGGGGTGTCCCACTGATGGGGGGCTGGCTGGATATTTGAGAGCCGGCACGACGTAGATCGCGACCAGACCTGCACCTGCGAGCAAGGCGGCGGTGGCTCTGGCGCGGACTGCGCCTATCCGACCGTAAGCGAGTGCGAAGACGATGGCGAGGATCCCTCCGAAGGCGACGCCGAAGATGATCATCCCGGTCAACATGCCGACCGAGCTCTGGACGCTGCGGCTCACGAGGACCGGATCGGCGGGCTGGCCGGCGAGTTGTCGTAGCTGGTCCCCGAAGGGGATCGCGTGGGTGACTTGGGGCTCACCGAAGATGGCAGCGGCCCCGGCTGCCAGCAGCCCGGCGAAGAGACCCGCGAGCATCCCGCGGGTGAGGAGACTGCGCATCATGGATGGATGCCCGTCTAGTGGCACGGGAACCCGAGCAGGTGTCGGGAGTCATGGAGGAACTCGTGGATGTAGTGGCCCCCGACAAGGGAGGTCGCACCTTGCTCTGCTCCGACGAGGTAGAGCAGGAACATCGCGATGAACAGGCCAAAGGTCGCCCACGGAGCCCACTCGCGAAGCGGGATCCGAACTGGGACCGGGAACACTAAAGGTCGAAGGACCTGAGTTGCCTGCATGACTGCCTCCTTTTGGGATTGCGCGTCCCTTTGCGGTACCGGCACTCGTTTATGTACGGGTCTGGCTCCGGCACCGAGTTAAAACAGTCTCAGTGCCGCTTACAGTGGCGCGACCGCGTCGGGATTTGACCGACTTCCGCTCACAACGAGTGATCCCACGGTACTGGGGGGTGCACGCCGCCGTCAACCGGCCGGAGTCAACGTCCGCGCCGCGTCATGGTCCGTGGCGCAGCCGTGCCCAGCTCGAGACGACGACCATCAGATAGATCTACTGGTACAACGAAACCGGGGTGGCCCACTTCGACGGGCTCCTCCCCCGGTTCGACGAAGCGAGCTGAACCCAAGCCCCGCACTCGCCTCCGACGGGCAGAATGGCCCGGTGACCACCACCGATGAGACCGCCCACCAACGGTTGCTGCGGCGAGGTCTGCGCCTCGAGTACACCACCTTGGCCTGGAACGTCGTCGGCGTCGTCGTCCTGGCGGTGGCGGCGATCGCGGCCTCCTCGGTCGCGCTGGCCAGCTTCGGGCTCGACTCGCTCATCGAGATCGGTGCTTCCACCGTGGTCATTTGGGAGCTCACCGATACCGCGGCGGGGAGGGAACGCCTCGCCCTGCGGCTCATCGGCTGGTCGTTCTTCGCTATCGCCGCCTACATCGCCGCCCAGGCCAGCTACCTCCTGGCCGCCGGCGACCACCCCCACCACAGCTACCTGGGTATCGCCTGGACGGCGGCCAGCTTCGCCGTCATGCTCGCCCTCGCCTACGGCAAAGCAGTGACCGGCAAAGCCCTCGACAACACCGTGCTGCGAACCGAAGGCCGGGTTACCCTGGTCGACGCCTACCTGGCCGGGGCCGTGATGCTGGGCCTGGTCCTCAACGCGGCGGCCGGCTGGTGGTGGGCCGACCCGGCCGCAGGCTACGTGATCGTTTTCTACGGGGCCAAAGAAGGTCGCGGCGCCCTCCAGGAGGCCCACCAACACTGACCGGCTCGTTGGGCCGCGCCTGCGGAGTGACCGAGCACCTTCGAGGGCCGAGCCGGTGAGACCTCCCCGGGCGAGCCCGCAGGTGATCGTTGATCAGCACCGCAATTCGTCCTGGCCCGACCGCGTCTTGCCCTATCCTGGTTTCTCCCCTGGGCCGGACACACGGCTATGCGGCTCGTTGACCCTTCGCAGCGCCTCAAACTCCTACGGTACGGTACGGTGGGGACGAGGGGAGTCGAACCCCCACTGGAGGCGGTTTAAGCGCCCTGCCTCTGCCGTTGGGCTACGTCCCCGGGCTGGTCACGGTAGAGGGTAGCTAGCATTGGTCCAGTGGCCCGCGACGACGCGTTCGACCCACTTGTAGGTGAGACGGCGACTACCGAAGCCCTGGTCCACCTGCCTGGGCCCACTCCCGAACCGGCGGAGCCGCTCCACGATCCCCGCCTGTCGGACGTGGACGAGTGGGGCCGCTCCGAGCGCATGCGCTCGGTGGCCAGGAAGGTGTGCGGGCCCATCTACCGCCGCTGGTTCCGGGTGGAGTGGGAGCGTCTCGACAAGCTCCCGGCCGAGGGCGGAGCCCTGCTGGTGGCCAACCACGCAGGGGCCATCCCCCCCGATGCCCTGCTGATCCTGCACGGGATCGAGGAGGAGCTGGGCCGCCCGGTCTACGGGCTGTCCGACGACGTCTTCAGGGAATGGCCACTAGTGGGCACCCTGTGGTCCCGTTTGGGCGGGGTTGGCGCCCACCCGGACAATGCCCTTCGTCTGCTCAGGCAGGGTCACCTGGTCCTGGTGTTCCCCGAGGGGACCAAGGCCACCTCCAAACCCTGGGCGCAGCGCTACCAGCTGCGCCGGTTCGGGCGGGGCGGCTTCGTCGAGACAGCGATGCGGGCCGGCGTCCCGGTGGTTCCCATCGCCGTGATCGGTGCCGAGGAGTCCATGCCGGTGATTGCCACCATGCCCTGGATGGCCAGCCTGCTCAGAGTGCCTTACGTGCCCATCACCCTCAACCAGGTTCTGCTGGGCCCACTCGGTACCTTGGCCCACTTCCCGGCCAAGATCCGCCTGCGGGTGCTCGACCCGGTGCGCTTCGAGGTTCCCCCCGGCGAGACCAGGTACCCCAAGGCCAGGGTCATGGATGAAGCCGAGGGCATCCGGGCCAAGCTCCAGCAGGCCCTCTACGAGATGCTGGGCGAGCGCCGCAGCGTTTGGCTCGGATAAGGGCCGCCAGGTCGTGGGTAGACGGATACTGGTCACCGGACCGGCGACCTTGTGGGGGGCCCAGTTGGTCAGGTGGCTGGAGGCCGATCCGGAGGTGGAGGTGATAGTGGGCCTCGACATCAAGACGCCCGGCGTCAGGCCGCCAGCCACCAGGTCGCCAGCCAGCAGGGCACCCACCGAGGTGCACGACCGCATCGAGCACGTGCGCACCGAGGGCTCCTACGCCGCCTTGGCCAGCGTCGTGCGGGCCACCCAGGTCGACACCATCGTCCATACCTCCCTGGTGGTGGATTCGACCGGCATCTATGGGCAGGCCCTGCACGAGGTCAACGTCATAGGCACGATGAACCTGTTGGCGGCGGCCACCGCCGGCACCTCGGTGCGCCAGGTGGTTGTCACATCCTCGACCCTGGTGTACGGCTCGGGCCTCCGGGACCCGGTGTGGCCCAAGGAGGACATGGTCCGGTCCAGCCCGGCCCGTAACCAGGTGGAGCGCTCGTTGGTGGAGGTCGAGCGCAATGTGGGCGAGTTCGCCCACGACAATCCGGCCACCTTGGTGAGCCTGCTGCGCCTGTCCGACGTGCTGGGGCCCGATGTGGACGCCGCCATCAGCCGCTGCCTGGGCCGTGGTATCGCTCCCTGTATCGCCGGCTTTGACCCGCTGGTCCAGTTCGTGGAGCAGCAGGATGCCCTGAGGGCCCTGGAGCTGGTAGTCGGCCGCCAGATCCCCGGGACCTACAACGTGGCGGGGGACGGCCGGCTGCCCTGGAGCGAGGTGGCCTCCATCTGCGGGGCTCGCCTGACCCCTCTGCCGCCGGTGCTCACCGGGCCGGTGGCCGCAGCCCTCACCCGGACGGGTCTGCTGGACATGCCTCCCGAGATGGTGACCAGGCTCCGCTACGGCGGGGGAGTCGACAACCAGGCACTCAAGGAGACAGGTTTCACCTACCGGTTCACCTCGGCCGGGGCGGTGGAACGCTTGGCGGCCGCGGCAGTGGCTCGTCCAGAGATGTGAGCACCGTTGTTGTTTGACGGTCTGGCGTCTCGCTCCGACCGACGCTCAGGACAGCCAGGTAGCCAGCCAGTCGTGGCGCCCTGCGTCCCACTCCTCGGAGGTCACCGCGTAGCGAATATGGTCCTCCCAGTTGCCGTTGATCTGGAGGTACCGCACCGCGATGCCCTCGTGGCGCAGGCCCAGCTTCTCTGCCACCCGGCGGCTGGCCAAGTTGCGGGGAACTACGGACACCTGCAGGCGGTGCAGGCTCAGATCCTCGAAGGCAAAGCGCATCAGCACCACCGCCGCCTCCGGCACGTAACCGTGGCCGGCTAGAGCCCGGTCCACCCAGTAGCCCACATAGCCATTCTGGAAGGGCCCTCGCTGCACCGACGACAGGTTCATCTCTCCGGCAAACCGGTCACCTACGAAGATCCCAAAGCCATAGGCGTTGCCTGCCTTGGCCTCCCTGGCTCTGGAGGAGCAGCGGGTGGTGAATGAACGCCAGTCCCCCGCCAGGTCGGGCGCGGCCCCCGGCGGACCGGGCTCCCAGGGCAACAGCCAGTCCCGGCAGCGCTCCCGGACCTCTCGCCATTCGTTGAAATCCCTGTCCACCAATGGCCTGAGGCGCACCCGGCGACCGACCAGGACCCCTCCGGCGGTGCGGGTCAGCACCAGCGAAGCCCGCTCGTGGGCAAGGCGGGCGCCCCAGAGTGGGCGAGGAGGGCCGGCAGGAGAAACTCAATTTCGCCGAATATCATGCTCGCACCTCGGCCAGGGCCCCGAGGAAGAGCGTCACGTTGCGGACCCGGGCGGTGTGGCCCATGCAGCCGATGCGCCAGACCTTGCCGGTCACCGGGCCGAGGCCGCCCCCGATCTCGATGCCGTAGCGGTTGAGGAGTATGGCCCGCATCTGGGCTTCGTCGACCCCCGATGGCAAGTGGCGTTCGGAGACCCAGGCCGTGGTCAGCTGGTACAGCCGGTGGCCGTCCCGGGCAAAGAGGTGGAAGCCGAGCTTGTCCAGGCCCTGGTGGAGGAGTTCCCCGCAGTGGTGGTGGCGAGCCCAGGATTCCTCCAGACCCTCGTCCAGGAGCGTCCCCAGGCCGGCGTGGAGGGCGAAGACCATGGGTACCGGGGCGGTGTGGTGGTACGTCCGCCCGCCCGAGGAATCGACATAGTCGCCGATCAGGCTGAGGTCGAGGTACCAGGACCGGGGGCGGGAGACCATGGCCGCCCGGGCCCGCTCGTTCACGGTGATGGGGGCGAGGCCGGGCGGGGCACCCAGGCACTTCTGGGTGGCGCTGTAAGCCAGGTCGACCCCCCAGGCGTCGGCCTCGAAGGGCATGCCCCCGAGCGAGGTCACCGCGTCGACCACCAACAATGCGTCGCCCTTGCCCTGGCCCAGGGCCTCGATGTCGTTGCGGACGCCGGTGGAGGTCTCGGCGTGGACCACCGCGATGATCTTCGGGGCCGGGTGGGCATCGAGGAGGTCCTGGGGATCGATCGGCTCTCCCCACGGCGCCTCCACCTTGGTCACCTCGGCCCCGCATCGCTGCGCAATCTCGACCATGCGCTGGCCGAAGATGCCGTTGACCCCCACCACCACCGGATCACCCGGAGTCACCAGATTGACGAATGCCGCTTCCATGCCGGCCGAGCCGGTGCCCGACAGTGGCAGCGTGAGCCGGTTGGTGGTCCGAAACACCGTCCGCAGGCGCTCGCAGGTCTCGTCCAGCACCTCGAGGAACTCGGGGTCGAGGTGACCGAGCATCGGCCGGCCCATGGCCTCCACCACCTCGGGATAGAGGTTGCATGGCCCAGGGCCCATCAGCACGCGATCCGACAGGGGCATCGGAGCGATCCTAGGCCAAGGTGGGCTGGGGGGTACCAGCCGTCCAGAGCCCCCTTCTCGCCCCTCTCGCCCTGTATCGACCAACTCTGCGGCTAGTGAGCCGATGGGGGACCGTCGGGGATCAGGCTGGCGACCAGGCCGTCGAGAATGTCGGCCTCGGACACGAGGCACGACTCGAACCCGAGATCGGCCATGGTGGCCGACAGGATCAGCGCCCCGGCCACGATGACCTCGGCCCGGGCCTCCTCCAGGCCGGGGCGTTGGGCTCGCTGGCGTGAGGGCTCAGCGGCCATGGCCCCGAGCAGCTCCTCCACCTGTGGACGGGTCAGCACGGAGTGGTGGACACGGTCACGGTCGTAGGTGTCCAGGCCCTGTTGCATGGCGGCCAGGGTGGTGAGGGTGCCGGCCACGCCGACCAGGTAGGGGGCCTTTTCGAGCTCCGGCAGGGTCTGCCTGGCATGGGCAAGCTGATGGTGGATGGCTGCCTCGGCCTGGGCCAGTTCCTCGGCCGTGGGTGGGTCGTGGCGCAGGTAGCGCTCGGTCAGGCGCACGCAGCCCAGGTCGAGCGAGACCACCGAGACGGCTGGCCCTCGGGTGTCCGGGCCGGCGTGTGGGCCTGCCGCGCCCGGGCCGGCGTGTGGGCCTGCCGCGCCCGGGCTGGTGGCGCCCGCGGCGTCCGGACCCCCGGTGTGGGGTCCGGTGGCGGCCCCGGTGATCAGCTCGGTTGACCCGCCACCGATGTCGAGCACCAGGAATGGGCCGTCCGAGGCGGCCAAGCCGCCAATCAGCGCAGGGTCCTCCAGCTCGGCGGTGGCGCCGGCATAGCACAGCCGACCCTCCTCCTCGCCGGACAGGACCTCGGCCGTCACTCCCGTCGCCCTCTGGGCCGCCTCGGTGAGCTCCGACCGGTTGGCCGCATCTCGTACCGCCGAGGTGGCCACCAAGCGGGCATCACCTGGGCCCACGCCCCGGGCGTCCATCACCGCTCGGTACTCGCTCAGGACCTGGGCGGTGCGAGCGATCGCCTCGGGTGCCAGGCGACTGGTGGCATCCACTCCCTGGCCCAAACGGGTGATCCGGACCAGGCGATCGAGCGGTGTGCCGTTGCGATCGGCCACCAGCAGCCGGGTGGAGTTGGTCCCGCAGTCCAAGGCCGCCACCGCCCCGACGCCCACCGCCCCGACGCCCCCCGCCCCGGCCGCGCCGCCGCCGGAGGCCCTTCCGGCGGTCACAGCCGGCGTCCGGCGTCAACGGCCCGGCCGCCCCGGGAGGCCACGTTCGACTCCATCTGCGCGGCCACCCAGGCCCCCACCGGGTCGTCGCCCCCGGCCAGGAACCAGGCCAGGTGGGCGTGGAGGCATTTCACCCCCCGCCGGGTCCCCCCCACACCGCCTGACGGGCGGGGACCCTGGTGCCCAGGCGGTATGGCCGCGTCCCGCTCGGCCGCATAGCGCCGATGCGCCTCGGCCAGGACGGCCGAAGGCACCTGGCCCTCGGCCTGGCGGACCCCACCGGAGGCCTCCAGTCGACTCACCGCCTCTCGCTCGGGCCGTCCCACCAGCCACCAGAGAGTGGGCATCGGGGTGCCGTCGTCGAGCAAAGGATGGTTGCGGATGACCACCGGTACCCCGTCGCTGTCTCTCACCGCCACTTCGAAGGCACCGCCAGGTTCACGGCCGAGAAGGGTGGTCACCTGCTCGTAATCGCTGATCGCCGGGCCTTGCGTCTCGCAGGTACGCTGAGGATGGTTGGGCCGGGGGCGGTTGCTCACGTCACCAGTGTGGCGCGTCTCGGTCAGGTCTCTGCTCCCGTTCCTCCAAGGGGATGCTCATGTTTGGCGATCTTGGCTCTGGCGAGGTTCGGGCGGCTGTACAGGCCCGGGTGGCGGCCTGTGACTGGCACGCCGTGGTGGGCGATCTCGAGGATCGAGGCCATGCCGTCACCGGCTCGCCACTGTTGGCACCCGGCCAATGTGCGCAGCTGAGGGAGGCTTTTGACCAGGACCGGCTCTACCGCTCGACCATTGACATGGCCCGCTACCGGTTCGGGGAAGGGACCTACCGGTACTACGCCTACGACTTGCCGGCCGCGGTCGGCGGTATCCGGGAGGGCGTGTACCCGGTGCTGGCCCAGCTGGCCAATGCCTGGGCCGAGCGCCTTGACCAGCCGGCGCGATATCCCGCCGGGTTGGGGGATTTCCTGGTGCGCTGCCACGCCAACGGCCAGGCCAAGCCCACCCCCTTGATTCTGCGTTACGGCGCAGGGGGCTGGAACGCTCTGCACCAGGATCTCTATGGTGAGACGGCCTTTCCGTTCCAGCTCACGGTGGCCCTCACCGGACCGGGGTCGGACTTCAGCGGGGGCGAGAACCTGCTGGTCGAACAGCGCCCCCGGGCCCAGTCCCGGGGGACCGCCCTGCAGATCCCACTCGGCCATGCCCTGGTCTTCCCGACCAGCCATCGGCCGGTGGCTGGTACGCGGGGCACTTATCGAGCCACCATGCGTCACGGGGTGAGCACGGTGACCGCTGGGGTGCGGTTCACCCTCGGTGTCATCTTCCACGACGCCGCTTGAGCGCCGAGGGCTTGCCGAGCGGGAGGACGCCTCCCTGGACCCTTCCGAGCAGGCCGGTGCGGGGCTCAGCGCCAGAGGGCTGGCGCCAGAAGGCTCAGTGCCAAAAGGCCAGATCGGCCAGGACCCGGTTCCACAAGCCGTTGCGCCCCGCGCTCCGAACCGGCGAACCGGAAGGAGCGGAGACAGGGGGAGGTCGCTGCCCAAGCGGACGCTCGGCTTGGCCGAGGCCGGCCTGGAGGGGCGAGGCCCCGGCCCAGACCGCCTGTCCTCCGGTCCAGACCCCTGGCCTGCTGGGTGCCCCCGCTGGCGGCAGTATGGCGTAGGCCTGCTCACCTGGCATCACCAGGCCGTAGTCCCGCCGGGCCAGGCGCTCGACCTCACTCTCGGTCTGCAGCCGGCGGACCTGATTGCTCAGTACCTGGTCCTGGCGCTCCACCGTGTTCAGCTGGCGAGAGGCTGACGCCAGGCTGGCCCGCTGGTCCAGCCAGGTACGGGTAGGGAAGACGGCCACGAACAACGCCAGGACAAACAGGGCAGAGGCCACCACGGCCAGGCGTCGCAAGCGCAACTCAGGCTCCCCTGGACGGGGCGCCCGCAGCCCGGTCACCACCGCCGGCCCGCCGGGCCGCCCCGCCCGAAGCGCCACCGACCGGCCGAACCGGGCCACCCGTCCCACCGCCACCACCGGCGACCCGCCGGGCCAGTGCCTCGCCCCCCCAAAAGGCGGCCGACTCTCCCAACTGGCCCTCTATTCGCAAGAGCTGGTTGTACTTGGCAACCCGGTCCGACCGGGCCGGGGCCCCGGCCTTGATCTGGCCACAATTGGTGGCCACCGCCAGCTCGGCGATGGTGACGTCCTCGGTCTCCCCCGACCGGTGGGACATGACACTGGTGTAGCCGGAGCGGGTGGCGAGGTCCACGGTGGCCAGGGTCTCGGTCAGGGTTCCCACCTGGTTCACCTTGACCAGCACCGAATTGGCCACCCCGTTGGCGATCCCCCGGTCAAGGCGCCCGACGCTGGTGACGAAGATGTCGTCGCCCACCAGCTGCACTCTGTCCCCCAGAGCAGCGGTGAGCATGGCCCAGCCGTCCCAGTCCTCCTCGGCCATGCCGTCCTCGATGGACACGATGGGGAAGCGGTCGCAGAGGTCGACCCAGTAGGCGACCATCTCCTCGGAGGAGAGCTGGCGGTGCTCACCGGCCAGGTGATAGCGGCCGTCTCGGTAGAGCTCGCTGGTGGCCGGATCCAAGGCGATGGCCATGTCGCTTCCAGGGCACAGACCCGCCGCCTCCACCGCCTGCACCAGCACGGTCACCGCCTCGTCGTTGGAGGCCAGGTCAGGAGCGAAGCCGCCTTCGTCACCCACCGCAGTCGACAGTCCTCTCGCCTTGAGCAGGCCCTTGAGGGCCCGGTAGGTGTCGCCTCCCCACCGCAGCGCCTCGGAGAACGATGCCGCCCCCACCGGGACCACCATGAACTCCTGAAGGTCGACGTTGTTGTCGGCGTGCACCCCACCGTTGACCACGTTCATGAGCGGCACCGGCAGGACGTGGGCGTCCACTCCTCCCACATAGCGGTAGAACGGCAGACCGATCTCGTCTGACGCAGCCCGAGCCACTGCCAGGGACGCTCCGAGGATGGCATTGGCGCCCAGGCGAGACTTGTCGTCGGTCCCGTCCAGGTCGATCAGGCAGGTGTCGACTGATCGCTGGTCCAGGCTGTCAAGGCCGCTCAGGGCATCCGAGATGGCGCCATTCACATTTCCCACTGCCCCCAGAACGCCCAAGCCCGCGTATCGGGGACCACCGTCCCGGCGCTCCTTGGCCTCGAAAGAGCCGGTGGAGGCGCCGGAAGGAACGATGGCCCGACCCTGCGCTCCCGAGGAGAGGGTGGCCTCGACCTCGACGGTCGGGTTGCCCCGGGAGTCGAGAACCTCTCGACCGATGAGGCGCTCTATGTGACTCATGGCTCCTTTGTGTCTCGGGTGTGGCTCCTGTGGCTGGCGTTGAAGAAGTTACCTCGTGGGGCCACCGTCCGAAAGTCGTGCTCCCGCATCAGCCCACATCCTCCGACGCCCGGCCTCGTCCAGGCCGGCCAGATCCACGCCTCGCCGGCTGGCCAGCACCTCAGCCGCCATGAACCGGTCCCGAAAGGCCAGGCTCACTCGGCGCAGGCCAGCCTCGGGATCGAGGCCCAGCCGCCGCGCCATATCCACCACCGCGAAAAGGAGCTCTCCCAGCCGCACCTCGGAGGCCCGGTCACGCTCAACCCTCTCCGTCCCACCAGCCGCCCCTTCCAACTCGCCAAGGTGCTGCGCCGGCTTGGCGGCACCGAGTGCCAGGGCGAAGGGCTCGAAGCCCACCGAGGCTGCCTTTCGCTGAACTTTGTGGGCATGGATGAGTGAGGGCAGGGCGGCGGGGATTCCCTCCATCAGGCTGGCCCGGTCCTTTTCGAGCTGCTTGCGTTGCTCCCAGTCGGCCATCACCGCCTCGGCGGTGCTGGCCTGGACGTCGCCAAAGACGTGGGGATGGCGGTGCACCAGCTTGTCGTGCACTCCCCGGGCCACATCGGCCAAGTCGAACTGGCCAGCCTCGGCGGCCAGCAGGGCGTGGAGCTCGATCTGGAACAGGAGGTCACCCAGCTCCTCCTCCAGGTGCGCGTAGGCGGCTGCACCCGGGGCGCTCGGGCCAGGCTCGTTCGAGTCGGCGCTCAGACCCTCGATGGCCTCCAGAACCTCATAGCTCTCCTCCAACAGATGGCGGCTCAGGGAGGCGTGGGTCTGCTGGCGATCCCACGGGCAGCGCTGGCGCAGGGTCCGCACCAACTCGGCGAGACGACCCAGCTCAGCGCCCACCGGCGACGCCAGCCGGGGTATCCAAAGGGTGGTCAGATGATCGGGCTCGACCACCTTGTCGAGGTCGGGCCAGCCCACCTCGAAGGTGGCCTGGTCGGGAAGACCCAGGCGGCACAGGACGGTGACCAGGTCGCGTTCGTTCCCCTCGGCTGAGAGCTTGATGTCCGACAGGACCTGGCGCGACCAGCACTGGGCGACCAGCAGCGGGCCCCCTTGGCCGGCGGCATCGACCGCGAAGTTGGCCCCGTCGACCAGCCGTACCCCCGCCTTGATCGGGTCGATCCCGAGGGTGGCCCAGACCAGGTCGAGGAAGGAGGGGCCGGCCAGGATCTCCACCTCGACTGCTGTCTGGGCCAGCAGCAGCTCCACGCTGCGCTCGGCCACCATCGGCGAGCCGGGCACGGCATAGAGGATCTCGTCATGGGCGATGGCCGCCTCGGTCAGCGAGTCGACCATCGCCCGGTAGACGGTCTCGAAGCTGGGCAGGGTGTCGTAGAGGTGGTCGAAGGTGGCGGCGTCGGGAACGGCAGAGGCGGAGGGGTGGCGGGCGGTCCTCAGATAGCGTCGAGGGATTCGCTGCACTGCCTGATGGACCGCGGTGGTGACCAGCTCCGGGCCGGCCGGCCCGAGTCCGGCGACCACGATCTTGGGCATCAGCCGCCGCCTGGGGCGCCACCCTGCGTCGAGCCGCCGGAGCCGCCCTGGGAGGGAGCGCCGGAGCTGCCCTGACTGCCGGGACTGCCGGAGCTGCCGGGGAGCGGGGCACCTGCGCCTCCCTGGCCCGGTATGCCCGAGTTGCCGGGGGCGCCTCCCTGAGCCGGCGGGTTGGTCACCTCACCGGTCGTATACCCTCCCGGAGCGGCCAGGACGGCCGTGCTGGGACCGCTCGGGGGCTGAAAGACGAACTGGCCGCCCCGGCGGACGAAATGCCCGTACCGTGGGTCGACCACCACGTGATCCTGGCCCAGGGCGGACTGATAATAACTGGTCAGTGCGGTCTGCGCGTTGCCCAGCAGTGCCCTGACGACGGTCGGGGTGGCCTGGGCCAGAGGCTGCTGGGGCCGACTGGTCACCTCTACCAGGATCAACCCTGGCTGGGTCTGCACCGGGGGGCTGACCTGGCCGGTAGGCAGGGTGGCGATGAACTGGAAGGCAGGCGTGAGCTGGCCGGCCTGGACGCATCCGGCGTCACCTCCCCTGGCCGCGGTGGTCGGGTCGATGGACGAGGCCTGGGCCACGCTGGCAAAGGGCGCTCCCGCGACGATCTTGGCCCGCAAGGCGGCGGCAGCCGCCTGGGAGGGGGACACCAACACCGAGATGCACGTGGAGGTGAACTGGGCCAGGTGGGCCTGGTAGTAGGCGGCGATGGCTGCCTGGCTGATGTTGGCTCCGACCAGCCGGGACGCCAGGGCGACCGCATCTGCCTCCTCCCGGATCAGCTCGTTGCGGTAGCTGGGGGGCAGGGCGTCAAAGGACCGCTGGCCTCCGGCCGAGGCCACCGCATCCGGGGTGGCCAGCACCAGCTCCTGGTGGGTGACGTGGATTCCCTTGCTCACCACTGCCTGGTGGACCAGCTCAGCCTCGATCCGTCGCTCGAGTACGGCGGCCACGAAGCCCGAGTCGAAGGTGCTCTCCCCGGTGCCCAGGACATTGACCTTGGCATTGGACTGGTAGGCCTGCAGCAGTAGGCGGTCTCCTCGCACCGCGGCCAGGTCGGTGTCGAGGGAGCTCCGGCTGATGGTGGTGCCGTTGACTACCGCGGCGTAAGGGGAGACATTGCACCCAGCCCCGACCAAGGCGACCAGAGCCAACAGTAGAAGGGGCTTGCGCACGGCGCTGCGATGCTAGCTCCGGGCCGGGCCGGGCGTGGAGTGGTCTCGGCCGGCCGCCTTAGCCGCCTTAGCCGCCGGGCCGGCCGGCCGGTCCGGCTCAGACTGCCTGCCGGGCTGGCTCGGGGGGCACCAGCTCGCTCAGCAGCCCGGCCAGGGCCTCGGCTGCCGGCTCGGAGGGATGGAGCGGGATGATCAGCTGGCCGGTGTCCTTGTGCACGGCCTCGGGATGCAGGCGTTGGAGGCGGATGCGTGCGCTGGCCCGCAGGTCCAGGGGAGACAGCCGGGCGACACTGCGGGCCCTGGCGCCCGACCCCGGCCGGGCGGGAGTCACGGTCACCTCCCGCACTCCCGTCCGAGCGCACTCGGCCCGTAGCCGGCCCACTGCCAGCAAGGTGAGGGCGGCTTCGGGAGGTGGCCCGTAGCGGTCCATCCACTCGTTGGCGATGTCGGTGACCTCGGCGGCGGTGGTCACGGTGGCCAGGCGACGGTAGGCCTCGAGGCGAAGGTCGTCCCGGTTCACGTAGTCGGCCGGCAGGTGGGCGTCCACCGGAAGGTCGAGCTTGATCTCGGCCGGCTCCCGGGGCGCCTCCCCCTTGAGCTCGGCCACCGCCTCACTCACCATCTGCACGTACAGGTCGTAGCCCACCGCCGCGATGTGACCCGACTGGTCCGACCCGAGAAGGTTGCCGGCTCCTCGGATCTCGAGGTCGCGCATGGCGATCTTGAACCCCGAGCCCAGCTCGGTGTGCTCGCCGATGGTGCGTAGCCGTTCGTACGCCTCCTCCGACAGCGTCCGGTCGGGGGGGAAGAAGAGGTAGGCGTAGGCCCGCTGACCAGCCCGGCCCACCCGGCCCCTCAGCTGGTGGAGCTGGCCGAGACCGAGACGGTCGGCCCGGTCCACCACCAAGGTGTTGACGGTGGGCATGTCGATCCCCGACTCGATGATGGTGGTGCAGACCAGTACGTCGTAACAGCCCTCCCAAAAGTCCAGCACCACCCTCTCCAGGCTCCCCTCGTCCATCTGACCGTGAGCCACCGCCACTCGGGCCTCGGGCACCAGCTGGCGCAGTCGCGACGCCGTGGCCTCGATGTCCCGCACCCGGTTGTGCACGAAGAAGACCTGACCCTCGCGCAGCAGCTCACGACGGATGGCCTCGCTCGCCGCCCGCTCGTCGTACTCGCCGACATAGGTGAGGATGGGACGCCGCTCGGCCGGTGGGGTGTTGAGCAGGGTCAGATCGCGGATGCCGGTGAGGCTCATCTCCAGGGTCCGGGGGATGGGCGTGGCCGTGAGGGTGAGCACGTCGACGTCGGTGGTCATGGCCTTGATGGCCTCCTTGTGGGAGACCCCGAAACGCTGCTCCTCGTCCACCACCAGCAGGCCGAGCCGCTTGAAGACCACGTCGCTCGACAGCAGCCGGTGGGTGCCGATGACCACATCGACCGAGCCATCAGCCACGCCGGCCGACACCTTGTTGGCCTGGCCGGGGGTGAGGAACCGGGACAGGACCTCAACCCGCAGGGGGTAGCCGGCGAAGCGCTCGGTGAAGGTGAGGAAGTGCTGCTGGGCCAGCAGGGTGGTCGGCACCAGCACGGCCGCCTGCTTGTTGTCCTGGACTGCCTTGAAGGCGGCACGGATGGCCACCTCGGTCTTGCCAAAGCCGACGTCCCCGCAGACCAGGCGATCCATGGGCACCGGCTGCTCCATGTCCGCCTTGACTTCGTCGATGGCCCGGGCCTGGTCAGGCGTCTCGGTGTAGGGGAAGGCCTGCTCCATCTCGGCCTGCCAAGGTGTATCGGGGGCGAAGGCATGGCCGGCCGAGCTCATCCGCCGTCGGTACAGCACCACCAGCTCCTGGGCGATCTCGCGAGCCGCCGCCCGGACCCGGGCCCTGGTCCGCTGCCACTCCGAGCCCCCCAGGCGGTGCAGGGCGGGCGACTCCCCGCCCGAGTAGGGCGTGATGGCATCGATCTGGTCGGAGGGCACGTACAGCTTGTCGCCTCCCCGGTACTCGAGGAGCAGGTAGTCGCGACTGGCACCCCCGATGGCCCGGGTCACCATGCCTCCGAAGCGAGCCACCCCGTGCTGGTGGTGCACCACATAGTCGCCGGGCGCCAGGTCGTCGAAGAAGCCCTCGTTGGCCCGGGGACGCGGGCGCGGCCGGCGATGGGCCCGGCGCCGGCCGGTGACGTCCGACTCGGCCAGTACCGCCAGTCGGGCCGAGGAGACGATGAAGCCGCGCTCCAGGGGCTGAACCACGATGCGAACCCCAGGGGCGGTGAGATCGGCCCGGCTCTCTGCGACGCCTTCCAGCACCGGGACCACCAGGCCCTGCTCACCCAGCACCTCGGCCACCCGGCGGGCGCTGCCAGTGCCCTCGGCGCACACCGTGACCCGATAGCCGCCGTCCACCAGAGCACTCAGCTGCTTGACCAGGCGACCCCCATCACCCACCACCGGGTCCCAGCCGGTAGCCGCCACTGCCGGGGCGGCCGGCCCCTCGGGACTGGAGGTCATCGTCCACACCGGGGCGATGGTGTGAGCCAGTAGTCGATCGAAAGGTAGGTGAAGCCGAGGAAAGCGCTGCCCCCCACTTGCATCCTCGCCGGCCGCCACGTCCGAGGCCCCCCACGTCTGAGCCAGGGAGTTGGCCAGGGCCGCCTCCTCGTCCACCAGCTCCGAGGCACGGTCACGCATCCGGCGGGGATCCAACAACACGACCTGGGCATCTCGTCCCAGCAGGTCGCTCAGCAGGTGCTCACCGGGAGCCAGCCAGGGCAGCCAGGACTCCATGCCGTCGAAGACCAGTCCCTCGGTCAGGCGCTCCCACTGCTGGCGCCCCCAGGGCTCGGATGCCACCAGGGTTCGGGCCCGGTCCACCACCTCGGGGGTGGGCAGCAGCTCTCGGCAGCCGAAGATTTCGACCCTCTCCAGGTCGGTCACCGATCTCTGGTCAGCCGCGTCGAACTCGGTCAGCCGGTCCACCTCGTCACCCCAGAGGTCGATCCGCACCGGTGCCTGGCCGGTCGAGCCGAAGACGTCGACGATGCTGCCCCGTACCGCCACCTCGCCGCGGTGCTCCACTTGGTACTCGCGCCGGTAGCCGGCGTCCACCAGGCGAGCCACTAGGTGATCCGGATCGATCACCTGGCCGGGGACCAGGACGATCGGCTCGGCGTCCTCCACCCGTGGCCCGAGTCGCTGCACGAGCGCCTTCACCGGCGCAACCAGCACCCGAGGCCCGCTGGGTACGGTCTCGCTCCCCCGCAGGTGCCACATGGCCCGCAGGCGCCGGCCCATGGTCTCAACGCTGGGACTGACTCGCTCGAAGGGCAGGGTTTCCCACGCCGGGAAGAGATCGACCTCGTCGGGGCCGAGGAAGGCAGCCAGGTCGTGGGCCAACCGATCGGCGTCGGCCGCGGTGGGGACGGCCACCAGTATGGGGCGGCGACCGCCCAGATGGGCCATCCCGGCGATGACCACCGCCCGAGCCGGCTCGGGTACGGCCAGCACCGCATCGGTCGTCCCGACCACCTGGGCCAGGGCCGGGTCATCGCGCAGCAGAGGCGGAAGCGAGCGCAGGCTCACTCCGGCCAGACTACCCAGGGTCGCCGTGGGCAGGGTCGCCGGTATTGAACCGGTTCATGGCGGCCGCCGCTCCGCTCGTCAGAATCTCCTCTACTGCATCGGCCGCCACTTCCACGGCTACATCCAGCTCGGCCCGCTCGGCTTTTCCGGGTTTTCTCAGCACGTAGTCGGCTCCCGCCTGGCGGCCGGGAGGCTTGCCAATGCCAATGCGGACCCGAACGAAGGCGGTCTGGTGAAGATGGGCCTGGATCGACCGGAGCCCGTTGTGGCCGGCCGTGCCTCCGCCCACCTTGACCTTTACCCGGCCGGGGGGCAGGTCCATCTCGTCGTGGACCACCACCAATGCGGTCATCGTGGTTACTCCATAACGGCGAACGAGAGGCACCATCGCAGTTCCCGACTCGTTCATGTAAGTCCGAGGTATGGCGAGGGCCAACCGGCGGTTACCCACCCGTACCTCGGTGGTGAGGGAGCGTGAAGCCCGGGTGAGCGACAGCCGGCCACCGTGACGAGTGCCCAGCAAGGTGACCGCCTCAGCCCCCACGTTGTGCCGGGTGCGCTCGTACTCGGATCCCGGATTGCCCAAGCCGACGGCCAGCAGGTCGACAGGGGTGCCCTGGCGGGCATGAATGGCAAAGGGCAGCGGCTAGCCCTCTCCGGATCCGTCTCGGCCGCCGCGACCCACCCCGGCTCCGCCCTCCTCGGAGGCAGCGCCGCCGGTGTCCTCCTCTTCGACGGATCCCATCGCCTCCTCGGCTCCCTCGGGCACCAGGTCCTCCTCTTTCACCTGTGGCGGCTGGCCGACCACCACGGCGGTCTCGGGGTCGACCTCGGTGCTGACCCCTTCCGGGAGGGTCACGTCCCCGACCCGGATGGTGTCGCCGATGGCCAGGGCGCTCACATCCACCGTGATCTCGTTGGGGATGCGGGCCGGCACCGCCTGGACGGCCAGGGTGAACAGCTGGTGGTCGACCATGCCGTCGCCCCGGTGCACCTCCAGTGCTTCGCCGACCAGCGACACCGGGACGTCGCTGGTCATGATCTCGTCTCGTCGCACTATGAGGAAGTCGACATGGGTGATCACCCCTCGAACCGGGTGGCGCTGGATCTCGCGGGCCATGGTGAGGTGGTTGGTCCTGCCGTCTTCGGGCGACTCGACCTCGAGTGACAACAAGGCGTTGAGGCCGGCTCCCGTCGACAGGGCGGCCCGCAGGGACTTGGCGTCCACCGCCACCGGCAGGGCGTCTATGCCGTGGCCGTAGACGACGCCCGGGGTCATCCCGGCGGACCGCAGGCGCCTGGTGGATCGAGAGCCGCGCTGACGGTCGGTCTCGACGGTTAGGGAAATCTCGGCCATGAGTGGTGCGCTCCTGCTCGGTCGGTCACTACTGGTGTCGGCCCAAGTGTAGGCCCGGCCGCCAGGTCAGCTCACCCGGTCCCACGGCCTACGGTCTGTGATGCACTTTGGTCTGTGATGCATTTTGTGCTGTATATAACACTTTTTGCATCACAGACTCTCGTGACCCGCGGCCCACAGCCACTACGACTGGTTGTCGCCCCCGAAGATCTCGGACACCGAGGTGTCCTCGAACACCGCGTCGATGGCATCGGCCACGATCTTGGCCACGGATAGCACCTCCAGCTTGTCGATACGACGATCCTCGGGCACCGGCAGGGTGTTGGTGATGACCACCCGGGAAAGGGCCGAGGCCTTGAGGCGGTCCAGGGCCGGGTCGGAGAGCACCCCGTGGGTGGCCATGGCCCACACCTCTGCCGCGCCCTTGTCCATGAGCAGGTCGGCCGCCGCGCAGATGGTCCCGGCCGTGTCGATCATGTCGTCGATGAGGACGCAGTGCCGGGCCGTCACCGGCCCGACCACGTCCATGGCCTCGACCTGGTTGGCGCTGCCCTTGGGACGCAGCTTGCGAACCACCGCCAGGTCCGCTCCCACCTGCTGGGCCAGGCGCTCCGCCACCTTGACCCGCCCGGCGTCGGGGGCCACCACCACCAGGTCAGAGTCGCCGCTGGACCGCAGGCGATCGGCCAGCAGGGGCATGGCCGTGAGGTGGTCGACGGGACCGTCGAAGAATCCTTGTATCTGACCGGAGTGCAAATCCACGCTGACCACCCGGTCAGCCCCGGCCACCGCCAACATGTCGGCTACCAGCTTGGCGGTGATCGGTTCCCGCCCCGAGGCTTTGCGGTCCTGGCGGGAGTACCCGTAATAAGGGCAGACGGCGGTGATTCGGTGAGCCGACGCCCGCTTGGCTGCGTCGATCATGATCAACTGCTCCATGATCGAGTTGTTCACCGGCCCGGAGTGGGTCTGGATCACGAAGACGTCGGTGCCCCGGATCGACTCACCAAAGCGGCAGTGGATCTCCCCGTTGGCAAACTCCTGGAGGTTGGCGTGGCCGAGAGCAACATCCAGGTGGGTGGCGATCTCCTCCGCCAGAGCCGGATGTGAGCGCCCGGCGTACAGCTCGAGGCGCTTCTTTGACACCAGTTCCATGCTCAGCCCCCATTGCCTTCGCCGTCCTCGTCGGCCGCCAAGCCGCCGTACTCGCCGGCCGCCCAGGACGGGCCGGCCAGAGCCGCCGCTGCCACTCTCGTGCCCGGCGGGAGAAAGGCGAACGGCCCCACCCGGGCGTGGGCTCCGATCTGGGCCTGGCGGCCCACGCTGGCCTCCACGGTGGCGCCCTCGCCCACCGAGCAGTCGACCAGGTGAGTGTAGGGACCGATCTCGGCTCCACCGCCCACCGTGGTGGCGCCCTGCAGCAAGGTCCCCGGTAGGAGAGTCACGTCATGGGCCAGGCGCACCGTGCTGTCCACGTAGGTGTGGCCCGGATCCAGCATGGTCACGCCCCTGCGCATCCACCCATCGTTGATGCGGGCCCGCAGCACTGCCTCCGCTGCCCCCAACTGGGCCCGGTCGTTGATCCCCACCGTCTCCGCAGGATCAGCGGCCACCATCGACGCCACTCGGTAGCCGGCATCGTGGATCACGCCGATGGCATCCGTCAGGTAGTATTCGCCCTGGACATTCTGGGGGCTCAGCCGACGCAGGGCGGGAGCGAGCACACTGCGCCGAAAGCAGTAGACCGAGGTGTTGACCTCGTCGATGGTCCGCTCCTCGTCACTGGCATCACCCTCCTCGACCACCCGGCCCACCTGACCGTCCCGGTCACGCACCACCCGTCCGTAGCCAGACGGGTCTCTGAGGCGGGCACTGAGCAGGGTGGCCGCCGCGTCGGAGCCCTGGTGAGCCCGGACCAGACCAGCCACCGTCGCCGGTCGGAGCAGGGGAGTGTCGCCCGGCAATACCACTACGTCGGTCTCGTCGGCATCGTCGTCGTCGGGCAAGTTGGCCAGAGCCACCGCTACTGCGTCGCCTGTTCCCCGCTGGACGGCCTGCTCGGCGAAGTCGAGGGCCACGCCCAGTGGCGCCGCACCCTGAAGGGCCTTGACCATCTGCTCGGCCCGATGGCCGACTACTACCACCACCCGGCGGATGGGTAGGTCGACCAGGGCGTCCAACACGTACTGGAGCATGGGCCGGCCACACAGCCGGTGCAGGGGCTTGGGCCGAGCCGAGCGCATACGCGTTCCCTCGCCGGCCGCCAACACCAAGGCCGATAAGGGTCGGGTGGGCGTCGGAGCCATCAGCCCGGTGGCCAGCCCATGAGGCGTCCGCCGAGGACATGCAGGTGCAGGTGGCCCACCGAGTTGCGGGCTTCCTCTCCCACGTTGAGCACCAGCCGGTACCCGCTGTCGGCCACTCCCTCCGATCTGGCCACCGCCTGGGCGGTAGCCAGCATCTCGGCCAGGACCGGGGCATCCCCAGGCCCAACCGCAGCGGCGTCGGCGATGTGCCTGCGGGGAACGACCAGGACATGGATAGGTGCCCCCGGCTCGATGTCACGAAAGGCATAGGTCCCAGGCGACGACAACACCTCCTCAGATGGCACCTCCCCGGCCAGGATTCGACAAAAAAGGCAGTCATCCATGGCTGGCTCCATGGCCGCGACCCTACTTCCCCGCTCCCGCCTGGCTCCGCTCCCGCCTGGACGGGTCATAGCCTGACCAGGTGACCGGACCTGAGTTCCCCGACCGCGACGAACCCGGAGTCGACCGGCTCATGGATGAGCTGCGCCGTTGGGCGGGCGAGGCCAGCGCGGTCGACGCAGCAACTTCCCGCTCTCGCCAGCAGTGGCTCCGCCGACAGGCCGCCGAAGAGGCGACCTTGGCCGGTGTAGCGCTCGACCTGGCCGAACAGTCGGCCACGGTGGTGCTCAAGACCACCGCCGGGCGGACTCACCGCGGGCGGCTGGTCGGCGTTGCCCGGGAGCTGGCGGTACTACGCACTGACGGACGAGCGCTGACCATCATCGTCCCATGGGCGGCGGTGGCGTCGCTGCGGGCCCGCCGGGACAGACCGTCACCCGAACCCGGTCCACGCTCGCTGCCCCTCGATCTTGGTCTGGCCGACGTGCTGGGCGTGGTGGCCGGCAGCCGGTCGCGGGTCCTGGTGGGCTTCTCTCAGGCACAAGAGATGGTGATAGGTGAGCTGCAGTCGGTTGGTACCGATGTGATCACCCTGCGGGTCGATGCTGATCCGCCGGTCACCGTCTACGTCCGGTTGGCCTCGGTCACCGAGGTATCGCTCTTGGGCTCGGGATAGAGATGCTCGAGACTGCCGGGAAGGATGCGCGACCCCTCGATAAAGGCCTCCACGTCGGCCTCCTTGAGCCTTATCACGCGACCGAACTTGAACGCAGCCAGTCGCCCCTCGTCGAGGAATCGGTAGAGGGTGCGCAGGGTCACTCCCAGGCGCGCTGACGCCTCTTTGGTGCTCATCCACCGTATTGGGTCGGTCATGGTCGGTCATCATACACTCGTATAGCTGCTGATGGCGTCTCATGGTTTCCGCCTGAGTGGGGTAGGAGACTTGAGGAGTATTGGGCCCCCTACTTGAGGACGGTGACCAGGTCGCAACCGGCTGGTCGTTTCTCCACCCTTGGCTGGCCGTACAGTACCCCGGTCCGCGCCACCCGCTGACTGAGCAACGGTTTGCCGGTTGTCGCCCAACCACCGAAGTAGAACACTTCTCCGGTCGAGGGCCGATAAAGGGCCAGGGTGGCCCTGGCTGAGCAGTCCCAATCACCCAGCACCAGGTCATCCCCCGGCTGACCCAGAGCGAAACGAGCAGGTGGACCTCCATCCGGGCGGTCCACGCTGAGCACGTTGCCAAACCAAACGGCCGTGGCGGCGCATCCACTGGGGTCGAGGTGGGCCGACAGGACCTTGGCACCGATGGGGGGCGGTGATGCGCCAGGGGCTCGGCATCTCGCCCCAGCCGGATGGGCCCCGGGCCGCTCGACTTGGGTCAAGTGGTGATGAGGGCCGCCTCCGTACCGCTGCCATGCCATCAGAGCGCCCACGGTGCCGACGGCCAACACAGCCGCTGGCAGGGCCACGGCCCATGTCCGATGGCGCCTCGGGCCCCCGTGGTCCGAGGAGGTCTTGGGTGGACATTGGCGCGTCGACACGGCGGTGCGGGGCCGAAGAGGCCGAGGGCCGGTCCGATCGCCCTTGGTCGTCCCTGACTCGCCTGGGGGTGGTAGCTGACTCGCAGAGTCCATCTCCCACGCCGGATCCGGGGTGCCGTCATCCGGTCGGCCTCCCTGGCCGGCATCGTCAACCAGTCCGGTCCCCTGGCCGTAGCCGTCATCCGGCGTGCTCCCTGGGCGGGTGCCAATGGTGGAGGTGCCCATGGTGGGGACGCGGTGGACATTGGCATCTGAGCCCAGGGCTCCTCGCACCGCGGCCGCCATCTCCGCCGCACTGGCGGGGCGGCGGTCGGGCTGTCGAGCCATCGCTGCCTCGATCGCCGCGGCCAGCGCCACCGGCACGTCCGGGACCACCTTGACCACCGGTACCGGCTTTCCCCGATCGGCAGCCCGCAGCACCGCCAGGGGAGTAGACCCCAGGTATGGCAGTCGGCCGGTAATCGCCTCGTAGCACATCACTCCAAGGGCATAGACGTCACTCAGAGGACCAGGTGTACCTCCCTCAGCCACCGCCGGATCCAGGTACTCGGCCGTGCCCAGCACTGCGCCGCCCCACAGTGATGCGCGAGCCATGCCGCGAGCCAGACCGAAATCGGACAACTTGGCCTGTCCCTCCGCACCGAGGAGAACGTTGGACGGCTTGACATCGCAATGCACCAGACCCAGGGCATGGGCGCCAGCCAAGGCGTCGGCTACCTCGCCGGCCAGCAGACCCACCTCACCTGGCGTCAAGCGCCCCATCCGGGCCAGGGCGTCGGCCACCGAGCCGCCGATCATGTACTCCATCACAATGGCCATCCCAGCTCCGTCGGGCACTACTTCGTGGATGCGCACCACGTTGGGATGATCCAGTCTGGCCAACGTCTTGGCCTCTTGGCTCAACCGCGCCATCAGGTTCGTGTCACCGTTGACGGGCACACGCTTGACCGCCAGCCACTTGGCGTCGTCTGACGCCCCGACCTGGCGAGCGCGGAAGACAAGCCCCATCGAGCCCTGTCCTATGACATCCAACAGCTCGTATCCCATCAAGTTCGTCACCTGTCATAGAATAATCTGAGAAACTGTGTGAGAACAAGAAAAAATCGATAGAAATTGGCTCTTGCCAAGGGACACCAGTGGAGCGAAGATGGCGGACAACGGTCAGCCTCCCGGCTATTGGAGGACGATGTGACGTGCTGACGGCTAGACGGGACAGAAGTCGGACAGCTGGCGAGAGCAGTGGTGCCAGCGATGGAGCCGGCGAACTTGACTCTCGAGCGCATCCCGTGCGCCGTCGCCGGTCTCTGCCTGGGAGCCGAGCGGTCGTCGGAGGCTTCCTGGTGGCGGCGGCGGCCGTGGGGATCTTCGCCGCTTACACCAACGCCGCCACTGATCATCGATTGGACTACGTCATCGCGCAGCGACCGCTCACCGTGGGCCAGCGCGTGAAGCCTGAGGACCTGGCCACTGCTCCGATGGAATTGCCGAGCAATCTGTCCGATCAGTTCGCCTACCGTGACCCCTCCCGCCTGATCGGGGCGGTGGTGACGTCACCGGTGCGAGCCGGCGAGCTGGTGCAGGCCAGCGACGTGGCCGCGGGAGAGGCCGGCTTGGGCCAGCGTCAGGTCTCGTTCCCGGTTGACGCTTCCCGAGCAGTCGACGGGACCCTGGCCGTCGGGGACTCGGTCGACGTCCTCGCCACTTACGGATCCGGCCCCGACGCCTCGACCATGGCCGTGGCCATCGGTGTCCGGGTGATTGCCCTCAGTACCAGCTCGTCCGCCTTGGGAAGCGCTTCGGGGCAATCTGAGGTGGTGACCGTGGGCCTGCCGAGCTGGCATGATGTTCTGGCCCTGACCCAGGCGGTGAACGCAGGTCAGGTTCTCCTGGTGCGGTCCACCGGGGCCCCTTCGGCCACTGGGTCGACCGCCTACAAGATGCCGGCCCAGGTCGTCACGACCATGCCCAACGGCTGATGCCAGGCGAGCGCTACGTGGTGTTGGGCCTGGCCTCGCCGCGGTCCGCGTGGTTCAACGAGCTGGCCCGTTGGGCCAACTCCCTGTCCATACCGGTCGAGTTCGTGAAGTGCCTCTCGGCCGAGGAGCTGCGCGCCCGTTTGGGATCTGGTCGGGCGTTCTCGGCGGCGATCGTCGATGCCGGTCTGTCAGCACTCGACCGCGATCTCATCGATGCCATCACTCGCTCCAACTGTGCAGTGCTGGTGGTCGACGACAATCGCCGTCCGGCGGACTGGAGATCCCTCGGTGCCAGCGCAGTCTTGGAAGAAGACTTTGATCGCCAAGCTCTCCTGGATGGCCTGCGGTCCAACGCAAAGCCCATCGCCGCAGCTGACGAGGTCCCCGGCCTGCACCCGGAAATGGTCCCGGGCGGTAGACGAGGTCAGGTCGCGCTGGTGTGCGGACCAGGAGGAACCGGCGTCTCAACCATTGCCATCGCCTTGGCTCAGGGCCTGGCCCGTGCTCCTGCGTCCGGCGGTGCCTCGATTGGGGCCGCCTCGATTAGCACTGCCCCGGTTGGCACTGGCCGGGCCGGCACAGACGCGGGCGACGCCCGGAAACGGTGGCCTGGGGGACCGGTATTGGTAGCCGACCTGGCCCGTTACGCCGATCAGGCCATGCTCCACGACGCTGGTGACGTGGTGCCCGGGGTCCAGGAGTTGGTCGAAGCTCACCGCAACGGACAGCCAGACCCGGCCGACCTGGTCTCACTGACCTTTGACGTCAAGGAACGGGGCTATCACCTGTTGCTGGGATTGCGGCGCCCCCAGGCCTGGGCGACCCTGCGTCCCCGAGCCTTCGAAGCCGCCTTCGACAATCTTCGCCGTGCCTACTCGGTCGTCGTGTGCGACGTGGAGGCCGACTTCGAGGGTGAGCGGGACGGAGGTTCCCTGGACGTCGAGGAGCGCAATGTCATGAGTCGTACAGCCGCCGCCCAAGCTGACGTCGTCCTGGTGGTGGGCCTGCCTGGGCTGAAGGGTCTCCACGGCCTCATCCGGGCGGTGAACGCGCTGACCTGCTTCGGGGTCAGCGCGGGGCGAATCGTCCCGGTTGTCAATCGTGCCCCCCGCCAGCAACGGGCTCGCGCCCAGCTTGCCTCCAGTCTGGGGGCCATGATCGACAACCCCTCGACGGCGGCTCTGGCATCTCCGATCTTCCTGCCGGAACGGCACATCGATGAGTGCCTCCAGGACGGCGTACGGCTACCGGACAGCGTGACCGCTCCCGTAGCCGGTGCCTTCATGGCCATGGCCAGACGGCTTCCCACCGCGAACATTCATACGCCCGACCCCGAGCCCCTCGTTCCCGGCTCGATTGGGCACTGGGACTCTGACAACCCCGGTTCCCAGGCCGCCTGGGGTTAGCGCCCAATCCGACAAAATTGCCCCTTGCATCAATGGACAACCCAGTGTCAATTTGGATGTCAGATTTAGGTTACCCACTTCCCCCAGTGACCTTGAGATCGTTCGACGGCCAGTAGGCCAGCCACGCCAGGCCTGACCAAGGGGAAAAAATGCCCGCACCACTCAGCCCATCAGCCACCCGAACCTCGGCTCCCCGAACTTCAGATGCGTGGGTGTCACCGCTGCTCGAAGTGGAGCTGGCCGTCCAGGAGCGAGCCAAGGAAATGTCGGTCGACTTGGGTGCCGGCGATGGCCCAACCCAGCTACGAGCACTGATAGATAAGGAGGTGACTCGCTGGTCCCTTGACTATCAACGGGGGCTGAGGCCCTTCGACTTGGCCGCTCCGGATCTGGTGGCCGAGCGGGCATACCGCAACTTGGTTGGCTATGGGCCCCTCGAGAGCCTGTTGGCCGATGACGATGTGTGGGAGATCATGGTAAATAGTCCGGACGCCATCTTCGCCCGACGTCACCGCGGGGTGTCTGGCTATCACGACGAGGTATTTCACGATGATGACCACGTGGTGCGGACCCTTACCAAGATCCTGGATGACGCCTCCCGGTCCCATCGCAAGCTGGATCCGGCCGAGGGGCTGCAGGATGCCCAACTCGATACTGGCGCCCGGATTCATATCGTGCACGGCGACGTTGGTCGGGGGGGACACATCCTGGTTAACATCCGGAAATTTACAGGCCTTCCCATACGCGACCTGGACGAGTTGGTTGATCGGGACATGCTTGACGCACAGGTGGCGACCTTCCTCCGGGCATGCGTACGGGCCCGATTGTCCATCCTCTTTGCCGGACCGCCCGGCTCGGGCAAGACCACCCTGCTCTCCTGCTGCGCGGCAGAATTGGACCCCGGACTGCGGGTGGTAGTCGCCGAGGAGGTCTTCGAGTCGGAGATTCCACTGCCCAACGTTGCGTGAGGTATATGCAGAGTGGCGCCGACGGGGAGATCTCGCCGAGCAAACACAGGCGAGCGACTTCGCATTGCAGATACTGGACCGACTCGACAAGGTTCCACCGGCGCTACTCGTAGACCTTGCCGAAGGCATCGCCGGATGTCGCCCAGGATGGCGTTGACCGACCGCAGCAGGCTGACCAGGGTGCTGTTGCTCAGCTCCTGGTAGGTCCTGGGGAGCACACCCTTGAGTTGGGAGTTCTCCGCCTCGATGGCGGCCATGGCGTCGTTGATCGCCTTGCCGAGATTGTCGGATTCCTTCAGGATGAGAGCTGGTTGAACCTCGACGGATCCGGGAGGTAGAGGACCCCCTTGGCCTGGTAGTCGGCCTTACCGATCTCGCGCCGGCCGGTGGCTTGCCGGTGATGGTCTGGGTGCAGCCCACGGTCAGGGTTGGCGTGGTTGCCGAGGGGGCGAAGTTGGCCGTCGGGTTGTAAGTGGCCATCAGGGTATGGGTACCAGCGGCCAGCTTAGCGCTGATGCTGGCCTCGCCGTCGGCACCGACGGGAACGGTGCCCAACACGGTCTGGCCGTCGGTGAAGGTCACCGTGCCGGTGGGGGTCCCCGCCCCGCAGGGCCGCTGACGGTGGCAGTGAGGGTCACCGGCTGGCCAAAGTTGGGCGTGGCGTAGGCACCGGCCAGCGCGGCGGGAATGGTGGCCGGCAGTGCGGAGGCGACCGCCATGAGGCCGGGCACGCCGAGCAGGCTCAACAGCGGGGTGGCGAAGGACGACCCGCCTACCCGAACAGACCGAACAGCAGGCCCACCAGCGCACCGGCCGCGCTGAGCCAGGGCCAGGCCGCCATCGCGATCACCTGGCGTCGTCGAGAACGGCCAGGGCGGCCAGGCGTCCCGGCGTGCCGGCGATGCCCCCGGCGGGACTGGTCCCGGCGCCGGAGATGTAGAGGCCCCCGACCGGGGTGCGGTGGCTCCCCAGCGCACGGGTTGGTCGGAGCGGGCCGAGCTGGTCGAGGCTGATGTCGAGGTGCATCGGGTGGGCGCCCGGCCAGCGACCGCCCGCCTCCATGAGGTCGGGAGTGAACGGGGCCACGCCGACCACCGAGTCCCGAAAGCCCGGCGCCCGGGCCTCGACGGTGTCGAGGCAGGCCTCGACGAAGCGTTCGCTGTGGCGGGGCCAACCGCCTTCGATCGACGCCGGCGCCGCCGGGCAGGCCAGGTACACGGTGTGGTGCCCGGGAGGAGCGAGGGTGTCGTCGAGGGCCGAGGTGGTGAAGGCGTAGAGGGGGAGCGGATTCGCCAGCAGCCCGGCTTCGGCCCGGGTCCACGCCTGGGACAGGTCGTTGAGACGGTCGACGTAGCTCTGCAGACCGTTCCAGTCGCCGGGCCGGGCGTCGGGGTAGGCGGGCAGGCACGTGGTGGCCACGTGGACGAGGGCCTGGACCACGTTGCCCCGGCGGGTGGCCTCGAGATCCCGGCCCGCCCTGCCGGCGAGGGGCGGGTCGAGGAGTTCCAGCAGGGCCAGCTTGGGGTCGAGGGCGGTGATGACGGTACGGGCCGGGATGCGTTCGCCCGCCTCGGTCCACACGGCACGGACCCGGCCCGCCGAGGTCTCGATGCGGCCGACCGCCGCGGCGCAGCGGACCTCGCCGCCGAGGGCCCCCAGCCGCCGCACCAGCGCGTCGGCCAGGCCCTGGGCGCCGCCCCGGGCGTGCCACTGGCCGAACAGGTGGTACGCCGCCTGCCAGAAGGCGTAGAGCGAACCTCCCGGCGCGGTCGGCCCCACCCCGGCGTGGGCGGCGAAGGCGGCGACCGGGCCCCGGGACAGGTCGCTGTGCAGTGATCGTCGCAACAGCGATTCGTAGGGGCCGAGCACCTCGCCGAAGGTGGCCATCGGCTGGTGGCGGAGCACCCGCAGCAGGTTGGCCGCCCGCCCGGGGAGGTCCCGGGCCCGCATCTCACCGCGGATGGCGGGCAGGATCGTCCGCACGATCGGCGTGGCTTGGTCGATGAAGGCCCGGTAGGCCGCGGCGTCGGCCGGGCTGTCCTCGGCCAGTGATGCCACCGTCGCCTCCACCGAGCGGTGAAAGCGCACCCGGCGGCCGTCGGCGTGGATGGCCACCGAGAACGGGTCCATCTCCTGATAAACGAGCCCGGCACCGGCCAGATCCAGCTCGGCGGGGATGTCGGTCATGTTGATGATGTTGTGGGCGGCGGAGTGCAGGTCGAAGCGGTGGCCGGGGACGGTCTCCTCGGTGCGCGAGCCCCCGCCCGGGCGATCGAGGGCTTCGAGCACGATCACCTCCCGCCCGGCTCGGGCCAGGTAGCAGGCCGCCACCAGTCCGTTGTGCCCGCCACCCACGACCACGTCGACGCCGTTCGTCGGCTCCAGATGACGGGCGCTCACCCGAGCATGAGGAACAGTCGCTCCACCTCGGCGGGGTCATAGCCCTCGGCCCTCGCCGCCTCCTCGTCCTCCAGGCAGTACTGCAGCTGGCTAACCAGCAGCTTGACCCCGGCCCGGTCCAGCGCCCGGCTGGCGGCGGCGATCTGCTGGATCACCTCGCGGCAGGAACGGCCGTCCTCGATCATGGCCAGGATCCCTGCCACCTGGCCCTGGACCCGCCGTAGGCGACGGCGGGAGTCGGCCACGACCGTCTCGTCGGGGCTCACCTGCTCCAGCCAGCGAGTGTGGCCCGGGCGGCATCGAGTCGTCGGGTGGCCTCCTCGGCGATGGCCGCCAGCTCCGGGCGACCCGGTACCTCGACCATGACGTTGGGGTCGAGCGCCTGGACCAGGGTGGCGTCGCCCTGGCGCCGCACAACCACGTTGCAGGGCAGCAGGAGCCCGATCGCCCGCTCGATGTCGAGCGCCTGGGCGGCCAGCGTCGGGTTGAACGCCCCCAGGATCATGTAGGGCTCCATCTCCCGGTCGAGCTTGGCGGCCAGCGTGGCGGCCACGTCGATCTCGGTGAGGATGCCGAAGCCCTGCTCGGCCAGGGCGGCCCTGGTCAGTTGGACAGCTTCGTCCTGGCCCACATCGAGGGTGATGCTGCGTGCGTAGTCCATGTGACTCCTCTCAGGTTTCGATGGGGTAGCGGGCGGTCTTCCACGCAGCCATGCCTCCGGCCACGTTGAGGACGCCCAACCGACCCCGGGACAGCAGCAGGCTGGCGGCCACCGAGGATCGGAACCCGCTGCCGCACATCACCGCCAGGGGTCGGCCCTCGGCGAGCTCCCCTGCCTGCGCCGGCAGGGCCGCGCCGGTGAGGAACGTGGCGCCGCCGACGTGCCCGGCCGCCCATTCGCCGGGCTGGCGGACGTCGAGCAGGTCGACCTCGCCGGCCCCGAAGCGCGCCGCCAGTTCGTGCACGCTGATCTGGGGCAGCGAGGCCAGGTCGGGGCGGCGGTGCGCCAGGCGAACATCCCGCCGGCCAGCCAGCCCACAGGTGGGTCATAGCCGGAACCGACCAGATAGGAGGCGTGGCCGAGGCTCTCGAGGAAGAACTGCTTGAAGAACATGGTCAGGGGCCTCGGATCGAGCGGCGGGGCGTGCGAAATCCAGACACTCCCTGGAGTATATGGCCGCGGCCGCCGAAGCAGGCAGCAGTCCCGATCCCGATCAACCGGGGGTGAGCCAGGCGTCGTCGTCGCAGCGCTCACCGGTGTCCTCGGCCAGCTCCGGGGACTGCCCGAGACTGCACTACGGCCTCGATGGTTAGAGACGACCCTCGCAAAGCTTCACACGATTCCCCCACACCAGGAGTGGCAAATCGATGGCATTCTTCCGTTTCATGTCCAGCCCAGCAGGCCGACTGACCCGGGTCGTGGCCGGCGGGGCGATCATCGCCGCCGGTATCGCCCTCGGTGGCGGCTGGCTGGTCCTCATCGCCGTCGGCGCCGTGCCGTTGGCGGCCGGGGTGTTCGACTTCTGCCTGTTCGCGCCCCTCGCCCGCCTACCGTTCACCGGATCGAAGTTCCGGGCCCGAACTACACCCCGCTGAGCGTCTGTCAAGCCCGCGAGAGTCAGGGCGTACGGATGGCCTGGCCGAGGATGTGGGGTGAGACCAGGCCGAGTGGGATCCGGGGTCCGGGGCAGAAGTCGAATCGTCGTGTCTGTTCGATCTCGAAACCGCTGCGGGTGATGTACCGCTCGGTGTCCCGGTCGGGATGGCATCCGCCCCCCAACTGCTGCCAGGCCGGTGCGAGGACGCGCTGCAGCGTGGCATGGCGCACCGCTGTCGATCGGACGTGCTCGTAGAAGCGCAGCTGTCCGCCGGGGCGGAGCGTCCGACGGATCTCGCTGAGAGCGGCGAGGACATCGTCGACGCTGCACAGAACGAGCGATGTCACCGCTGCGTCGAACGCTCCATCGGTGGCGGGGAGATGCTCGGCTCGCCCATCGACCACGGTTACTTTCACGGTTGCGTTGGCCGTTCGGCGCTGGGCGACGTGACGGAGGTAGGGTTCGGGTTCGACAGCGATGACCTCGGTCACCTCGGGTGGGTAGTGGGCGAAGTTCAGTCCGTTGCCGCATCCCACTTCGATGATCCGTCCGTTGAGCCCGGCGAGCAGCTCCCGGCGATGGGCGCCTGATCCTCGATGTTCCGACCCGGGTGACAAGCGGGCGTAGAGACGGGCGAAGACGGGATGGTGGATGGCGGGGCGTGGGCTCATGCGGGGGACACCGATTGGAGGGCGGGGATCACGTTGAGGACATCGGGGTTGGTGGCACCGGGTCGGGTTGATCGACTCGTTGGAGTTTGGCCGTCAGGTGCGGAGCGACGGGTTCGTCGTGCATAGCCAGGTTCATCTGGTAATCGAGGACTTGGCCGGTGACCTCGACGAGTCGAACGACGTTGGTGACGGCCAGGGCTGTCGGAGTCCGGGATACGGATAGTGAACGTAGGTCGAGTCGTTGTCCGACCAGGAGTCCGGTGTGGACCTCGACGAGACCGGTGGGCTGGGCAATCACCATCTCGATGGTGTGCTCGGGTCCGGCCCGGATGTAGCCGGCTTCGGTGTGGAGTTTCTTGGTCCCGTCAAGTGTGGTGGTCGTTTGGTGGTAGGCGATGAAGGGTCCGCCTTGATGGGTGTATTCGATGCGCTCTCGGTACCGGAAGATCGGGTCGCTGGTCCACAGACCTCGGCCTTCACCGTCCCACGTCCCGAGAAGGAAGGCGATGGGCGCAATCAGATGGTGCAGCGGCGGGTTGTCTTGCATCGCCGCGCCGCTCATGACCGCTGTAGTTGCCGCCGGCGGCAAAGCCGGCGGCCGAGGTTGATCATCCCGTGACACTCACTTGCCGCAGCGCTGGATCGTCAATGTCTGCCGTTGTCGACGGTGACGATGAGGGGACGGCGGCGAGTTGGGCGAGCACGATGCTGTTGTGTCGGGCCCGCGCGGACCACCATCTGCTGGTGCGGTCGTAATGGCCCTTGGGCGTGGGGGTCCTGTTGCGATCGCCCCAGCGACGGGCCTCTTCGGCCATCCATGTGAGGGTTGAGACCAGGTCTTGTTCGAACATGGCCCGCAGCGCGTACCGACGTTCGCCGATTCGATGGCCGAGACCGATCTCGCTGGTCGCCCGGATAAGGGTGGCTCGGGTGATCACTATGCCGCTTCGTAGCGGGGCGACGAGCGCGTCGAGGACGGCGTCGGCGTCGTCGTCGATCGACAGCGGAGCGGGGGCTTCGCGCAGGGCTAGAGGGAGCTGGTTGTCGACGCCCGCGACGCCTTCGGTGAGCTCGGCGAGCAGGACGGCTCCGGTCAGGTCGGCCCACGGAGAGAGCACGGGGATGGCCAGGTCGGCGACGGCGGCGGTGTAGCCGGGGACCCACGACCACAGGTGTTCCCACAGGAGCGCGTGGCGCATGTGGGTGAGCGCTGACTTCGTTGTGGGGCGCTCCGCGGTGTCGGCGGCCTCGCCGAGGTTGGCGTACAGGCCGAGCAGAGAGCTGAGATGGTCGGGCTCGGTCGGCGGAGCAAGCGAGAGCGCTCTCCAGAATCCGGCGACCCGGTCGGCGCCTTCGCCGCCGAGCTTGCCTTCTGCGCCGAGATGGATCGCCGCGTATGGCGGGCAGCTCAGGACGAACACCTGGGTGTGGTCGCAGCTCGCCACCTGGCCGAGCCCGAGCGCCCCGGTGGCCACGCTTGCCACCGAGGGGGTGTCACAGACAGCGCCGAGGGCTCGGATCAGTTCCCAGCGACCGGTCCGCGGCAGGGGTTGACTCTCGGTCACGTGCCCGGGTCGCTGGTGGCCGGCTGGTTGATCGGGAACGTGCGCGCCGCCGGTTTCAGGGGCCGCATCAACCATGCCGGCCGGCGGGTCCCATCCGGCGAGAACGTCCCGGCGGGCCGGGTCTTGGCCATCCACTCGACGTAGACCTGGCGGGCCTTGGCCGTATCGACGGCGATATCGCCCCGGGCGTCGCCGGCCTGGGCGGGGGTGACGCGGACGGCCTGATGCCAGCAGTGCATGCCCGAGATCGGGTCGGGGTGCACCGGCAAGGTCAGGTTCTGGTGCACCCCGGTGTCAGACCACCAGATGCGGGAGGTGTCGGGATCCGAGGACTTGTAGGGTTTGACGCTTTCGACCTTGCGCATGGCCCACCCCGATTCGTCGCGGGCCAGGTCGACGGTGGCCATCATTCCGCCGACGCCGCCCGGTGCTCCGGTGAGCTTCCAGCGGCCCATGTGGTGGCTGCAGGCCACCACCCCGGGGCGGATCCCTTCGGTGATCCACGCTTTGGCCACGAAGTAGCCGATGTCGGTGGTGACCCGGAGGAGGTCGCCGGTGCGGGCCACGCCAAGGCGGGCGGCGTCGGAGGGGTGGATCCACACCGGGTTGGTATGCGCCAGCTCGTCCAGCCACTTCGAGTTGGCCGACCGGGTGTGGATCTGGGTGGGGAGGCGGAACGTCGACAGCAGCACCATCTGGTCGGGCTCCATGGCCGCCGGGTGGACATGGGAGCGGATGTAGCCGGGCAGGGCATGTTCAGGCCACCCCCAATTGGCCAGGGTCGACGACCAGTACTCGAGCCGGCCCGACGGGGTCGGGAAGCCCCGCCGGACCACGCCGTCGATCATGACCCCGACGGCCCGACGGCCCTGATCATCAGGGGCGGGCTCGCCCATCGGCGCGATGTTCGGGCCGGCCGGCTTCGGCGTCGAGGTGTATACCCTCCCGATCGAGCTGACCTGGACATCGACGAGCTCGCCGGCTGCAATCTCCTGATCGTGGATGGCCCCTTCGCCCTTGGTGATCTCGAACGCCCCGTAGCGGCGCATCCACTCGAGCGGGGTCAGACCCTCGGCCGCGGCCCGCTCTGGCAGGCCGGGCACCGAGTTCTCAAACATCCACCCGTAGTACTCGTCGACACTCAGCTTCTCGCCGGGACGTGCCTTGGACTCGTGATACTGGCGGATCCCGAGCGAACCGTCGGGATCGATCCGCCATGACAGGTCGATCCAGAACTCGTTTTCCTCCCACACCTCACCGGGATTGACCTGGCGGGTGTCGGTGATCGTCTCGCCCATCCGCTCCCGCGCCGCGCGCAACACCGGTTGGCGGAACCCGACCCACTGGCCGTCATACTGCTCGTAGGAGTGAGTGTCGTGGCGCTCCGAGGAATGACCCATGGGCAGGACCCAATCCGCGTAGTAGGCCGACTCATTCCATGTCGGGGTGAGGGCCACGAAGCAGCCGACCTTCTCCTCGTCGGTGAGCACCTCCATCCAGCTCAGCCCGTCCGGATTGGTCCACACCGGGTTATAGACCCGGATGAAATAGGTGTCGAGCCGGCCCCGACCGTCCTTCAAGAAGTGCGGCAACAGGAACGACATCTCGTTCTGGGCCACCGGGAACTCCAACGGCCACGACAGCTCCTGCCACACCCCCGGATGCGGCGGCGTGTAGATCGGCTTCGGCACGAACTTGTTGTAGGCATTGGGGAACGTCCCGCCCTCAGTGGCGATGGCCCCCAGCACCGCCCCGATGAACAACACCGTCCGCGACACCTGCCATCCGCCCAGATTCGACGCCGCCGCGGACCGCCAGCTGTGACACGAGAACCTTGTGCCGGCGTCAGCGACCACCTCGGCCACCTCAGCCAGGGTGGCCGCGTCAATACCCGACTCGGCCGCGGCGAACTCGAACGTGAACCCGGCGTACTCCTCCCGCAGGGCATCCAGGAAGAGATCGAAGTCATTCCCCAAATCCGGGCGGCACTCCGCCAGGTACTCCTCCCAGTTCCACCACCGGCGGATGAAATCGGTGTTGGCCCGGCCGGTCTCGAGGATGTGGCGGACGATGGCCAGGTTGATGGCCGCCTCGCTGCCCGGCTGCGGCGACAGCCACCAGTCCGCATGGGTCGCGGTGTTCGACAGGCGGGTGTCGACGACGATGACCTTGGCCCCCTTGGCCCTCGCCTCGGTGATGCGCTGAGCGTGAGGGTTGAAGTAGTGCCCGGTCTCCAGATGCGAGCTGATCAGGTAGATGACCTTGGCATTGGCATGATCGGGGCTGGGCCGGTCGATCCCCGTCCAAAACTGAAACCCCGTCCGCCCACCGCTCGAACACACGTTGGTGTGCGAGTTGTGCCCGTCCACACCCCAGCTGGCCAGGATCCGCTCGGTGAAGCCGTCCTCGCCGGGCCGGCCGATATGGACCATGATCTCGTTCTGGCGGTCCTCCACGATGGCCTTGCGGAGACGGTCGCCGAGCGCGTCAAGGGCCTCATCCCAGCTGACCCGCTCCCACTTGCCCTCCCCCCGGGCCCCGACCCGGCGGAGGGGGTAGAGGATCCGGTCCGGGTCGGTGACTTGATTGATGGTCGACGGGCCCTTGGCGCAGTTGCGGCCGCGCGAGCCGGGGTGCTCGGGGTTGCCCTCGAACTTGCGGACCTTCAGCGTGTCGCGGTCCACGTAGGCCAACAGACCGCACGCCGACTCGCAGTTGAAGCACGTCGTTGGCACCAGCATGGAGTGGTGCTCGACCCGCTTGGGCCACGACTGCGAATCGAGCTCCACCCAGTCATCCCAGCGTTCCTTCGGGGGAAACGCGGCCAGCATGATGCCGCTCGCCCCCTGGTAGAACGTCTCGCCCCGCTCCTCTGTGGCTCTCCGGGCCGCGGACACCCTGACGCCCAACGCGGCAAGGCTCTCGTCGTCTGGGTCTTCGGGCAACGTGTCGGTGACCATTCCGGCTCTTCTCCTCAGGCCAGCGGTACGGACTGGCCGGCCTGCACGTAGGCGTGTTCGTGGGCCAGCAGCCCGATCAGGGCGAAGGGGACGGCGACCACGCCGATCCACGGGGCCGCCACCGCGACCGCCACCCCGATCACGCCGGGCCAGAAAAACTTGGCGAAACGGCCCCGGATCATCTCCTCGGTGGCCAGATGGGCGTGTGCGGTGCCGTGCGGCAGGGTCGTCTCCCCCAACACCATCAGCAGATGTCCCGCCGCGCCCGCGCACAGCAGCACCTCGACGGCAACCACCCCGGCATGCGGGGAGAAACCCTCGGCGAAGGGGAGGATCCCCGCCGCGCCAACCAGCAACGTCTGCACAGCCAGATGCGGAGGCAGCAGTGGGCTCTGCCACAGATCGCGGGCTTTGGCCTGAGCAAACAGGTAGGCCGTGTAGCACGCGGTGGCCAACGCCAGAGCCAGCACGAATCCGCTCAAGATCTGACGGGCGGTCACCGAGTCGATCACCGAGAACAGGCCGTAGAGGGTGACCAGGCCGCCGTAGCCGGCGATGATAAACGACCCCCGAACCAGCCAACTCCGCCACTGATGACGGGTAAAGATCAAGTAGAACCGGGACGGGTGCTTCAGGTCCCAGATCAACAGCACCCCGGTCACGGCCAGGAAGAACAGGGCCCCGGCCGGGGCCACCCACCGGACCATCGTGTCATCCCAACCCAGCCGGCCGGCGACGGCCAGGATGAGCGGGACCATCATCATCCCGGCAGCCAGGCCCTTGGTCCACGTATAGGCGCTCACCCGCCAGGCCCACGGCGCATGGTGGGGGATGTCGTAGGAGAGGAGGGCCTCGGCGGACGAGTTGCGCCGGCCGGGATGGCCCGACGCCACGTGCTGCGGGTCGCGCTCGTCGCCCTGGGTGGCCCACGCGTACAGGCCGCCGTCGGGGCGGCGAGCGGCCAACGGATCGAGGGTCGCCTGGTGGGCGCCCTTGTAGAACAGTCCCGGCTTGGTTTCCTTCTCCGGCCGCCGCACCGCCACGGCGTCGCGCTGCACGATCTTGGCCACCTTCGAGGTGGGGTCGTGGAGGTCACCGACCAGGATCGCCTCGGTCGGACACACCGACACGCACGCCGGCTCCAGGCCGATGTCGAGGCGGTGGGCGCAGAAATTGCACTTCTCCGCCGAATGATCGTCGGGGTTGATGAAGATGGCGTCGTAGGGGCAGGCGGCGATGCACGCCTTGCAGCCAATGCAGATCGACTTGTCGAAATCGACGATCCCATCCGCCCGCTTGTACATCGCCTGGGTCGGGCACGCCGTCACGCACGGGGCGTCCGTGCACTGGTTGCACCGCGTCACCTGGAATGCCCGACGGACCTGGGGGAAGGTCCCCACGTCAACCGACTTCACGTACGTCCGAGTTACCCCGACCGGGACGTCGTTCTCGCTCTTGCAGGCCGTGGTGCACGCGTGGCAGCCGATGCACTTGGTCTGGTCGAGCACCTTGATCAGACGTTGGCGGGCAGGCACCGGCGGGCTCAGGGAAATATCGATGGTCATGGCACCCCAGTCAGACGATAGGAGGAGTAGGTCGGTTCGTGGCGGTCACGGGGACATGCGCAGGCCGGTGTCGGCGGCGTTGGCCCAGTCATCGTCGATGTAGACGACGTCACGGCAGGCTCGGGCCAGTAGCGACGCGCCTATGGCTGACCGGACGCCGCTGGCGCAGTGGACCCAGATCCGCTCGTGCGGGATCTCGTCCATGCGACCCTCGAGCTCCCAGAGAGGGATGTGCCGGGCGTCTCGAAGGTGTCCGTCGGCCCACTCGTCGGGTCGACGGACGTCGAGGACCGTCACGGCACCGGCATCGGAGGCCTCCTTCAGATCGGCGAAATTCGCTACGTCGTAGGAGCCGACGTTGCCAGCACCCAAGGTGTCCGGGTCTCCTGTCGCTCCTCCAGCCAGATGGTCGATACCGATCCGGGTGAGCTGGCGTCGAGCTTCGTTCAGTTGGTCGGGGCTGTCGCCGATCAGGGTGAGTGGATCACCCCAGGGTTTTGTCCAGCCCACGAAGGTGGCGAAAGGGTCATCGAGCTCGACTGAGATGGTCCCCGTTACATGGTTGCCGGCGAATGCCACCCTCGCACGCAGGTCAACCACCCACTCACCTCTATCGATCCGGCGCCGCAGCTCAGCAACGTTCACCGCTTCGGGCGGCGAAAGGTCGGGCGCAACCGGTCCGGCGGCGTTGAGCGGGCCGACGTGCGCGTAATAGCTCGGGTAAGCGCTTAGACCCTCGATGAGCTCGGTGACGAATGCGTCCTCGTCGGCGGTCGTCAGCGCCAGATTCTGGCCGCGCTCGTTGCCGATGGTGGACGAATCGCCGGTGGTCTTGGTGGTGGAACAGAAGCTGCCGAAGCCGTGGGTCGGATAGACAGCGACGTCGTCGCCGAGCTCTCCGGCCAGGTGGCGAACCGAACGGTACTGCGCCCGGGTGAGTTCGTCAGCGCGGTCCTCGCCGATAAGGTCGGTTCGCCCTACCGCCCCAAAGAGCATCGAACCACCGGTGAACACGGCCACGGCCTCACCATCCTGGTCGGCAAGCACGAACGAGAGATGGTTGGGGGTGTGTCCAGGGGTGCGAACCGCGGTAACCGTCAACTGGCCCGCCTCGAAGCGGTCACCGTCGTGGGCAGCGACCCGATCGAAGGCCACGTCGTCGTCGGCGGCGACCACCACGTATGACGCCCCCGTCGCTTGGGCCAAGGCGAGGCCGCCGGTGACGTAGTCGTTGTGGATGTGGGTCTCAAGCACCATGGCAACCCGCAGACCGAGGCCCTCGGTCACCTCATCAATGCGATCCGTGTCGCGCTGAGGATCCACCACGATGGCCACCTCGCCGTCATGAGCGACATAGCTGCGGTCCCCCAGACCGGCAGTCTTGATGGTCACGATCTCAGGCATCACGTGTTCCCTTCAGGATTGGCGGAGCGCGCCCGCGATACGGTCTCGCCGCTCAAGCCAGCCCCTTGAGCATGAGGTTCCAGTACAGGAACGGCAGGCCGTAGCGCTTGAGGAGCCATATGTCGTAGCGCTCCTTCTGGGTGTTGATCACCGGGATCGTCGGATGCGGCTTCATGGTGTAGTCGAACTCGGCGAGGAGCATCTTGTTGCGGGCCGTCGTCAGCGGACACGACGCGTAGCCGTCGTAGCGGGCCTTCGGCTCCCGGCCGGCAATGACGGCCTTGAGGTTCTGGCGACCACAGGAGCCTGCTTACGGATCGCCACGCCGGTCTTGGAGTTTGGCGACGAGCCGCCATCTCCCAGGCTGAACACGTTGGGATAGCGGGTGTGGCGCATCGTCTCCTTGTCGATCTGGACGTACCCGCCCGGGTTCGCCGGATCAGCCAGGGGGCCGGGGCCCGACCGCCGCCCACCAGGGTCCACAACGGCTGGTAGTAGTGGACCTCGGCGGGGGCGATCACAGCGAGGTCCTTCTCACCCGACCTGAGCATGCGGGAAGCGACAGAGATCCCTGTGTTCCCCCGCCCACGATCACGATCCGGTGACGCATTGATACAGCCATGTCAGGTCCCCCCTGAACGCTCGGACTTATTAAGTACGTACAATAGGGCGAGTCGAGTGTCTCCGTCAAGGGACATCGAGCATCCCGACGGGGCCCCGATTCGGCATACTGAAGGCATGTCTGTCGAGCGCAACGCCGGTTCGCCGCTGTGGGCCCAGGTTCTCGACGACTTGCGGGCAAGACTCGACACGGGCGAATTCGCCTCACGTTTTCCGGGCGACATGGAGTTGGTGGACCGCTACCAGGTCAGCCGTCACACCGTACGAGAGGCCGTACGTCACCTGCAGAGCGAGGGTCTCCTGGAGCGACGGCGAGGCAAGGGCTCGTTTGTCACACCCCGCCAGATCGAGCAGCAGATCGGCAGTATGTACAGCCTTTTCCGCTCGATCGAAGCGAAAGGGATCGTTCAGGACAGCATCGTCCGCCACCTCGAACAGCGCCACGACGACGTCGCCGCGGCCATGCTCGGCTGCCGGCCGGGTGACGCGCTGATCTACCTGGAGAGAACTCGCCTCGCCGATGGTGAGCCGATCGCCCTCGACTGCTCGTGGCTGCCAGCCCAGGTTGCTCGACCGCTCCTCGATGTCGATTTCCACCACACCGCCCTGTACGAAGAGCTAAGCGGGCGCTGCGGCACCAGTCTCACGAGCGGCTGGGAGCGCATCCGTCCTATCCTGCCCAACCGTCTCCAGCGAGAGATCCTCGACCTCGGCTCCCACGAAGCATGCTTCGCCATTGAGCGAATGGCCTTCGCCGACGAGACCCCGATCGAGTGGCGACACAGCGTTGTTGGCGGCGACCGTTTCTCATTCGTCGCTCGATGGTCTTCAGACGAGCATCTGAACACCTCCTTCGAGGCCATCGACCAAACCCACTGACCGCTGACCGCCCAGGTCAACGCGCCCGGGCGACGGGAGGGACCCCCTTCCCATACGACGCGTGATGATCTACAGTGTCTCATTGTCCGGACAATGGTGGGAAGCCAACGACCGAGGGTCAGATCATGATTTGGAGTAGCTCTACTTGGGTTGTCTTTCGCAGGCGTCCTACCTGATCGCCGATGAGACAACAGGTCGAGCCGTCGTGGTAGACCCTCGCCGGGACATATCCGAGTATCTGGACATGGCGGCTGACAAGGGCGTCCGGATCGAGTTGATCGTGCTGACCCATGTCCATGCTGACTTCATCCCGGGCCACACCGAGCTGGCTGAAGCAACCGGTGCGGAGATCGCCATGGGCGAGGCGTCGCCGGTCTCGTTCTCAATTCGTCGTCTCGGCGACGGTGAACGGATCAGCCTGGGTGACGAAGGGCGCGGGGTGACGATCGAGGTCATTTCAACCCCGGGTCACACACCGGAGTCCATCACCCTCGCCGTGTATGCCGCCGGCGATGATCCAGCACCGGCAGGACTGCTCACCGGTGACACGCTGTTCTTGGGCGACGTCGGACGTCCTGACTTGCTGGGGGCGTCGGGGACCAGCGCCGAGGACATGGCCCGGGATCTGTATCGCTCGCTCCGCAAGAAGATCATGCCCTATCCAAACGAAGTGCTTGTCTACCCGGGTCACGGGGCGGGAAGTGCCTGCGGCAAGGCGCTGTCGTCGGAGACGGTGTCGACCCTCGGTGACCAACGCCGCAACAACTATGCCCTGGCCCCGATGACCGAGGACGCCTTCGTGACCGCGGCGACCGACGGGCTCGGCGAGCCGCCGTCGTACTTCAGCGAGGATGTGGCTCTCAACCGTGAGGGCCACGACTCGTTCGATAACGACCAGCCCCTTCCCGCGATGTCCGCAGCCGACGCCGTCCAGCAAGCCACAGAGGGGACCCTTCTCCTCGACGTACGCGATGACCAGGCCTTCGCGGCCAGCCACCTGCGGGGAGCCATCAACGTCGGACTGTCGGGGCGTTTCGCCGAGTACGCGGCCGCAGTCCATGCCCACGACCAGCCTGTCATCGTGTGCGGCACCCTGGCGGAAGCAAGCGAGGCACGTCTGAGACTCGCCCGGGTGGGCGTCGAGACCGTCATCGGCGCTGTCAGCGGGCCGGACGCCCTGACCGGGGACCCGGAACTCGTCGTCAGGGCCAGCCGACTCAACGCCCGCCAGTCCGCAGAGCGCATCGCCTCCGTCCCCGCTCTTCAAGTCGTCGACGTCCGCGGGCCGGGAGAGTTCGCCGGTGGTGCCCTTCCGGGAGCGGTCAACCTTCCGCTGCCCCGTCTGCGCGCCAACCTGTCGTTCCTCGGTGCCGCCCGTCCGGTGCTCGTCAACTGTGCAGGCGGCTACCGGTCGATCGCCGCGGCGAGCATGCTCGAAGCGCTGGGTTTCACCGATGTGTCGGATCTCCTGGGTGGCTGGGGCGCATGGCAGGCCGAACAGGGCGTAGTCTCTTCGGCGGGATGAACGGTCTCTGACTGTGGCGAAACCGCAGCGTCCCAGCCAGCGCCAGCGGATACCCCAGCCGCTCCTCAAACAGCGGATCCCATCGGGCCGGGGGGCGATGGAGCAGCCCAACGTCACCGGTGACGGCGACGCCGACCTGACTCCACGCTTCTGGGTCATGGTCGGCCTCACCGCCGTGGCCACCGGACTCTTCGGTGACCTGATGATGTGGATCCTGTTCAACGTCGAACATCTGGCTTTCAACTACCAGTCGGGCAGCTTCGAGTCTGCGGTCACGTCGGCGTCCGCCCTCCATCGGGCGCTGCCCCTCGTCATCGCCGGCGCCGTCGGAGGAGTGGCCTGGTACGCGCTGCGGGCCTTCACCGAGGGCGAGCGGTCCGAGGTCGACGAGGCCATCTGGGCCGGTGACGGGAAGCTGTCGTTTCGCCGCAGTCTGGGGAGCGCGGTGATCTCCGAGGTGGTGATCGGCATGGGGGCCTCCATCGGACGCGAAAACGCCCCGAAGCTGATGGGTGGGGCCAGCGCCAGCGTCCTCGCCGGCTGGGCCAAGCTGAGCACCCCGCAACGCCGGCTTCTCGTGGCCTGCGGCGGCGGGGCCGGGTTTGCCGCCGTCTACAACGTGCCCCTGGCCGGGGCCCTGTTTACCGCCGAGGTTCTCATCGGCAGCCTCAGCCTTCCCGTCGTCCTGCCCGCCCTGGCCTGCTCCGGCATCGCCACGGTCACCGCCTGGATCTACCTGCCCCAGCACGCCACCTATCTCGGCCTCCCAGTCTACACGGTCAAGGCGAACCTGATGGTCTGGGCCGTCATCGTCGGACCTCTCATCGGGGTCTTCGCCGCCGGCTACATCCGTCTCATCGCGTGGATATCGCACCATCGGATCACCGGACGAAAGGCCATCGCCGCGCCGCTGGTGGCCTTTACCATCGTCGGTCTGATCGGCATCAAGTACCCCCAATTGTTCGGCAACGGCAAGGACATGGCCCATGACGCCTTCGTCGGGTCCGGGACCATCGCCCTCTTTGCTGCCCTCTTCATCCTCAAACCCATCGTCACCACGCTGTGTCTGGGGAGCGGCGCGGCCGGCGGGCTGTTTACCCCCGTGCTTAGCACCGGGGCGGCTTTGGGCGCCTGCGGCGGGCTGGCCTGGACGCACCTCTGGCCGGGTTCACCCGTCGGGGCGTACGCCATGGTTGGGGCCGCGGCCATGATCGGTGCCGGCATCCAGGCGCCTCTCGCCGCCCTCGCCCTGGTCCTCGAGCTCACCTACTCTGACTTCGCCATCATGGTCCCCATGATCGTGGCCACCGTGCTGGCCACCGCCGTGACTCGCCACATCGACGGCTACTCCATCTACTCAGCCAGACTGAACACCAAGCCCACCTCGTCGGTCAACAGCCACAACCTCCCAGCTGGCTGACGTCTCTCCACCCGCCCACCCACAGAGGGATACCCATGACTATCACTGCCGAATCGCTTATCGGCCCCGATTCTCTCTCGGCCCTGCTTCGCGATGGTGCTGAGGTCGAGCTCATCGACGTGCGCTCACCAGCCGAATTCGAGTCCGCTCACATCGGTGGCGCTGTGAACATCCCGCTCGACGTTCTCAGCGGCGCCGCCGCCAGGATCCGCTCCCAAGTCGCGGCCCCGGTCGTCCTGGTCTGCCAGGAAGGACCCCGAGCCGTTCAGGCGCGCCAGCACCTCAACGCCGCCGGCCTTGCCGACGCGAAGATCCTCGATGGCGGCATGCGTCGGTGGGATGACAGCACGCGCCCCGTGAAGCGAGGTGTGCAGCGCTTGAGCCTGGAACGCCAGGTCCGGCTGGTGGCTGGAGGCCTCGTCCTAGCCGGGATCGCTGCGAGCGTGGTCAAGCCTAAGGCTCGGTTCCTCTCGGGCGCGATCGGGGTTGGGCTAACATTCTCCGCCCTCAGCAACACTTGCGCGATGGGGAACGTGCTCTCTCGCCTTCCGTACAACCGGGGCGCCGACTACGACGCCGACGCCGCCCTGGCAAGGGTCGGTGCCCACAGAGGAAGGTCCTGCGGGGCCCGCAGCCCATGGCCACGGACAACCGGTCGTGGTTCAAGGAGCAGCTCACCTTCACCG
>JAABUJ010000346.1_pt1 | contig 97007 bp, 108 predicted proteins | sample 5559131 | NCBI WGS metagenome assembly JAABUJ01 (sample SAMN10711875, study PRJNA513366) | rock metagenome | isolation source: Antarctica rocks | place: Antarctica: Victoria Land, Mt New Zealand nord | collected 2016-01-07
CAACGCTGTAGCTCAGAGCGCTCATCGTCGGTTACGTTGAGTTCCCGAAGTGGACGGCCACGCTGCATAGTTCAGTCTACCACGGCACCCCGATTTATTCAATGAACTCGTGAATCATCACACTAGCGGGCCGGCGCCAATTCGCCGCGGATCAGCGCGACATCGTTGCCCCTGCAGGCCACCTTGGCATTAGCCGTGACGAGCTTGCGCTCGCAGCCGCCGGCTCCCATGATCTGCAAGCATACTTTTCCAGGGAGATCGCTTTGGTTGCGCGCGGAGATCGGGCGCGCGCCACGCGCGAACTCACGCTCGGGAAATTTGCTTTGGACCACTATCGCCGCCTCGATGCCGACGTGCAGGCCCGCATACTCGCAACGTCGCTGCGCCGAACCGCCGCAACGCGCAACGCGCTGAGCGTCGCCGAAGAGCTGACAATCGCGAAGATTGCAGTGCTGGCTCTCATCGGTATTGGCTTCATTCCACTCGTGCGTAGGGGCGCCGGGTTTGAACGCGATGCACTCAGCGATGCGGTCACGTCGCTCGGCAACCGTCGAGCGTTTCTCGAGCGCCTCGAGCAGCACCGTTCAGCAGACCTGCCGTTCTCGGTCGTTCTTATCGATCTCGACGGCTTCAAGGACGTAAACGACACGTTCGGACACGCGACCGGCGACCGCGTGTTGTATCTGGTGGGCGAACGCTTGCGCGCCGAACTACGCGCCGACGACTTTGCGGCCAGGGTCGGCGGCGACGAGTTCGCCGTTCTGCTTGACGGCGTCGGCGCGCGCGATGCGGCCGAAAGCATCGTCGAACGTCTGTGCGGCGTGATCGAACGTCCCTCCAGCGGCGCGAACGGCGCGGTCGCGCGCGTCGGCGCGAGCGCCGGCGTGTGCGTCTACCCCGAAGACGGCCGTGAAGCTGCGGAGCTGCTCGAATGCGCGGACCGGGCGATGTATGCGAATAAAAATCGACGTCGCGTCGCAGCGGACCCGGCGCCGCCGAGCGGAGGGCCGACCTCCCGGTACGAACCTGCGCGTCTATGAAGCGTCTTGGGTTTACGCTCGGGTTCATCGCTGTGCCGCTCGCCGCGAACGCCGCACATCTCGGTTCCGTGCGCGCGCCGAAGCGTTCGATGCGCGCGCCGAAGCGTTCGATGCGCGCGCCGAAGCGTTCGATGCGCGCGCCGAAAGTCGTGTCGCTTCGCGACGGACTACGCTACGTCGACCTCGTCGTCGGAAAAGGGGCGCGGCCGAGAACGGGGCAGCTCGTGACGGTCACCTACGTCGGGACCTTGCAAAACGGGCAGAAGTTCGATGCTTCGGCCGACCACGGCGGAACGTTCTCCTTTCCGCTCGGCGCGGGGCGCGTGATCAAGGGCTGGGATGAAGGCGTCGCGACGATGCGCGTCGGCGGAAAACGCAAGCTGGTCGTACCACCCGAGCTCGGTTACGGAGCGCAGGGCGCGGGCGGCGTCATCCCGCCGAACGCAACGCTGACGTTCGTGATCGAACTGCTGAAAGCCGAAGGTTGACGCGCCGTTTGACATTCGCTGCGGGCGTCACATCACGTCACGCCGGGAATCTGAGCGCCGAGCGCGATCTGCGCCTCTGCGAAGGCATCGTAAACCCGTGCATTGATTGCGTGGCGTAGCGCGAACTGGCGTAGCGGCGCCGTGCGGACGACGGCGCGAACGATCGCCCAATCTTTGCTGAGGCCGTCGATGCCGATCCACTCGATGTCACCGAGCATCACGTCTCGCCACGCCTCTTCGTAGCGAAGACCGTCGATCGCGCTGCGAACGAGGTCGAGGGCTTTGGTCACGTCGCTTTGCGGATCGACGGGAACGCGATAGTCGACGCGCGACCAATTGCGCGATTGATTGGCGACGGCGGTTACGGCACTATGCGCAATCGTAATCAGCTCGCCGCTCGTATCGCGCAGTTGCACCATGCGTAAGGTGAGCGCTTCGACCACACCGCTGTAGGCGTTGACCGTAACGTAGTCGCCGACGACGTACTGATCTTCAAGAAGCACGAGAAAGCCGTTGATGAAATCGCGCACGAAGCTCTGCGCTGCAAGCGACAGCGCAAGGGCGGCGAGGCCGCCGATCGTGAAAATGGAGCCGACCGGGACGCCCCCCTGGCCGAGCACCGCCAGCACGCCCGCGAAAACGAGAATGAATCCTTTGAAGCCGCGCAGGGCGCGCGCGATCGTCGGAATACGCAACAGTTGACGTGCGCGGTCCTCGGAGTTTGCGAACGGAGCGGCGCGCCAAGCACCGGCGAGCCGTGCGATGACGATGTCGAGCGCGCGGTTGAGCAAGCCCAAAATGATGACCGTCGTCGCGATGGCGAGCGTCCCGCGCGTCAGCGTCCCGGCGAGCGGCGAGGTTTGCGGAAAAAGCGAAAAGGCCCAGGTTGCCGCGATGAACCATGCGAGCAAAAGCCCCCAGAGAAGCGCTTCCGAGAACGCTCGCCACAGCACGAGCCGCCGTTCCGGTTCCACCGCGCGAATCGCGATTGCGAGAAAGCGGCGCCGCTTGCGATACGCCGCAGCGTCGCCGCCGGCGGCTTCATCGGACGTTCGCGCGGCACGCGCGCGACGTTCTCGTGCCGACGCCTCTTGCGAAAGCACGGCGATGCGGCGCGCGAACCAGACTCGCAATCCCCACACTAGCAACGATGCGAGCACTAAGAAGCCTGCCGTGCGGGCGACCGCGACGAGACTACGCCGCTGCACCGCCGGCTCGCGTCGCAGTAGCGCGCGCACCAGACCGCTCTCGAGCGCGCCACGCCACTCGGTCGCCAAGGCGTCGACAGTCGTTTGATTATACCGCGCGTCGGCTGCTGTGATGGTAACGATCGGCAACGGATCGGTGTGCTGCGCGTCGACGACTTCGAGGGCGTCGACGCCGCCGGTGTGTTCGATGTGGACGCGCAGCGAGCGCGTGTCGTACGTCGTCACCTGATGGTTGCCCGATCCGACAGTCGCAACGACTTCGCCGAGCGCGGTCTCGATGTCGTTCACGCGCGTTGCGAGGGACGTCGCGCTCGCGCTCGCGTTTACGGACACGGCGACGCGGAACAGGGTTGCTCCGTCGAGCACGATGGGTGCCGTCGTATAGAGGCCCTGTTGTTCTTGGCCCGCGATGGCGCCCGGTATTCCTGGAGGTGCGGGAAGAATTTGGGCGCTTGCAGCGCCGCTCCACAAAAGATACAGCGCGAAGGTGGCGGCCGCGGCAGATGCAGAAAACCGGGGCTTGTGCATAGCCGGCGTTTCGACGGATACTCTTCCTCACTTTGTGCGGTCGGTCGGTCATTACCGGAAAGAAAGTGTGACGGCAAGGTTCCCCGATGTCCCTTGACGCACCGTGGTGCGCTCGACATTATGGGAACGAGTAGTTCTTCCGATGCCCCCCTTCACGTTTGAGAGGATCACGGTGACCCCCGAGCTACCCGCCGACTCCGGATCCGAAAATCTCTGGTGTGGACGTTGCCTGGACCGGTTTTATTCGGCGGCGGCGGCGACTTATGTCGGTACACCTTGTTTACATCATGGCTGCGACGGCGTGCTCATGCTCGGCAAACCGACGCAGCGTCCTTACGTCGTGCCCGACGGGCCCGATGCCGAGGGCGGATTCGTCGCTTGAGGAGCCCGTCGCGGCTCTGACGCGCACTCACCAGAGTGCTCCGTCGCCGACGATGATGTAGAGAATCTCTCCGACGCCCCAGAGAAGCCCGACCAGCGCCCAGATCAGCTTCTTCCCTGAGCCGAGATCGCTGCGGCGGGCAATATCGATCAGCATCAGCACGAGCGCGATCGGGTGCAGCACGACGGAGAGGAGGATTTCGAGTAGCAGCTTCATGCGAGCATCGTTCCCCCGGATTCCAAAAAGCCTCGCAGCGGAGAACGCGGCCTTCGGGCGGCCTTGATTGTGAGGGCGAGCTTTCTCGTGGTGTAATTACGTGGCTGTGTGGTTCACGTGGCTGCGAGGTTTAGGCCGGTGGCGTTTGGTGCTTGGATTCGGACTACACGATGACGTCAAAGACTTGTTCGCTGAATCCGTCGACGTGAGCCCGTTCTCCGTAGGCGATCCCGTTGCGAGCGCTCGCGACGTTTGATCAGGTAATTGGCCGGCCAGAGGCCGTGGCTGCCAGCGGAGAATCGTGGGAGCCGATGCCGCAATCCTGTTCCGTCGATGATGACACTCACGCGCTCCGCAGACTTCTCGCGTTTCATTAAGGAGTTTATGACGTGTTTGAGGAGGATGCCGCCGCTGCCAAGCGGTCGGTACATCTCGGAGATCGCGCTTGCACGCCACGTCATCGCCGGCCGTAGCATAGATTACCTCGTCTTCGCATAGTTCGCGCGCCTCCCAACGCGATGTCGCGTGTCATGTCGGACTTCCGCGAGATAGCGAACCGTACATCGAACTACGTCGACAACGACCGCGCGAAGAGCCCCAAAGACAAACGCAGATCTCCGGATGAGGCCGCTCCGAGGCGCACCGATGAACGCCATCGCATCACTTGATTTCTCGGCGGTTCATTGCGAATGTGTCCGAGCACCCGACGACAGCGTTGCTACTGAGCTAACGCGTCATGGCGGCCGAGTGCACGGTGAATGCGCGCGCATCAACGATGCGCATGAGGCCGTGATGGTCGAAGGAAGCGTCGCGTTGGGCGCTTCGGAAGTACCCGCGCAAAGCACTGCTCGGGCGTGCGTTGGCTGGTCCGGGTGCGACACGGCCGCAGTGGTATGCGGGCGCCTTTGCAACGACGAGTGTTCGGCGCGAATGCGGCATCGAACAAAACGCATGTCGTCCTCGTGAATCGAGGCTAAATACGGGCGAGGTCGCGGAACGCCGTACAATCCTAGCGTATGGGCTTAGGCGACATGCACCGCGAAGGACTCGAACCTTCAACCAATTGATTAAGAGTCAACTGCTCTACCATTGAGCTAGCGGTGCGCGTCGGGCGAAGGCAATTCGGGTGAACGGCTGGTGCGCCCTCTGGGACTCGAACCCAGAACCAGCGGATTAAAAGTCCGATGCTCTAACCAATTGAGCTAAAGGCGCTTGGAGTGAGGTTTAGGCGCGACCGTGGCGTCTGCCTACGTGGCGGCCGCCGTCACTTTCCGACGAGCCGCATCGGATCGGGCGCATCATCCCTTAACACGGATGACCTATTTCACGACGTGCGCGATGTCGACCATCCGCCTGAGCAGCCATAACCGCATCCACATCCTTGTACGCCGACGGCGCCTCATCAAGAATGCCGGCGTGCTTGCGGCATTTCACCTCCTTCGGCACGTTATCAGCGCAGCTATACAGCTAAAGTAATGAAACCTCGACCTGCCCCGAGAGTCCCGCGTGAGTTAAAGAGCAATCGACGACGCGTTACGTTTTCCTATGGTTTTTCGGCATCTTAATATCCGGAGTTTCCGAGATGCTCACGGGGTGCTTGGCTTGGGTAGCCGCGCTGAGTGTCATGATACCCGAGGGCACATTGCGGCACTACTCACGTCAAGCGCCCTATATGGGCGGGACCACGGGCTTCGCACATGTAAGGCGTTGCCTAATATGTTGGTCTACGTCGCGACGCGAAACGCGGGCAAATTGCGGGAGTTGCGGAGCATCTTTGCATCAGCCGGCTGGACGCTCGCGGCGCACGAGAATTATGAGGACGTCGCTGAGGGCGAACATTCATACGCAGAGAATGCGGCGCTAAAGGCACGTGCACTATATGCACGGCTGACAACCGAAGGGAATATCTCCAACGTCCTCGGCGATGATTCCGGCCTAGAGGTCGCTGCTCTCGGAGGGCTTCCCGGGATACGTTCCGCCCGCTACGGAGGTCCAGGCGCGACGTGGTCCGAGCGTCGCGCTAAACTTCTCGCCGAACCCGACTTGCGCACCGATAGCGAGCGATCCGCTCGGTTCGTGTGCGCGCTTCACTTTATTGCTTGCGGCGGCATCGAGACGACGGCCACTGGAACCCGCGATGGCTCGATCGCCCCATGCGAACGAGGCCATGCGGGGTTCTCCTACGATGCGATCTTCATGACTGCCGACGGTCGGACGTTCGCGGAACTTTCCGAAGATGAAAAGAACCGCACAAGCCATAGACGTCGCGCTGCGGACGCATTACTTACCGCGCTTGCGCCGGCGAAACACGAAACTGCCGATGCCGAACGCGAGCCGCCGCGGAGCCATGGTCGTTCGTAAGCCGGATTGGGGTGGCTGACGGGATCCGAACCCGCGACCTCTAGAGTCACAGTCTAGCGCTCTAACCTGCTGAGCTACAACCACCGCGAAGTGCGCCCGGAGGGAATCGAACCCCCATCTTCGAGTTTAGAAGACTCGTGCCTTATCCATTAGACCACGGGCGCACGACATCGGGCTGCTAGTTCCGTCGTCTAGAATACCACGTTGGCGCAAGGGCACGGAAAGTGCCGGCGAGCGGGTGCGTATCGATCGTGTCGGGATGACAGGACTTGAACCTGCGACTTCGTCGTCCCAAACGACGCGCTCTACCAAGCTGAGCTACATCCCGGTCGTCTCTACAGCTAAGCCGTTTCGCGCTATTTTGAGTGTTGGAACGCAATCCTCTTTGATGTCGGTGGCGGATAGTTTTACTTCAGGTGCGCCTGCGCCGCAGCCGGAAAGGCGAACCCCAGTATGCGAGTAAAACACGAACGCCGCTCGAAATTATATCTCGCGCGGCGTTCGCTATTCATTTGTCTCCGAAGACGCTCGTGCGCGTTAGCGCGCTGGTGCGCTTCGTCCAAGTGCCCCGGTGGATCTTGCGAGTTCAATCGCCCTCCTTCGGTGCTTCAGGTGCTTCTTCGTCTCGAGACGTGGGCTTAGTATACGCCTCTCAATCACGATTGTAAAGCGGGCGTAAAGCCAAAGTGCAGCCTCTCACAAGTTAGGACGCCCTAATTAAGAGCATCCTGAAACGTGGCGCACGAACGGGTTCGTTGCAAGCACGAGGACCGTGTCGGGCTTTGCCCTAGTTACTTACTGGGTCTTTATAAACACTCCACGCTCTGTATCGAGGTCAGTCCATGAAAGACGACAATAACGTCTCACGCGCAGAAGCACTCGGCAAGCTAGCGATGGCACCACTTGCCATCGGCGCACTCGCCGCTCTGCGCACCCAAGCCGAAGCCGCAAGCAAATCGCCGCAGAACGCGGTGAAATACGTCAGTCATCCCGTCGGCGGCAAGAAATGTAACGCGTGCCGCTTCTATATCGCCGCCAAGCATGATCCGATGAAGGCGTCCGGTGCATGCCAGATCGTGCAAGGCTCGATCTCGCCGAACGGCTATTGCGTGGAGTGGGTGAAGAAGTAATCCGAACGTTCGTGGAGGGTTGTCGGCGCTCGCCGGCAACCCTGCGGACTACGTTTCTCCCAGGCGCAGCACCGCCATGAACGCTTCCTGCGGCAAGTCGACACGACCCACGCGTTTCATGCGTTCCTTGCCGACCTTCTGCTTTTCCAGCAGCTTGCGCTTGCGCGTGATATCGCCGCCGTAACACTTCGCAAGGACGTTCTTACGCATCGCGCTGACCGTCTCGCGCGCGATGATCTTGCCGCCGATTGCCGCTTGAATCGGCACGTCGAACATCTGACGTGGTATGAGCTCCTTGAGTTTCTCGGTAAGCGCGCGCCCACGCGAGGCCGCCTTCTCGCGTGCGACGATCGATGAAAGGGCATCGACGGGCTCGGCGTTAAGCAAGATTTCAAGCTTGACCAGATCCCCCTCGCGGTAGCCCATTACCTCGTAATCGAGCGAAGCGTAGCCCTTCGTACGCGATTTTAAGGCATCGAAATAGTCAATGATTACTTCAATGAGCGGCATCTCGTACGTGAGGATCACCCTGCCGTCGGCGAGGTATTCCATGTTCGTCAGCGCGCCGCGTCGATTCTGCGTCAGTTCCATGATGGCGCCGACGTATTCGGGCGGCGTAATGACGGTCGAGCGGACGTACGGCTCTTCCATGAGCGTGATCTTATCGCGTGCAGGCAACTTCGCGGGGTTGTCGATCGATTCGATTCGCCCGTCGGTCAGCGTCACGTGGAAAACGACCGACGGCGACGTGGCGATCAGGTCGAGATCGTAGTTGCGTTCGAGCCGTTCCTGAACGATCTCCATGTGCAGCATTCCGAGAAACCCACAGCGGAATCCGAAGCCCAGGGCAATGGAACTTTCGGGCTCATAGTGTAACGCGGAATCGTTGAGCGCGAGCTTCTCAAGGGCTTCCCGCAGCTCGGACACCTCGACGCCTTCGTTGGGATACAGTCCGCAGTACACCATCGGGACGATCGGTTTATAACCCGGTAGCGGCTCGGGCGCCGGACGCGCGGCTTCGGTGAGCGTATCGCCCACGTCGATGTCGCCGAGCGATTTGATATTAGCAATCACGTAGCCGACGTTGCCGACGTCGAGCGCCTGAGTCTTGCGCATATCGGGCTTGAAGACGCCGACTTCCGTCGCCTCATACACCTTTTTCTGATTCATCGACATGAAGCGGGTGCCGGCGCGAAGTGTACCGTCGGTGACGCGGACGTACGATACGACGCCGCGGTACGGATCGAATTGCGCATCGAAGACGAGCCCGCGCACGTAGTCATCGCTGCCACGCGGCGGCGGTATGCGCGCCACGATCGCTTCCAGGATTTCGGAAATCCCGATGCCTTCTTTTGCACTGGCAAGAATCGCGTCACCGCCCTCGATGACGAGCAGTTCTTCGATCTCTTTTTTGACGCGCTCGGGGTCGGCAGCCGGTAAGTCGATCTTGTTGATGATCGGAATGATCGTCAGGTTTTGTTCGAGCGCGAGATGATAGTTCGCGAGCGTCTGCGCCTCGATGCCTTGTGCCGCATCGATGACCAAAAGCGCGCCTTCGCAGGCCGCGAGCGATCGCGAAACCTCAGATGAAAAGTCGACATGCCCGGGTGTGTCGATGAAGTTAAGTTCATACCGCTCGCCATCGCGCGCGAGGTAGTCTAGGGTGACCGGATGCATCTTGATCGTGATGCCTCGCTCCCGCTCGAGATCCATCGCATCGAGCATTTGCGCTTCCATCTCCCGGTGCGCCACCGTGCGCGTAACCTCGAGTAGCCGATCCGATAGGGTCGTCTTGCCGTGATCAATATGGGCGATGATGCAAAAATTACGAACGTTCGACGCGACGCGCGTAGCGCCGGTCGGCAGTGTTCCCGAGGAAGTCACTTTAGGGACCCTGGCAGCAGCCGGGCTTTGCCCGGCAGCCGATACGGTGTCCCAAAGTCGAATCCACTAGTAATAGCAATACGCAGGCGGCAGCGAGCGCAATATCCAGCCGACGAGCAGGATGACCACGAGGAACGAAAGATCAAGACCGCCGATCGGGGGAATAATCCGCCGCACGGGCATCAGAACCGGCTCGACGATGCGCGCCAAATATACGCTCCAGCGTCCCTGCAGGCTTGGAACCCACGAGACGAGCGCGTAAAGCAGCATCGCGAACCAAAAGATTCGCAGCACGTAGCCGATCACGATCCACGTGCTGCAAGAGATAGCCGTCACGCGGACTATCTTCGGCGTGAACACCTGCGATGCTTTGCAGGCCTCTTACCGGCCACACGGCCATCACAGGAGGCAGCGCCATCCGGTCAGCGGCGGTTGGCGAGTACCGCTCTCGGGACACCCTCGAGGTACGGCGCCGGATCGACCGCCTTACCGTCGAGCATCACTTGATAATGCAGGTGTGGCCCGGTCGACTCGCCGGTCGAACCGACAAGGGCGATGTGCTGCCCTTTCCGTACTCGCCGGCCTGGCGTAACGTCGGCACGCGAGAGGTGTGCGTACCACGTGTGATAGCCGTTGCCGTGATCGATATCGACCTTGATTCCGAAACCACCGTCGTATCCCGCCGCCGCCACCGTTCCATCCGCGGCCGCCCGGACATTGTCGCCGTAGTCCACGTCGAGATCGACGCCTTCATGGAACTCTGGCCACGGATCGGCGCGCCAACCGAACGGAGAGCGAATTGCAACCCCGTCACCCCCCGGATTGAGCGACGGAATCGCGGCCAGCACGCTAACGCGCGCCAGTTCTTGGAGCCGGCGTACATTGACGAGGTGCAGCGCCAGACGCCGCAAGTCGACGTTTGCCATCTGCATCCGCGTCGAGTTCGTGCGCAACCGTTGGATGCGTGCTGCGATCGTCGCAAAGTCATCGTTGAGGCGGTACGCTTGGGGACGCGCAACCCGTCGCCGCGCACGAGCCTGACTAGGAATCGGATGCTTGCCGACGCCCTGGCCGCGCCCGATCAAGCGCTCGATCTCGGCATGCTGGCGTTCGAGCGTGCGCACCTCACCGCCGAGCGCGGAGGCCTGGGCATCGATGAAGTGAAGCCGTAAGCGCTGGGCACTCGTGAGCGAGCGCAACTCGCCGACGCGTGCCTCGGCGTGGTGCAGCGTCCAAGCATACAAACCTGCGACCGCAACGAAGGCCGCGAGCGCAAGCCCCAACGCAAAGGCCAGATGCGCGCGCGAAAAGTGAAGGCGAACAACGCGGTAGCCGGTCGGCGCGACGATTTTGACGAGATAGCCGTCCCTCACGGCGTCGCCAGCACGCCATCGCCGTTGCGCGCCATGGCGATCGCCGTCTGTTCTTCTTTGGAGACGCCTTGCTGCGGCGTGAAGCGGCGCACCGCTTTCCCGTACGTGCGCGTCTCTTCGCGCGCGAAGATACTCGTGACGACGACGCCGTCACCCTGGTTGTTAAGGAGGGCGAGCGTAAATGATTGATCCGACCCCACGTCGCTAAAGGAGTTGTAGCGCAAAAACCCGATGCGCAGCAGATCGCGCGCGAACGCGGACTCGATGCGCTCGAGCCGTTCCTCGGTTCGCTTCGCGAAGGCGGCCTGCGTGGACCGCTCGCGCGCCAGCACGTCGCCGCTCTCGTACGAAGCCAAGTCCGGGGCGCCTCCGAGTGCGGCGTCGACTCGCTTTAACCGTGGCGCTATGAGCGTCGCATGATAGAGGCCGATGGAAACGACGGCCACGCCGAACACGAGTCCGGCCAGTGCGCTGATGGGCATCGCGGTCCTCTCTAGTAAGCTGCGCTGCGCGCAACCTTCGCGTTCGGCCTTCGACCGATCCGCCCGTCCCGGTCCACCGAGCGCAGCGTGGGAACCTGTACAGACCCCGCCGGGGGTCAGGGAGACCGCGGCACACGTTAGGGCCTACGTACCGTTGCTACCTTCCGGTCCTGGCGGGGTTGATAGGGTAACGTTGCGCGGAGCCCAACCCCCGCCAAGGCGAAACCGAGTATAGCACACGGCGCCATCCGCCCATTACGGCGTTTCGGCGATCGCATCGCCGAGCGTCAATGCGGCCTGCCCCATTGCGCGTACGCTCACGGCAAGCCGAGCACGCGCAGTGCGGGGACGCGGCCGCGCGCGCAGGAGCAGCCGTCGCACGGCCGCCGAGCGCAGCAGGTCGTCGCGGTGTAAGAGCGCGAGCCGGGCTGCCAGCTCGTAGTTCACGAATTCCTCCAATCGTCGGAAGGGGATCGGGGGCGATGAAAAAGCCCCCGCGGTTGCGGAGGCTCGAAGGCGACGGCGAAACGAAATCGTTAACCGCTAGAGCTTTCGGGCGACCGCCAGAACGGCGTGGTGATGACGCCGCAAAAAAGAGAACAGGTAGGCACCGATACGTACCAAGCGGGGCGGAAGATTGTCATTTTGTTCTCTCCTTTCCGGCGCCAGACGCACTATGCAAGCGCGCGCCCGTCGCCACCGTATCATGCCTGACGCGCCCGCGTCAACGTCGGCGGCGCGCATCCGCGATGTATCGGATTCGGCAATGCGCAAGACCCGACGGATCCGAGCTACGGATACGTACGGGTGCCGAATGGGTTCGGCGTTTGTCCCGGCATGCCGGGCTGCTGCGGAGATCCTGGATAGCCCGGCGTGTAGTTTCCGGTCGGCGTCGGGAACGGATTGTTACCGGGGGTGGAGTAGCCGGAAGAGACGGGTCCGGGCGTCGGGGGCAGTTCGTCGCCGTAGAGCATCAGCAGATAGCCGGTGTCTTTTTTCAGAATCAACGGCTGCGTATCGGACACGGAGATGACGTTGCCGTCGACTTTTGCGTCGGCATCAAAAGCCACGAGCGATTGATGACGGTGGCGCCCCGATTCGAAGAGCGCAATCGTGAAGCCGCGACCGTCCTTCTGTTCGTCAGCGGGAATCGTGAAGCGTATCGCGCCGAGCCCGTAGAGATCGAGCGGCGTCGCCGAATTGACATAGCCGCGAACGATCGCTTTTCGAACGGCATACGTCTGGACGTTGCCGCTCGGTTGCGGCGAGGGAGCGGGCGGCGCGTCGTCGGGGTACACGGTCGTCTTCGTGACGATTTTCGGTGCGCCGGGCGACGGCCCCGGACTTGCGGAGATCCGGAGTCCCCGGCCCGTCGGCGGCACCGAGGCGCCGGGGGACGGCGAACCGCTCGGCTGAGGCGACGGCGAGCTACTGGGCGCCGTGCTCGCGACACTGACCGCCGACGCCGAGGCTGTGGCCAGGAGCTGTGCGCCCAAGGCGCGATGCGAGCGCAATGCACTGCGGCCCGGTGTTGCGGCGCGAGAGGCCGAGGCAGAAGGGGAGGCCGGAGCCGGGGTGCCTAGCTCGACGGCAACCGTGAATCCGTCGACGGCCGGCAGCGGAATTTCCTTGAGATCGGAGGCCAAGAGCACCGCGCCCTCGACCACGCGTTGGCGGCTTTGCGCTCCTTCGCCGGGACCCTGCGGATTGGTATAGGCCGGCGGTCCCGGAATCGAGAGTCCGCCGCTTCCGATATTGCCTTGGCAGGCCGCAAGGCCGACGCACAGCGCCGCCAGGATTGCGCCCGATGCGCGCAGTCGAAGAGAACCCATCGGATGGCGCACTTCGCCGCCGCCACAGCAGTCCTTTCGCACGGTAGAATCGTCGGCTGCACGGACTACAGGCTTAAGCATGCGCGACTCGTAAAATCGCGCGCATGAGCGATGCGGTCGACATCCGAATCCGTCCGAGCGGCCCATATCTTGTACGCGGCCCGATCACGCTCCACGACGCCGACGGCACGCATTCGAAGATCGGCTTTCAAGCCGCCACGCAAGCAGTGAGCGAAAGCTAACGTCGCCATGGCGACGACGTTGGCGCTCGGCTTTGCAAGCGCCCTAGCGTCCCTCCCCGTCACCGTGCGTGCCGCAACGGCCGATGAAAGCACGCAGGTCTTCGCCGCGCGACTTGCGGATAACGGTTACCCGGCGAGCGTAAAAGCCACTGTCGGCGCGTTACCCGCAAATTGGACTTCCCCGGTGCCGTTGCCCTCCGGCGTGCCGATTCTGGGAGCGCTCCAGCATGTTCATCAGGGTTCCGTCGAGGTTTCTATGAGCCCAGGGACACGCCGACGAGCTACGCCTCGTATCTTGCGGCGCTGCGGCAGACCGGCTACGTCGCAACGAAAGTGCCATCGTCCCACAACGCCGGCGGCTTTGTGCAAGCAGCCAGCAAGCTTCCTGAGCTTTCGCTGTATTGCAGCGGATTGCAAGGGCTCGACATAACCGTTCCGCGGGCGAGCAACACCGATCTCCGCGTGAACGTCCTATCGGCGCAACCGGGGCCCCTCAATGCATGCACCGCGCGCCCGCCGATAAGCATGCCGTCGGCCGATAGTCCAGTACCGCAGTTAATCGGCCCGCAGGGAGCCACCGTCGACGACGAAGGTTCCCATCCGACTGTTGGACGCATTCGCCGTTCAACTGGCACGCGCAGGATGGTCGCCGATCACCCGCACGGCCAACGATGTGCTCGGCTCAGAGACTTACGCGCGCACGGATTCCGGAGGAAGACAATTACAAGCCGCGCTGACGCTGTACCGCTCAGTACGGTATCCGACGTTTACGCTGCATTTATCGATGTCACCAACCTTTCGGCCCGCAAAACGACAGCCGATAAACCGTAAACGATCAGAGCCCCTGTTGAACCCTTAGCCGCCCCATCGTTACCTACTTGGTAACACGATCCCGCTGACTGTCCCGAGTCCGATGCGGGGCTTGCCTTCGGCGACCGCCGCGCCGCGCAACGTGAGCTCGTCGCCATCCCCGAGAAACGCACGCTGCGTGCCGTCGGGAAGCGTGAGCGGATGCGCACCGCGCCACGTCAATTCGATCAGGCTGCCATAGCTGTCCGAGTCGCGCCCGGAAATCGTTCCCGATCCGAAGAGGTCACCGGCGCGGACGCGCGCGCCGTTGCTGGTTGCGTGCGCGAGCTGTTGTGCCATGCTCCAGTACATGTCGCGAAAGTTCGTGCGGGTGATCGCAAGCGATGCGATGCCACCTTCGCGCATGCGAGCCGATGCGAGCTCGGCATCGAGCGCGATGTCGTAGTTCTCGCGATCCGACGTTGCAAGATGGTGCAGCGGCGCAGGTTCTTGGCGCGGTCCCGCGACCCGGTACGGCTCGAGCGCTTCGAGCGGAACGACCCACGATCCGAGCGACGAAGCGAACGACTTTGCAAGAAACGGTCCGAGCGGCTGATACTCCCAACCCTGAATGTCGCGAGCGCTCCAATCGTTGAGCAGCGCGACGCCGAAGATGTATTCGCGCGCGCTCTCCGGCGCGATACGCGTACCAAGCGTCGGCCCGTCACCGGTTACGAACGCAAGCTCGAGTTCGAAATCGAGCATACGAGTCGGCCCGTACGCGGGTTCGCTCGCGGCGGGAGCCTTCGTTTGCCCGCACGGCCGCACGACCGGCGTTCCGCTCGGCACAACCGTCCCCGCGCGCCCGTGGTAGCCGATCGGCAGCCACCGCCAGTTTGGAAGCAGCGGTTCGCCGTCGGGGCGCATAATGCGTCCGAGGTTGGTCGCGTGTTCGAGAGACGAATAGAAATCGACGTAATCGCCGACAGCGATTGGTAACGCCATGCCAACGTCGCGCTGCAAGACGACTGCGGAGTTGGCGACCCGAGCGCTCTGCAGTTCATCGTTCGGCGCGCGTAACAATTCGGTCAGGCGCGCGCGGACCGCTCTCCACGCAGACGCCCCGCGGGCGAGCAGAGGATTGAGATCGGCAGCGCAGAGCACCGCGCGCGCGTCGCTCAGCGTCGCATCAAACAGCCCCACGTGTGCCAGCTCCCGCAGATCGACGATCGCGTCACCGAGCGCAACGCCCAGTCGTGGGGCTTCACCCGCATCGCGTACGAACGCGCCGTAAGGCAAGTTTTCCAGTGGAAAGTCGGAATCGGGCGCAACGTCGATCCGGACGCTCAGGTTCACGGGGCGTCCCGACCCAGCATGCCGAGCGCGTAAAGATCATCGACCGGCTCATCAAAGCTGCAACTGCCGTAGGAGTGCACGAACGCTCCCCGTGCCGCGCCGATCGTCGCCGCGTCCACCGCGACGCCGTTCCAAACAAACGCCTCTTCATCGAGACGGAAGTGCTTCGGCTCATCGTCCACAAGCATCGTTTCAAGACCCGTTTGATCCAGCGCTCCGGCAAACAGCAACACCGCTCCACCTATAACGTTCAAGAACCCGTGCACTGCAAAACCGAGGGAACTCCGGTAACGAATCGGGTGGTGGAGCCCTGCCGTGGCTTTGAAGGGAAGGTCGAATGATTTCGCTGCGGCGATGAATCCCGCGAGCCGGCGCGCATCGGGGACTGCGTCGGCGGTGACGCCGCCGCAGCGCACTTTGGCACACAGCGGACGACCGGCATCGGGGACCAGACGGAGGTCGGCCAGCGTTTGCATCGGTTCAATATCAAGTGAGAACTCGACGTAGCGAACGATTGCAGAAGACAACCTCGCCTCGTTGCATGCGTCGTCGAACGTCGCGAAGCCGCCCCTCGCAGGTGCGGTAATCTGCGCCGCCCGAACTTCGAGCGCTTCGATCGCAATGCGCTTGTCGCGTCGCGCCTCCCGCGCAATAGCCGCGAGCCCCTCGGAGAGGTCGCCGTCGAGTACGACGCTCGTCGGAAGCGCATCGGGTGAATCGTCGAGATGCGCGCGCAGTTCGGCTAGACGCGAGGCCGGAACGACGAAACGACCCTGCATCCAGTATGCATCGCCCGCTTGCGCGCGCTCGTGCGCGGCGATGGCATTGAGCATTGAAAGCCGCGCTGGCGGAAAAAGTCCTGCATCGTCGATCAGTTCACCGAGCAACGCGCGCGTTGCACTCATTGGGCCGCCATTTTTATCACGTTGCGCTCAATGGCATAAATGAAGCGCGGTTCCTTCCCGCGGTTCATAGCGCCGCGCCGTGTGCGGAGGGACGTTGACTCATACATGCCAATGAAACCGCATCGCACCCCAACAGCAGCAACCTACGGCCGAACTATACGTGTCCTGCGACGTCGAAGCGAACGGCCCATGTCCCGGGCTCTTCTCGATGCTCAGTTTCGGGCTTGCAGGGTTCACGCTCGACAAGCAACTCGTCGGAACGTTCTCGCGAAATCTCGAATTGATGGACGGCGCGGGGTTGGACGAGCGAACGATGAACTGGTGGGCGCAGGAAGCGCAAGCCGGGGCGTACCGCAGGTGTCGTGAAGAGCTCGTCGGACCGCGCATCGCCATGATCGATGCCAAGGCGTGGCTCGATGAGATGCGCCGATTCGGTAAGCCGATTTTCTGCGGTGCGCCGAGCGGCTTTGATTTTACGTTCATGTACTATTACTTCCAGCGCTATCTCGGAGAGAGCCCGGTCGGGTTTGCGAGCCTCGATCTGCGCAGCTACGCTGCGGCCGTGATGAAACGCCAATACCGCCAAGTCGGAAAGCGGCAATATCCGGCCGAGTGGATCGACGCCGATCTGCCGCATACCCATGTCGCGCTCGACGACGCGATCGAACAGGGCTGCATTCTCATCAACATGCTGCGTGCCAATCTCGCTCTTTCCCCCATCCCATCTTTTGTCGACGAACGATCCCTTCACGAAACCAGTGTCGCCGCAAATCGGTCCTGAGATGGCTGAACGTAGCGCGACAGATCGCGCTGATAAACGAGGGGCATGCGATGCGAACGACCGTTAGTTCCGAACGAATTGTGGACTGCCCGTTCTCATTTGCGGTTGCCGAAGCCGACGTGATTTTCGCGCTGCTTGAAAATCCAAGTGACGGCGTTCGGCTTCCATATCGCGAACTCAGCCTGCCGTTGGGCGGCGCACTCACGCATCACAGCGCGGTTGCATACCGCCGGCGGCGCGACCGCACCGAACCCGGACGCGTCCACGATGAAATCGCATTTGATTGGGACGCGCAATCACGCTGGTTACCCGACTTTCACGGAGTCCTGCGCTTTCGCATCGAGTCGCTGAAAACGCGCATCATCTTAAACGGCGAATATCAGCCTCCGCTGGGGCGGATGGGCGTTGCGTTCGATCGCTTAATCGGACACCATCTTGCGCTTGCCACCAGCCGCGATATTTTAAACCGTCTTGCGCAGGCGCTGGAAACTCGCTGGGCCTCCGAGAAGCAGGCCCGAGTCTAAGCACGCAGATAGCCGGTCGAGAGGAGCCGCATGAAACTCGTTGCAGCGATAGACCCCGATACCCTTTTGCCCGAGCGCCTCGTCGCCGAGTCCAACGAATTCGCAATATACGACGTCGGGAACGATACGTACGCGCTCGTGCATCGCCACCAGGCCGTTGAATGGCAGGCCATTACGATCTCCGGTGACGGGTTATTTCGTATCGCGGAACTGCTCGTCGGTGCCACACGTGCGTTGTACCGCGACGTCGCCTCGGACCTTTCGCGCCGACGCCGCCCCTGAGGTATAAGGCCGTGTCGAAACCCGCTCGGCGCTTGTGATCGAGGCTCTAGGAAACGCCTGGGGACAAGAGGAGGTGCAACGCGCAGAAACGACGGGGCGGCAGGCTTCGTTTCTTTAGTACCGTGAACGTCCTTCGCCGCAGAGCGGCCGCCGCGTTAGGCGCCGTTGTTCTTTCGCTTGCTCCGTACGCTGCGCGCGCGCAGCAGACGGGCCGCAGGTTTCCGGATCTGCTCGTCGTCGGCGCGACCCCGGCGGGAATCGCGGCCGCCCTCACGGCCGCGCGCGCTGGCGAGAGCGTCGTGCTGACGAGCGCCACGGACGTTCTCGGCGGGACCTTGACCGATGCCATGATGGATCAGTGGGACCTCAACGTTACGCCGAACGGGGCGGAACTGCAGGGCGGGATCTTCGCGGAGATGCATGCGCTGATCGGCGACGTGTTCACACCGGCAGCTGCGGAGCGAACCTTTGCCGCGATGATCGCGTCGGAGCCACGGATCAGACTACTCTACGACGAAGTTCCTCTCTCCGCTGCTTCGAGCATCGACGGAACGGAACGGCGCATCGGCAGCGTAACCTTTCAAAGCGCGCACTCCGGCAGAGTCACCGTTCTACAGACGCCTGCGATCATCGACGCGACGGACGCGGGAGACGTCGCTGCTCTCGCCGGTGCACGCTACGATGTCGGGCGTCAAGATACCGGGATCGACGAGCGCGAGCAGGCGGTGACGGAAATGTTTACCGTCGCCGGCGTCGATTGGGCGACGATCGAAGCATCGTACGATTCCGCGCGTTTCGGCTACGGCGGCGTCATGGGAAAGCGCGCGTGGGGTTACGCGCGGCTCTTGCGACGCTACCGTCCGGGCGCGAGCAACATCGTGGTGCGCGACCTGAACTTGGGATTGATGCCGGGCGGCAGCGTCAGCGTCAACGCCATCGACGTGTGCGGCATCGAAGGGCTCGATCGTCGCGAGCTCCAAATCGCGAAACGCGAAACGGAGCGTGAGGTACCGCGTCTGTTGAACTTTCTGCGCGCGCGTGTTCCCGGCTTCGCGGAAGCGCACGTCGGCGACTTCGCGCCGACGGTTTACGTGCGGGAAACCCGCCACTTCGCCGGACTCGAACGCTTGACGACCCAAGACGTTTGGAGCGGTCACATTCCCTCCGATAGCGTCGGCCTCGCATCGTACCCGCTCGACCTGCATCCCGTCGATCCAACCGACGAACCGGCATTTGCGACGCAGCGGCACGTGTACGGCATTCCGTTCGGCGCTCTCGTCCCGAGCGGTTTCACGAACATCCTGCTCGCAAGCCCGGCAATCTGCGCTTCGCATGCAGCATCGGGCAGCGCGCGCACGATTCCGACCACGATCGAAGAAGGCGAGGCCGATGCGCTCGCAAGCATTCTCGCTCGCCGCACCGGCCTCACCTTCATCGAACTTGCCGGCCGGCCAGGCCGGCTCGCCGAGCTACGCCGCGCAATGCTGCGCGGCGATCAGCGCATCGTCGCGCAGCGCGCCCTACCCTAATCGCTTATCGAATCTTGCCGTTGAGGCCGTTCGGGAAGAACGGACGGACGATCGCCAGCACTTCTTCCGGCGTGCGCACGATAGCTAGCCCCTTGCTGTTATCGGTGAAATACTGTTTGCCGCTCGGCGGCGGTAAGACGTCTTTGCCGTCGAGGGCCTTCGTCGGCAACCCGAACTGCGCAGTCATGAGCCGGATGTTGCCGGCGTGATAGGCTTCGACCGCGAGGATGCGCGCCGCATATCCCAACACGTCTTTTGACTGTATGAGCGGAGCGGCGCCACCGTACGCGCTAACGCCCGTATCCTCGAAGGCGCGCGCGAGCACGAGGAATTGCGACATCTGTTCCGTCATGCCCAGCGCGTCGAGATCGATCGCCGGCTTCGCAACCGCATCGCCACCGAGAATACTGCGCAGCAGAAGGACGTGATTCTGCTCGTCATCCGCTAGTTCCTCAGCGGTCCCGTAGGTGAACCGGTTGTTGAATTGGGTCTTTCTTCCGCCCGTGGTCGGCCCTTTTTCGCCTCTTCCCCCGATGGGCACGCCGAGTTGCGCGATCGTCTTACCGAAGACCGAATAGTTATAGAATTCCGCTTCGAGATACTCGAGATTCAGCGCAAAATTCAGGATGTCCGTATCGAGCACCGTGCGGTACGTACCTGCTGCGTCGCGAACTTGGGCGGCCGCCGGGGCAGCGCCGGCGGCGACGACAAACGCGCCCATTGCCACGCTGCCGAGCATAGAAGCACGCGACTGGTGCTTAGCGCCGCTCTGTGCTTCGCTAGTGGGCTGCTTCGAATCCAACGTTTTCAAAGAATCACTCCTTCAAGAGTACCGCGACGACCGATCGGCGTGCGGTAGGTGGGTCTGGCAGCGCTCGGCAGAACCACAAGGCATGCGACCGATGCGGAGATCGTTCTGAACGCGAATGCTTCCATACGCGGATGTAACGTGTGACGCGGCTCTCTAGACTGATTCGAATACGTCGGCAAGCGAGCGAGCGCTCTACAGTCCGGTGCAGATTCGCTATGTGTACGGCCACACGAGGCCGACGGCGGCCGCGAGCTGCTTCTCCTGTTGCAGCATGCGCACGCGCTCGCGCGGTTGCTCATGGTCGTGTCCCAAAAGATGTGCAACCCCGTGCACGAGCAGACGCGTAATTTCAGCTTCGAGCGTCGCATCGTAAGCTCGGGCTTGGCGCGCTGCAACGTCGAGGCTGATGATGATGTCGCCGAGCAGCACTTCAGGCGTTCGGGCGCGTGCTTTTGTCGGCACGGAAAAGGGTTCGTACAACGGAAAGCTGAGCACGTCGGTCGTGCGGTCGTAACCGCGGTGCTCGCGGTTGAGTCGGCGCATCGCAGCATCGCCGACGAACGTTAGCGAAAGGGAGGCCTGGCGACGCCCGGTTGCCGCGAGCAGCGCTCGCGCGGCGCGCTCGATGCGGCGCAGCGGAAGTGCGTGCTTACGCGTCGTGTTGCGCACGTAGATCACGGCGCCTTGGCGTAGGCCCCGATGATGCGGGCGACGAGCGGGTGACGTACGACATCGGCCTCGCCGAGTTGGACGATAGCGATGTCGTCAATTCCGTCGAAGAGGGCCGGGGCGTCCGACAATCCCGAGTGAACTCCACGCGGTAAGTCGATCTGCGTCACGTCGCCGTTGACGATCATTTTCGAATTTGCTCCCAGGCGCGTCAAGAACATCTTGAGTTGTTCGCGCGTCGCGTTCTGCGCTTCGTCGAGGATGACGAATGCATCGGAGAGGGTCCGGCCACGCATGTACGCGAGCGGCGCGACTTCGATCGTGCCGCGTTCGAGGAAGCGTGACGTTACGCCGTCGTCGAGGAGTTCGGCGAGCGCATCATAGAGCGGCCGCAGATACGGATCGACTTTTTCCTTGAGGTCGCCCGGTAGAAATCCGAGCTTTTCGCCCGCTTCGACCGCCGGACGCGCCAAGATGATTCGCGCGATCTCTCGCGCACGCAGCGCGCGTACCGCCATCACGACGGCCAGAAACGTCTTACCCGTGCCGGCGGGACCGATGCCGAACGTCAACGTGCAGCGTTCGATTGCTTCCACAAAATGACGCTGACCAGCCGTCTTCGGGCGGATGTCCTTGCCGCGGCCCGTCGTGAAGAGCGTTTTCGGGTGACTGCGCGGCGCAGTTTCGCCGCCGAGCGTTTCCCGGGCGGCGAGGGCAACGTCGTCGGGCGTAAGCTGCGCGCCGCCGTTTGCGGCATCGCGCATCCGCTCGAGGATACCGGTCGCCGAGCGGACCGCATCTGCGGGGCCCGACAGGCGTAGACGGTCACCGTCGAGATTGACGACGACCGGCACGAGGTCTTCGAGCGCGGTCAGATTGCGATCGAGATGTCCGCAGAAGCTCAGGGCATCGCGCACGCCGGCGAGTTCGAAGACTCGTTCGGTTCGCGCCTCAGGCAGCGTGCAAACTCCGCATATCCGCCCCCATGACGTTCAACCCGCGCCGCGGATTTACCGTTCGCGTAGCGCCACCGGAACTGCCAGTGCCTCGGCCAGCACGAAAGCTGCCAGCAGCGCGGGGCCGCCGGAAAAGGGCGCTAAGATTGCCGGCATGCCGGGCGCGGGCGACGGCTCGGTGCCTACGGGTTGCCCGCCCAGCAACGCGGCAGACGGGTTCGTCGCTTCCAGGGAGGCGACCGGATCGGATGCCGCCGAAACCGGCGTAACGGGCGTAACCGGGGCGACCGGTGCGGCCACGACGGCACCGGTACCGGCCTTCTTCAGCCCAAGGCTGAAGATCGCGGGCCCACCGCGCGGGGCTACCTGCGTTGCGGGTTTGCCGACGCTGCGCATCTATTGACCGAGCGGTCTCGTCTGCTGACCGGTGCTCGCGTCGCCCGGCGCGACGCCACTGGAAATCGACGATCGCATGTCGGTATCGGCCTTGATGTTGTTGAGGCGGTAGTAATCCATGACACCGAGATGGCCGCTGTGGAACGCCTCGGCGATCGCCTGCGGAATCTGCGCTTCGGCCTCGACCACTTTGGCGCGCATCGCCTGCGTCTCGGCCTTCTGCTCCTGTTCGGCCGCAAGCGCACCATATTGGCGTTCGGCGGCTTTGGCTTGCGCGATGCGGCGGTCGGCTTCGGCTTGGGAGGTCTGCAGTTCGGCGCCGATGTTCTTGCCGACGTCGACATCGGCGATGTCAATCGAGACGATTTGAAACGCGGTGCCGGCGTCGAGTCCCTTCGAGAGCACGGCGCGCGAGATACGGTCGGGATATTCGAGCACTTCTTTATGATCGACCGCCGCACCGACGGCGGAAACGACCCCTTCGCCGACACGCGCGATGATCGTCGGTTCACCCGCGCCGCCGACATAGGTGTCGAGGTTCGTTCGCACCGTGACGCGCGCCTTGACATTGAGCTGGATGCCGTTCTGCGCGACACCTTGAAACGTCGGAGTTTCAATCACTTTGGGATTTACCGATTGCTGCAAGGCTTCGACGACGTTACGACCGGCCAGATCGATCGCCGCGGCCCGCTGCCATTCCAGTGGGATCTGCGCGCGTTGCGCCGTGATCATCGCCAGGGTCACCGCTTCGACGTTTCCGCCGGCGAGATAGTGCGACTGCATCTGATCGATCGTGAGCGGCAGGCCGGCTTTGCGAGCGCGCACGAGGTTCGTAACGATGACGCCGGGGCGGATTCCGATCAGTCGCATGCGTACGAGCGCCGCGACCGAAATGGGGACGCCGGCGGCAATCGTGCGAATCCATAGACCCAAGGGGAAATAATATAAGAAGACGATCAGCCCAAGTACGATCGCGAGTATGATAAGGGTGAGTCCGAAACCGGCGACGGCCATCTAGCAGTTGTCGGGCTTTGCCCGACCTCCACCTCTGAGCATGCTCCGGCGCAGCCGAGTCCTGCACGCGTTGAACGCAGCTGAATCCAACTAATCTTCCTTCGCGACGGCTACGATGGGATGCACGAAAACGCGCGCCCCCTCGACGCGGCTGACCTTGACCGGCGCACCCGCCGGAACGAAATCACCTTCGGTAAGGACATCGACGCGCTTGCCGTCGACCGTCGCAACTCCGGCTGGGCGCAGATACGATGCAGCGAAACCGCTTCGTCCGACGAGCCCGCCATGGTCCTCGCTTGCGACGTAATCGGGGCCCTGTGCGCCGGTGAACGCGACGCGCCGGAAAAATGCACTTTCGGGCAACATGCGGGTCGAGAACGCGTAGACGAGCGCGGACAGAACGATTGCAAAGGCAATAGCCTGCACTCCGACTACGATGAAGGGCAGGCCGAAAGCGAGTACGACCGCGGCCACGAGTGCGATCAGGCCGAGCCCTCCCGCGATACCGTGTCCGGGCACGACGTGTAACTCGAAGAGAATGCCGATGAGTCCGGCGATCGCGAGCAACACGACGAAGCCGTCGGAGAACCCGGCGTAGACGTGCGTCCCGAAGAAGAGCCCGAGTGCCCCGATGCCGATTGCGCCCGCGATCCCATGCAAGGTCTGCATCTCGATCAGAAGCCCGAGCACCCCGAGCGAAAGCAGCAGGCCGCTCGCTTCGGGACTGGTCGCGAAGCGCGCAAGCCGTTCACCCAAGGTGTAATGCGCCAGCACGCGCGGGCCACCGGACACACGAGCATCGGCGAGCGCGTCACCGAGCGTCGGCGCGACGGCGTCGGCCACGTGCGCATGCACGGCTTCGTCGGCCGTCAGCGAAAGGATCGCACCCGATTTTTTGTACGTCGGCGCATCGACGCTCTTATCGACCATCGCGGCAGCCAGAACCGGGTCGCGGTGGTTGCGTGCCGCCGTCGAAGCGAACTCGGCGCGTAGCGCGGACACGTGCTTGGGATCGTTTGGAATCGGCTCCGCCGCGCCAATGCTCGCGCCCGGAGCGACGACGATCGTGTGCGCAGAAAGCGTGATGAGGGCGCCTGCCGAGTAGGCGCGCTGCGAGACGTATGCGACGGTCGGAACCGTCGCATCGAGTACACTGTCGCGGATTTCGAACGCAGCCGCGACCAGGCCACCGGGCGTATTGACGTTGAGCACGAGCGCGGAGGCATGCGCGGCCCGGGCATCGGACACCGCGCGAGCCACGTAATGCGCCATTCCCTCGTCGACAACGCCCTCGATCGGGACGACGTAGACGGGGCCGCTGCCATCGCCGGCGGGTGCGACCTGCTTCGCAGCAACCACACCCGCCAGACCCAGCCAAACGGCGAGGAGCGAGAGCAGCATACGCAGCACGGACCAGATCACGCCGCCTGCTACCTCGCCCCACGCGGAAAAGTTGCGCCCTAGGGCCGGCGCGAGCGCTTAAGCCAGCGCCTGCAGTTCCTCGAGGACGACGCCGCGGATCGTCGCGCCGTCGGCCTCACCCCGTAACTGCGGCATCACGGTTTTCATGGCAGTGCCTTGATTGCGCTGTTCGGGCGGCAACGCTTGCAACGCGGTGCGCACGGCTGCTCGAATGTCCTCGGCCGACTTCTGCGCCGGCAACAGCGCCGAGAGGATGTCTCGCTCACGCTTCTCTTTGGCGGCCAGTTCAGGCCGGTTACCGCGCTCGAATTCAAAGATCGAATCGGTACGTTGCTTGACCAGTCTACGAACGACGTCGATTTGATCGGCATCGTCAAGTTCGCGACCCGCTTCGATCTTTCGATAGGAGAAGGCCGAAAGCGCGGAGCGCAACGTATCGAGTCGCACTTGATCGCGCGCCTTCATCGCATTTTTTAGCTCAGCTGAAATCGTCTCTTTAAGCGCCACGGTCGTTACGCTCTAGGTGCGGCGCTTGCGAGCTGCGGCCGACTTCTTCTTGCGGCGGACGCTTGGCTTCTCGTAGTGTTCGTGTTTGCGGGCTTCGGCGAGAACGCCGGCCTTCTGGGTGGCTTTCTTGAAGCGCCGCAACGCACTCTCGATCGTCTCGCCCGGTGCAACACGTACTTCCATAGAACAACCCTCCCTTCGCAACCGCACGAGGCGGCAAAATTACGTGGCCCCGCGGGGGCAACTTAGAGAATGTACCACACCGCCGAATGCCCGTCCAGCGCAATCAGCCTGGGGGCCAGCGTAGCATGCGGCCGGCCAGGACGTGCAAGTGAAGGTGATTCACGCTCTGCCCCGCATCGGGACCTTCGTTCACGACCACACGGTAACCGGTGGGCGACGCAGCGCGGCCCGCGCGCGAAGCGGCGGAAAATAGATCGCCGACTTCGGTCGGGTCTGCTTCCGCGACGAAATCGCCGAGGTCGGCGACGTGGCGTTTGGGGATCACGAGCAGGTGCGTCGGTGCCTGCGCGGCGACGTCGCGAAAGACCAGCACGTCACCGGTTCGGGCGACTTCCTGCGCCGCTATCTCGCGGGCGAAGATCTTGCAGAAAGCGCAGTCCGGGTCGGTCATAGGCGGCCTCTCAACTCTTCACCGTGAAGCTCCAGCTTTTAGCCGCCGTATTGCCGGCGGCATCGGACACCTTGACCACGACGCTGACGAGCCCGATTCCGAGGTCGATCCCCGGACTATACATGATGAATCCGTCCATGCGCGTCGCCGACGACGTTACGTCGTGGCCGTTGACGGTCAACCGCACGGTGCTCGTATTGATGCCGATCGCGGTCGGCGCTTCGTACGTCGCAAAGATGCTCGGACGACGATTGTTGATTGTTTGTCCCGGCGTGGGTGCAACCTCGACAATCGCAGGCGGCGTCGTCGTGGCGGACAGTGTTTGCGCTGCCTCGACGCGCGATGCTGCACTCGTGCCGACCGTTAGTTTTCCGTAGACGGGAACGGCGGTGAGGTTGAAGCGCTCCGGAACGGTAAAGCGCCCCGCATAAACGCCCGCCGCTGTTTCACGCATCGAAAGGTCTGCAAGATAATCGCCGATGTCGAAGCTCGCCCGGCCGCCCGGTGTCCCTTTCATGACGACGTCGAAGCTTTCGCCCGCACGCAGCGGCCGCGTCGTCGACAGCGCGACGCTTGCGATCGTGACGTTTGCCGGCGATTGGGGCGTCGCAGTGCTGCCCGGAACGGTACCGGAAACAGTCGCGCCGCCCCGACGCGAAGCAACGATCGAGCGCAATTCGCCGCTTTCGGGATTGCTGCGCACAGTCACGTAGTCGCCGGGTCGCAGATCGCCGAACTGCGCCGGCGCCGCACCCAGCGTAATCGTCGTCGAACCGCTGGGTGCGACGACACGGCCGTCCGCAAGCACAAGCGCGCTCGGGGACGTGGCGGAAATCGTGCCGCTGGTCGAACGGTAGTAATCGAACAGCGAAACGACGCGGCCGTCGCGCGCCAGAATTGCGTGCAGCGCGTCTCCGACGCGCAGGTCGGTGAAGGTGCCGGGAAGTTGGCTGTGGATCGTTACGTCTTCGGTCCAGATCTTTGCACCCGACGTCACCGAAATCGTTCGTGCGGTACCGCCGCGCACGACCGTTACCGAAGGCGGCTGCGAGTCGGCGTCGACCGCGGAAGCGACGCCTTGCACGTCGAAACCGCCGTCGGCGCGTTGCCGTTCGGTTCCGCTCGTTCGTCCGAACAGCGAGGAGACGATCTCGACCTGGGCGCCGCGTTGATCGTAGGTCGCTTGCGCGCCGAGCGCCGCGCTCAGCAGACCGAGGGGAACGTACGTCGTGCCGCCGAGATTCGTAACGCTCGTCTCGAGCGACACGGGCCGTTCGTCGACGCTCGCCTGTGCGGACCCGAGGGCGAACCGAACCGTCCCCGTCGGCAAGCGCGAGCGAATTTGGTTGCCCGAACGCTCGATGTCCAGGCCGAGTGCCGCGAACACTTCGCGCAGCGGAACCAGGACGCGACCGGCGACGACTTGCGCTGATACGCCGTCCGGAAGCGGTTCGCCGTTGACCGCGACGGCGATCGTGCGGGTTGGTTTCTCGGCGGTGGCAGAACGCGCTTTGCCCCCGGGTGCACCGGCTTTACGCGCCCCTGCCGTCGCTGCATGACCAGAAACGTCCCCGCGGCGAGCGACGGCGGCCGGCGGCGCGCACAACATACACGCGGTCGCGAACGCGGCGATGCGATGATGGCTCATTAGCGGCGACTTTCCGCCAAGAGCTCGCGGTACACCTCGGCCGTCCGGTCCGCACAGCGGTCCCACGTAAGCGCTCGCGCGAGGCGACGCGCGCCGGCGGCCTCGATCCGGTGTTGGAGCGCCCGTTCCATCGCCCGGGCGAGCGCGTCGACGTCGTGGGGCGCAAACGTCTCAACGTACGGCCGCAAGACGCCGGGAACGGCGTCAATGCTCGCGATGACGGGCGTGCCGACGGCGGCCGCCTCCAGCATTGGCAGACCGAACCCCTCGCACAGGGACGGATACACGAGCGCGACCGCGCCGGCATACCAGCGTGCAAGCTCCGGCGCACTTAGGTCGCCGAGGAAGCGCAGGACACCCTGCTCGCGCCGTGCGCGCTCCCATCGCGGGTGGTCGCCCGCTTGCAGCGAGCCGTCATCGTTTCCGGTCAGCGCCAGATCGACGGCCACGGCGGGATCGAGTTTTTCCCACGCAAGCATCAGTGCGGCTAGGTTCTTATGTTCGCGCCGGTTCCCGGCGTAGATGAAGTACGGCTTGGGCGCCGATGCGGGCTCGATATCGCCGTGGTATGCATCGTCGGTACCAAGCGGTACGACCCGCACTTTGCGCGGCGGCACACCCAGAAACCGTTGCAGATCGCCAACCGTGCGCTCATCGTCGGTGATGATGCGCGCTGCGCCCGCGGTCACCCACCGGACGACCGTTCGATAGTACGGTCCGACGCTGCGTTTGAAATAGGCGGGAAAGCGTAGATGGATGAGGTCGTGAATCGTCACGATATACGGTCGCGGTCCCGCCAGGGGCGCGTACACCGAGAGATGATGGACCAAGCGCGGACGCAACCGCCGTAAGCGGAATGCCAGATCGAACTGCTCGCGGCGGTCGAGCGCGCTCGCGCGGGTAACGACCTCAAACGTGAGATCGGGCGCGACGCGCGGCAGCCGCTGCGCGATTTCTTCGGCATACGCGCGCATGCCGACCGAAAGCTGCCGCGTGCGCGGCAGATCGAGCACGACGTCACGCTGCTGCTCGCTACTGCGCATCAAGTGAGCGCAGCGCTTTCCAGGCGACCACGGCCGGATACAACGCGGACGCGACGGCCACGTATGCACCGCGCCAACCGTCCCGCCAACCGGCGCGCACGATGAACGACCATACGATTCGCGGGCACACGATCGCGCTCGCGCGAACGAGCGTCAAAGGCGAACCCTTAAGCGCCTGAGCTTCGAGTGCAGTGTAACGCGCAAACTTTTCGCCGTATGCCCGAAGCGAGGGATACGAGAAGTGATGTAGCACGCCGCACAACCGCGCGACTTTGCCCGGGATGACCCACCGCTCGTGCACGTCAGCCGCACCGCCCGCGGCGGGATGTGCGCGCAACTCGGCCACCGCCGTGCGAAAGAGGCGTAGCGGCGCCTCGCGGCTCCACGCTCCGCCACGCATCGGCCGCCCGCAGAAATACGTGAGCCGCGCCACCCTGTAACCGTCGGTACGGGCATCGGGCGCTGCGCGGGCGAGTGCTGCACGAAGCCGCGCATCGAGCACTTCATCGGCGTCAAGCATGAACGTCCAGGCCGTTTTCACTTCGCCAAGCGCAAAGCGCCTCGTCGCGATGAAACCTGCCCACGGACGCGTCAGGGTGCGGGCCCCATGCGAGCGCGCGAGGGCGACGGTCGCATCGCGCGATTCGGCGTCGATCACAAGGACCGGCGAACCGCTCGGCACGCTAGAGAGTGTCCGCGCTACGTTATGCGCTTCGTCGCGCGTCAGAACGACGAAGGTAACGTCTTCGAGATTCAGGAGGAAGCGGCGAACGCCCGCTGCGGCGCAAGGCTGACACCTTCGGAGATCATGCAGCGCAGCGCCGCCCCGATGAACTCCCGATAGAGCGGCGACGGATGCGTCGGCCGCGATTTGAACTCGGGATGAGCTTGCGTGCCGACAAACCATGGGTGCACCGACGTGGGGAGTTCGATGCACTCGACCAGCGTCGTACGCCCGACGACATGATGCCCCGAAAAAATCAAACCATGTTCTTCGAAGAGCGCCTTGTAGCGATTGTTGAATTCGTAGCGGTGACGATGCCGTTCGCTGATCGTCGTCTCATCGTAGGCGCGGGCAACGAGCGTGTCGGGTTCGAGCCGGCATTCGTACGCTCCCAGGCGCATCGTCCCGCCCATCAACGCCACGTTCCGCTGTTCGGGAAGGAAGTCGATGACGGGATCGGGGGTCGCCTCGTCGACTTCACTCGTCATTGCTTCGGGTAGCCCGCAAACGTGACGTCCGAACTCGACGCAGGCCAGTTGCATCCCGAAGCAGATTCCGAGGAACGGGATGCGGTGCTCGCGTGCGTACTGGATGGCACGCAATTTCCCCTTGACGCCGCGCGAGCCGAAGCCGGGCGCGACCAAGATGCCGTCGACGCCGTGCAGCAGCACCGTTCCGGCATCTTCTATGGTTTCGGAGTCGATCCGTTTGATCTCGACGTGCGCGTCATGATGAACGCCCGCGTGATAGAGCGCTTCATTGATCGAGATATAGGCGTCTTTGAGCTCGACGTACTTACCGACGAGTGCGATCTTCACGCGGTGAGCGGGATCCGTGAGCCGCTCGACGATACGTTCCCAAGCCTCGAGTTCTAGCGGCTGCGACGGTAAGTCCAAACGCTCGATGACCGCTTGCGCCAGACCCTCGCGTTCCAGATTTAGCGGCACCTTGTAGATCGTGCTCGCGTCGCCGTTTTGCACGACATTACGCGCGGGCACGTCGCAGAAGAGGCCGATCTTCTCCTTTAGTTCGATCGGAATGGACTGCTCCGAGTTCGTCCGCACGACGATCGCATCGGGCGTGATGCCGATCGCACGCAGCTCGCGCACGGAGTGCTGTGTCGGCTTGGTCTTCAGTTCGCCCGCCGCCCCGAGATGCGGCATGAGCGTGAGGTGCACGAACATCACGTTCTCGTTGCCGACGTCGTAACGCACCTGGCGGATCGCTTCGAGGAATGGCAGCGACTCGATGTCGCCGACGGTGCCGCCGACCTCCACGATGCAGACGTTCGCGCCGCTGATTTCAGCCATACGGGTGATCTGCGCTTTTATTTCGTTTGTGATATGGGGAATGACTTGGACCGTCGCGCCGAGGTAATCGCCACGGCGTTCCTTGGCGATGACCGATTCGTAAATCTGGCCCGTCGTCACGTTGTTGACCCGCGAAAGCGCTTCGTCGATGAAGCGCTCGTAGTGCCCGAGATCGAGGTCGGTCTCGGCACCGTCTTCGGTGACGAAGACCTCGCCGTGCTGGTACGGGTTCATCGTACCGGCATCGACGTTGATATACGGGTCGAGCTTCTGAATCGAGACCGACAGACCGCGGCTCTTGAGCAGTCGCCCGAGCGACGCGGCCGTGATGCCCTTCCCGAGCGAGCTGACCACGCCACCTGTGAAGAAGATGTACTTCGCCACTCTGGATGGTTCAGTTTCGGCGCGCTGCCCGAGCCTCCCGCCGGTTCGGACTGCGAAGTCGCGGTAACTAACCCGGTGTAGCGCGCAGCTCCACCACCCGGCGTAATCCGGCATAATCACGGACCGCGCGCACCCGGCAAATTCCTTCAAAGGCCGAATGCGCCAAGCTTGCGAGTTCGTCCACCGTGTCGGGACCCGCTTCAAGCAAGAGCAGACCGTTCGCAGCCAGATGTTCGGGAGCGCGGCGCAGAAGCTTGCGATACGCGCCGAGACCATCGGGACCCCCGTCGAGCGCCAAGCGCGGTTCGAAGGACGTCGGATCGGGAGCCGCCGCGAGGTCGGCGCTACGCACGTACGGCAGATTGGCGACGATCGCATCGAAGACCATCCCGGGTTCGAGTTCGTTGAGCGCGTCCTCGAGCCGAAACGTCATGCGCTCGGAAACTCCGTGAGCCGTCGCGTTGCGAGCCGCAACGGTGAGCGCCGGCGCCGAGGCATCGATTGCAACGACCGACGCGCGCGGCCGCTCGGCCGCAAGCGTAATTGCGATCGCGCCGCTTCCGGTGCCGACGTCGCAGACACGTATCGGGCGATCCACAAAAGCGAAGGCCTGCAGCGCGAGCGTGATGAGCGCTTCAGTCTCCGGACGCGGTACGAGCACATCGGGCGTAACGGCGAACGTGCGGCCATAAAACCCGGCTTCGCCGATGATATAGGCCACCGGTTCACCGGCGGAGCGGCGACCGATCGCCTCACGATACCGTGCAACGCTATCGTCACCGAGCACGGCGTCACCGTATGCGAGCAGCCACGCCGTCGGACGGGCGAGCACGTGCGCAAGCAGTACGCCGGCGTCGCGGCGCGCCGATTCCCGATTTTCGACAAGCTTAGCGCCGGCTTCGGCCAACGCTTCACCTACCGTCATGCGGCTCTCATGCGAGCATCTGCGCGCGGGTCGGAATACGAAGGCCGTGATGTGGCGCTATGCTTCCCAAATCGGTGTCGCCGGATTATCACTCGGCGCGACCGCGTCGCTCTGCGCCGTTCATGACTATACGTTTGCCGCTAGCGCCGGCGGTCTCGCATACCCGCTGCGCCGCGGCTACGAATCAATACGGGCTCCGTCTTAAGCCGCCGTCGTCTCACCCGCGAGCAGTCGTGACTTCTCGTCCTGCTGCAGGCGGGCGACGATGCGCCCAAGGTTACCATCCATGATGTCCTTGACGTTTCCGAAGTTCTCGTTGATCCGGTGATCGGTGATGCGGTCTTGCGGAAAATTATACGTGCGAATCTTTTCGCTGCGGTCGCCGGTGCCCACCTGACTACGCCGTAGGCTGCCGACGACTTCTTCAGCTTCGCGCCGCTTGCGGTCGGCGAGCACGCTGCGCAGCATCGTCATCGCGCGTTCGCGATTCTGCAATTGCGAGCGTTCCTCGCTGCACGACACGACGACGCCCGACGGTACGTGCGTAATGCGGATGGCAGATTCGGTCTTGTTGACGTGCTGGCCGCCGGCACCCGACGCTTTGAAGGTGTCGATCTGCAAGTCTTTCGGATTGATCTCGATAGCGGCATCTCCGTCGGCTTCCGGCAGCACCGCGACCGTCGCCGTGCTCGTATGCACCCGGCCCTGTGATTCGGTCGCCGGGACACGCTGCACGCGGTGCACGCCGCTTTCGTATTTGAAAAATCGATATGGTTCGCCGCCGCGGATGCCGAGCACGACCTCCTTCACGCCCCCCGCGTCGTTGTCGCTTTGGGTGAGTATCTCGGTGCGCATCCCGAGCGACTCGGCGTAGCGTACATAAAGACGGGCGAGTTCGGCGGCAAATAGACCCGCTTCATCGCCGCCCGCACCGGCGCGAATCTCGACGAAGACGTCTTTGCCGTCGTTCGGATCGCGCGGCAACATCAACTCGGTGAGTTGCGCTTCGAGACCGGCGCGCCGCTCGCGTAGCGTGCGGGCTTCTTCTTCGGCGAGATCGTGGAGTTCGGGATCGCTCTTATCGGCGAGCAGCGCCTCGTTCGCGGCTAATTCCGCGAGAAGCTTTGTATACGCGCGATACACCCCGACCGTCTCTTCGTTCGCTGCCCGCTCGCGAACGAGCGTCGTAAACCGGTCCTGATCGAACGTATCGCCCGGATGAGCGAGCGCCGACTCGATCTCATCGAAACGGCGCGAGAGCGACTCGAGGCGAACGAGGTTGAACATCGTGCCGGGCGCCCCGACCGCGACCTCCTAGGCCTCCGCGGCGGCGGCCTCAGCCTTCTGCCGCTTGCGTTCGGAGGCTTCGGCGCGCTTTTTATCGGCGGCCGCGAGGCGCTGGTTGAACTTGTCGACGCGGCCGGCGGTGTCGAGAAACTTCTGCTGACCCGTGAAGAGGGGATGGCACGCCGAACACACCTCGACGCCGATTTCCTTGAGCGTCGAGCCTGTCGTAAAGACGTTTCCGCAGGCGCAGTGCACGCGCGCTTCGGGATACCAGGCGGGATGAATCTTCGCTTTCACAACCCTCGTATTATACCAGAAGCGACAAGGCATGCCAAACGCCGACCGTGCGTACAGAAGACTCTCGGGAACGTGGCGCGAACCGGCTGCGTTGGTTTTTCGGCGAGCGAACGAATCGTCGCGGCCGCAAGAGTGGAGACGTCTTTTTGAAGCAGCCAGGTCACATGCGTTCCTTCTCGTCGCTCGGGCTTGCCGTCGGCATTGCCCTCGCAATCGGATTCGGTCCGGCGAGCGGAACGCGGGTCGGCGCCCAGGCCGCTCCCCCCGCGCCGCCTGTTCCCGGTCCATCCCTCAACGCCACGATCGCCCCCACGACGTTGCCCACCGCGCTTCCGAGCGGCGTCCCCGTCCCGACCGTAACGCCGACCGCCGTTCCTGGCCGCGGCCGACGGCGCGGCCACAGCGCTGCTTCGCCCGCTCCCACCGCCGAACCGTCGGCTCCCGAGCCGACCGCGACTCCAACTTCGCCCGCGTTCGCGACGCTCGACGGCACCTGGGAAGTCCAGTTGCAATATATCGACCACACGGACTACTCGTATTTTGACCTTCACCAGGGCGGCAGCGGAGGCGGGCTGACGGGCTCATGGCGCGTGAAGGGAAAGCCGTATCCGCTCGTGGGCACGTACGACGGACGTTTGATCCATCTGACGGTCATGCAAGGCCCAACCAGCGTCGCCTTCAACGGCTATGTGGAAGGGGCGTCCGACATGGTCGGCCTAACCGACTACGAAGATAAGGCGGCGCAGCAGACGGCGTTTACGGCCGAACACCGCGGAGCGCCGCGCGCGTCGCCGGCTCCCCGCAAAAAGAAGTGATTGTCGAGGGTGGCGCGGCGCTCGACGAGCTGCTCGTCCGGTCGCGAACCATCGCGGTCGTCGGCGCTTCGCCCAATCCCGCCCGGCCGAGCCACGACGTTTTCCGCTGCTTGAGCGCGATGGGGCGCTTCGAGGTCGCGCCCGTTAACCCAGGCGTCGCGTCGATTGACGGCGTCGCGGCGTACCGATCTCTGCAAGCCTACGCGACCGACCGCGGAGCACCCGACATCGTTGACGTCTTTCGGAGGGTCTCGGAGGCACCGGATGTAGCGCGCGCGGCGATTGCCGTTGGTGCGAAGGCGATCTGGTTCCAGTACGGCGTCGTTAACGAAGAAGCGATCGCACTGGCGGATGCGGCCGGGCTCGACGTCGTCGTCGACCGCTGCCTGAAGATCGAAGCCGCCCGACTCCCACGATGAGCGACGCGCGCACTCGCGAACTGGACGACGCGTTTCTCGCGATCGTCGCCGATTGGGCGCGCGGGGGCGCCGGCTGCGACGAAACGTGCTTCGACGAACTCGCGCGCGCAATGTGCGGGTATCAGCTTGCGCATAATCTACCGTACGCACGCTATGCGGCCACAGTGGGCGTCGACGGCGCGCATCGACCGGCGACATGGCGGGATATTCCAGCCGTACCGGCGAGCGCATTCAAAGATGCGACCCTCGCGACGTTTCCGTCCGAGGAAGCCGAACTGACTTTCGACACCAGCGGGACTACGGCCGCAGTCGCGGGCAAACACTACATCGAGCACGCGCGCCTCTACGATGCCACATTGCTGGCGGGGTTCGATCGCTTTATGCTTGAGGACCGCGCAAAGCTTCGTTACTTGAACTTCGTGCCGAATCCGCGTTTTCGGCCGCATTCATCGCTCGGCTACATGATGGGACATGTTTCCGTGTTGCGCGGCGACGGCAAAGCGCAATACTTTGTGGGAGATGATGCAGTCGAAGTTGACGGGTTCGTGGGCGCTCTCCAGGGCGCACTCGCGGATGTTCAGCCCGTCTGCATCGCGGGAACGGCTTTCGCGTTCGTTGCGCTACTCGATGCGCTCGAATCGAGGGCTCGGAACTTCACCTGCCCGGTCGGCTCACGCGTCATGGAAACAGGCGGGTTCAAGGGCCGCGCGCGTGCCGTCGAGCGGGCAGAACTGTATGCGCGGCTCGAAGCTGCGCTCGGCATCGCCATCACGTCGATCGTTGCCGAGTACGGCATGACCGAACTCGTCAGTCAGTATTACGATGCACCGGAGAGCCGAGCCGCCGAGGTACGCGTGAAGCGGGCGCCCCCGTGGCTGCGCACGCTCGTCGTCGACGGACAGGGCCAAGAACTACGCCGCGGCGAGACGGGTTTTTTACGCCACGTCGATTTGGGCAACCGGTCGTCGGTCGTCGCTATCGATACCGAGGATCGTGGTTACGCAAGCGACGACGGCATCGTTCTTCTTGGCCGGGCACCCGCTGCTCCGCCGCGCGGCTGTTCGCTCGATGCGGAGGAACTCAGCGCGCGGCACTAAGCTCTTTGTACGCTCGGAGGTCACACGCCGACGACCGCGCGAATCAGCGCGCGCGCGAACGGGACGCCGAGACCGGTCGCATTATTGTAACCGCCATTGGGATTCGCGCCGTATCCGGGATCGTAGGGTGGCGGCGGGGTCGCGCCCGGGCTCGGAGACGGACACGGATGGTCGCCGCAATACGGCACCTGCGCGTTATTGCCGTAGCCGACCTGAAGAAACGTCGCCGCATAGGGTGCTCCCGCTTTGTAGTATCCGTAGAACAGCGGATTCGGATTGCCGAGCCGGTACGGGTAAGTTCCGCTGCCCCTGCTTGCGCACGCCGCGTTCGCCTTACAGGCTTGCAGCACGAGCGCCCACATCGCGGCCATCTCCGGCGCCGCCACGCTCGTTCCCCCGGCAACTCCGAGTTGGGCCCCGCGGAAGCTCCTGTCGGCGTACTCCAAGAGGGCAACGCCGGTCCTGGGATCGCCCTCGAGCGACAAGTCCGGGACGTTGCGGTTCTGGCCCGTGATGCCCGGTAGACCTTGCTGGTACGAAGGTTGCGGAAAGTACGCGGAGACACCGCCGCCGCTTCCGCTTTCGAACCCGCCGGACGTCTGCTGACCCCAGATCGTCACCGGTCCGACGAACTGGCCCGCCGTATTGAGCGGCGTCGTTACGCCGCCGACGGCGACGGCGTTCGGATCGGTCGACGGATACGATACGCACGGCAAATCGACGAGTGAATTCGGCGCCGAGGCGAACGGCTGACAGCCCTGAGCCCCAGAATCGCCGCTCGCAACAAAGATAGCGGTACCCTCGGCAGCGAGCATCATGAACTCCATGGGATCGAGGCCCGAACCGTCGCTCGTAAACGGGTACGGCGGACTGCCGCGACCCGTCGGCGCGACGCTCTGATATTCATCGCCGCCGAAGCTCAGCGAAAGCACATCTGCGCTGTCGTGATCGATCGCGGTTTGTAGCTCTTCGTCACTTTCGGCCAACCCTTGCAACGGGAACCCTGTACCGGCAGGGCACGGCGAACCAATCTTCGCGTTCGGGCACGCGTCGTTGGGGTTGTAGGCGAGAAAGAACTGCACAGCGGCATCACGCGCGAGCGAGGCAGCCTGCTCCGTGTCGAGCTGGGATTCACCGTCTTCAGGATTGCAGTTCGCGGTGGGCGATTCGGACGGCGGCAGACCGGGATATCCGCTTATCGTGCAAGGGCCAGTGACCGGAGGTGGCGGCGCAAAGCCGCTCGCACTGTTGACGACCGGATCGCTAGGCGTCGCGGCCACGATGGAAACGGTGCTTGCGCCGCCGACATGATAAAGCGCCTTATACGCATCGGCGTCGCCGATCCGGCCTCCGCCGCTCGTTTGAATGCCGCCCGTGCCGATAATGCCGACGGTTATGCCACCGCCGGTGTATCCCGCGGCGTACGCGCCGTCGTAATCAAAGGCGCGCGCGATCTGTTGCGGTGCATAGCCCGCTGTGGTACCGGTGGCCGGAACCAGCGTCGACACGAAGCGCTTAGGACGAACGACGATGTCGGCCGAGCCGATCACCGGGACGCCGGCCGGAACGCTCGGTGCCGTCATCGGCGCCAGGAAGTTCCGCCCCTGTGGATTTTGGAACGTCCCGAATTTTGTGCGAAACGCCGTCTCCAGTTGCGCTTCCGTTCCGGCGACGCGCAACATCATCCGCTGTTTCCACCCACCGACCTGTAAGCCGAGACCCGTAAAGTACTTCGCTGCGGCCGCTTGATCTCGGGCGGTTGCGGCGAATCGGTTCGCGATATCGACGGGCGTCAGAAACTGGCGGTAATTCGCCGACTTGGGATCGCTGGCTGCCTTCGCGTAGGCGACCAAGCCGCTCGGATCGCGCATCGGAAGGACTACATCGACGGCAAGCGTCCCGAAGTGGGCTGGCGCGATCAAATGCGACTTGGCGACGTAGCCGGCATCGTAGACGAAGCCGGTCGAACGGTACGAATTTTGTGGACCGGTCGGCGGTTCGTGCGGCAGGAGAGTGGAAGGCAAGGTAGTGTGCGAGCCCCCGCCGCACGCGGTCAGGATGACGAAGGTGCTCGCGATCGCGAGCGCGGTGCGAAGACGGACGAGCATCAACGAACTCCTCGAAGTGAGTGAAGCGCGAGAGCGTGGCGAACGAAACGTTGATGTGCAAGGAAGGCTTGGAAATGCGCGACGCTGCTACGTACCGCACCCGCGGCGATCAGCCGATCCACGCTCGCTGTACCGGAACGGCCGGCGCTCGTCGCGCTGCGGCGCCCGACGCTCGAAAGGCCTATGACTGTTGCAGCCGTGACACCGAGCGTTTCGCTCGTCGTCGTGATCTGCACCGGCATCGTTCCGTCGGGCGTCGTGTAAATCAGCCGGTACGTCTGGCCGGAGAAATCGTAATACTGCGTCACGACATCGCTTAGCTGCAAACATGCGATGCCGATGCCGGGCTCGTCATACGTGGTCGTCGTTTGCACGTCGCGTTCGCCGAAGATCGGATCGATCGTTGTCGTCGTCTGCACGAGCGAATTGGCCGGGTGCACGAGCGAAGGTGCGACGTTGCATGTGCCCGGCAATGGAGTACGGCCCTGGTTGACGAGCGTCTGCGCGTAGAGCGCGACCGGGGCTGTGAACCACGCGGGCGTCACGGTGCGGTGGATGGGCGATGGATTCGCACCGGGCGGGAAGAGGCCGTTAGCATAAGTGATCGTGATCGTGATCGTGATCGTCGACCCGCCTGATCCGTTCGTTGTGGGCGTGCCGACCGCAAAGGTCGAGTTACCACCGGCGTTGGGGCCTTCGAGCGGAAACGAATACGTCCCGGAGCCGTCGGCGTTCACCGTCGCGCTGCCGGTCGTGCCGTCGGGATAGCTGAAGCTCTGCATGTACGTTCCGTCCGCGTTGATGTTCTTCGTATTTGTCGAACCTTGCGGATCGTTCTCGGTGATGGTCTGCGCGTCGGTGTTCGCGGGCACGAGCGGTCCGGCGACCTCCGGAATAATATCGACGAGGCCGTTGCCCGAACCGATGAGAGTCTTCACCCTGATTCCGGCAGAATCGGTCGAATTCGAGCCTGCGAACAACACGTCGGTCGCGGCGCCCAAGGGCGTGAAGGCGTAGTAATCGTCGCTCGTGACTTGCGTCGTCTGCGTCGGATTCGACTCCGTGTCGGTTTCGGCGGTGTTATAGTCGATGAGCGAACCTGAGTTCAGCGCCCCCGCAAAGGATGCGCCGCCGTTCAGCTTCACGTTCTGCGTGATGGCAAAGGAAAGCGTCGCGCTGTTCGTCGGGTTCGGCGACGGGATCGGCGGCACGATGACCGGTGGCCGCACGAAGTTCTGCGTGATGCTTCCGGCATACGAGAACGTGTCACCCGTCGCGTGCGGACGGTATGAGTTGTTCGTCGGTACCGGCGCCGGACCGGGACCTGGGCCGCCGGGACCGGAGCCGCCCCCGCCGCCGCACGCAGAGGCGGCGGCAATGCAAAACACCGAAGCGGCTAAACGTAAGCGCAAGGCTAACCTTCTTTGAAGTGGCGGCCGGTGAGGCGTCGTTTCGGTCACCTGCCGCTATTCCTGTCGTCGTGATCAACAAACATGGAAGTTTTACGGGTGTCACACATCATTCGCGCGGTTGCCGATGCCGCAATGCGCTGGCGCAACGCCGACTTTGCGCCACGCGTGCGCGCCACTAAGGCGGTGATACGACGCACGGGCTATACGGAGCCGGTCGTCGATTATGCGCTCGATCGCCTCTTCGAGCAGATCGACCGCTCTTCACTCGAGTCCGTCATAACGAGCGAGCTCGGTTCACTCGAAGCGCTCGATGGCTTCGTTGCGCGGCCGGGACGACCCGCCGTATTCTTTCGTGGTCTATCCAGGTCAGTCATTATTGCAAGCGACACGACGATCGGCGTCGCGCTGCCGGCGCTAATCTTCGCGTTATGTGCCAAGGCCGATGTGACCGTGAAAGATCGGGAAGATAAGCTCGTCGCTGCCTTCGTCGAGACCCTCGTCGAGGAAGAGCCCGCGCTCGCTGCGCACGTTTTCGTCGAGGTGTGGGAAGGTAGTGATTCCGCTCAGTCGCGCGCACGATTGAGCGACGCGGACGTGATCGTGGCCTATGGAAGCAATGCTGCCCTGGCGGCGATTCGCATGCAGCTTCCGGCGCAAGCACGCTTCGTCGGCTACGGCCATCGTACGAGCATCGGCTACGTCGCCCGCGAAGCGCTACGTGACGAAATCGCGGCCCGCGAAGTCGCACGGGCGGCGGCGTTGGATGCACTGCTTTACGATGGCGACGGCTGTCTCTCGCCGCACGCGCTATTCGTGGAACGAAGCGGCCCGATCACGCCGCTTAAATTCGCGTCGATCCTTGCGCACGCGTGCGATGAGATTGCAATCGAATTTCCGTCGGGCGCTTCGGAGGCACCGGCCGAAGTCGGCGCCTATCGCCGTGCCGCACTCTTTCGCGCGGCTCAGGGCCACGGCGCTGTTTACGACGGCCTCGTCGCGCCGCATCTCGTGGCGTACGATGCGCCAGCAGACGAGCCGCCGCCGCTTCTGCCACGAACGCTCGCCATTTATCCCGTCGAGGCGCCGCACGACATGCTTGCATACGTGCGGCGGCATGCACTCCCGCTCGAAGCGTTTGCGCGCGTCGATGGAACGCGTCCCGATGTCGAGGCTGCCGCACTCGAAAGTGGCGCCTCGCGGATAGCGCCGCTCGGGCGATTGCAAGCGCCGCCGCTCGGCGGTGAGCATGGAGGCGAAGGGCGGATTCTGCCGTTCGTGCGCGCTATCTATCGCGAATGACCGATGAATTCGAAGCGATCGTTACGCGCGTTCCGGGACCGCGTTCGCTCGAACTCGCCGCGACTTTAGCGCGCACGGAAACGCGAGGCGTGACCTATCTCGCACGGGACTTTCCCGTGTTCTGGAAATCGGCCGACGGCGCCCTCGTCTGCGACGTCGACGACAATCGCTACATCGACTGCACGGCCGCCTTCGGCGTCGCCACGACCGGTCACGCGAATCCGGCGGTTGCCCATGCCATTGCAGAACAGGCATCGCTGCTGCCGCACGGTATGGGCGACGTTCATCCGACCGAAGCTAAAACGCGGCTGCTCGAGCGCCTTGCCGCTCTGGCGCCGCTCGACGAGCCGAAAACGTTCCTGTGCTCGACGGGCGGCGAAGCGATCGAATTTGCGCTCAAGACTGCCTATCTCGCCGTCGGCGAGCCGCACGTGCTGGCGTTTGAGGGTGGCTACCACGGCCTCGGATATGGGGCCCTCGAAACCTGCGGGATCGCGAGATTTCGGGAACCGTGGCGCGCGCAGTTGCGTGATACCACGACGTTCGCCGTCTTTCCCGATCCGCGCCGAAGCCGTAGCGCCGAACAGTCGCTCGATAGTGTTGCTAAGGCACTGAAAAAACATGCAACGATCGGGGCCGTCATGGTCGAGCCGATCCAGGGCCGCGCGGGGGTCATCGTTCCGCCCGACGGATTTTTGCCCGCGCTACGCGAGCTGTGCACGCGCTACGGCGTGCTGCTGATCCTCGATGAAATCTACACCGGTTTCGGACGAACCGGCACCCTCTTCGCCTGCGAGCGCGAAGGGGTGCGGCCCGACATGCTCTGCGTCGGGAAAGCGCTCGGCGGCGGGTTTCCCATCTCGGCAACGATCCTCTGCGGCGACGTCGCAAACGCCTGGCAGCCGTCGACCGGCGAAGCGCTGCACACATCGACCTATCTCGGAAACCCGATGGGATGTGCTGCGGCGCTCGCCAATCTCGACGAGATCGCACGCCGCGACATCCCGCGCCTCGCGCGCGAACGAGAGCGCTCGATCGGCCGCGCGCTTCGTGCTTTGCAAGAAGCGCATGCCGCGATCGTCGATGTGCGCGGCCGGGGCATGCTGTGGGCAATCGAGTTCACCGATGCGAGCTATGCAACCGCATGCGCCGTGCGGGCGCTGGCACGTGGCCTCATCGTTCTTCAGTCGGGGCTCGGCGGCGAAGCGATTACGTTTGCACCGCCGCCCGTTATAACGGAGGCTCAACTAGAGCGCGCTTTCACGCTGTTACATGAGGTCGTGCGCGACCCGGTGCTCGCATGACGAACAAGAAGTACCGCGTGGGCGTCGTCGGCTCGAGCTTCGGCGGCTCCGTGCATGTTCCGGCATTCCAAGCACAAGGCCGATTTGCGGTTGTCGCGCTCGCGTCGCCGACGCGCGCAGCCCAAATCGCCGCTGAACGGAACGTGCCCCAGTCCTTTACATCTCTTGACCAGATGTTGGACGGTGTCGAGCTCGATGTCGTCTCCATCGCCTCGCCGCCGTTCGCTCATTATGCGGCGGTGCTCGCTGCGCTCAAACGCGGATTGCACGTGCTCTGTGAAAAGCCGTTTGCGCTCGATGTCGCCGAGGCCGAAGAACTGGTTGCCGCCGCCGAGCGCGCCGGCACCGTCTGCGCGCTTGCGCACGAGTTCCGCTATACGCCGCCGCGTCAGGCGCTGCACGAACTCGTGCGCAACGGTCATCTCGGAGCGCTGCGCGCAGTTGAAATCACGCAGAACAGTACCATGCTGCGCGCCGCTGCGGAGCGGCCGAACTCGTGGTGGTTCGAGCGGCGCCGTGGCGGCGGGATCACCGGCGCCGCCCTATCGCACGTGGTCGACCAAGCGAACTGGCTGGTAGGCCGAACACCCCTGTGCGTCGCGGGCTTCGAACGCACGGCGAACGTGGAACGCCGCTACGCCGACGCGACGTTTACAAGCGATGTCGCCGACGGTGCGTTCGCAACGCTTGATTACGGCATGGGGCTTATTGCCAGCTTGGCGGTCGACGCGACGCGCGCCGTGGAATCCGTTATCGTCGCCGTGCACGGAGAAACGCGGACCGTGGTCGCGAGCGGACCCGATGCCCTCGACCTCCACACCTTCGTCGTCGACGACGATGAGACCGCGGAGCTCGAACTCGCTCCACAGCCGCACGCGAACCTCGCCGCCGGGCACGCCAACCTACCGCCGTTCGTAACGTTACTCGACGCCTTCGCGGCCAAACTGGATGGCAATCCGGTCGCCCTTCCTACCTTCGCCGATGGTCTTGCGACGCAGCGCGTCCTGGCAAAAATCGGTTACCATCCGTGACCCGTAAGCACGGACGTGGCGACAACGTCACGACGGGAGGTTTCCGCGACCGATCACTAACATCGTGACTGAAGCGGGCGGACTCGCCGTCATCTCGGGATACGCGGACGACAGCGGCATCTAGTTCGCTGTAGGCGTCGTCCTATCGATCTCGCGCAATAAGAGATCGAGCGCGGCCACCGTTGCCCGACGGCGGATGTCGTCGCGGTTACCTGGAGATGTCAAGCGACGCACGGTCGGTTCGCGCCCTCCCACGGCGGCCGCCAGATAAACGAGGCCGACCGGCTTCGACGGGGTCGCGCCGCCCGGGCCTGCGATGCCCGTCGTCGCGACGGCAATGTCCGCTTCTAGGCGCGCACAAGCGCCGGTCGCCATCGCCCGCACGACAGGTTCGCTCACGGCGCCGTGTTCCCGCAATAACGCGTCATCGACCCCGAGCAACGTTTGTTTCACGGCGTCGTCGTATGCGACGATTCCGCCGCGAAATGCGCGTGATGCGCCCGGGACGCGCACGAGCGCATCGGCGAGCGCACCGCCGGTGATCGACTCAGCCGTCGCAAGCATCATGCCGCGCTCGATGCAGCGCGCAAGCACCACACCCGCGAGCGTCTCGTCGTCGGATCCAAACACGCCGGTCCCGATGCGCTCCCGCAGGTCCACTTCGACCGGCGCGATCATCACTCGCGCCGCGCCTGCGTCGGCAGCTTTCACCATGATTTTGACGTCGACGCGGAAGTCGTGCGCGAGGACGGCGATCTTCGGATTTTCGAGCATTCGGAAGAGCGGCTCGATACGCGCGTCGAGATCGGACTCGCCGATGCCGACGGTGTGCAAGGTGCGCGTGAAGATCGCGTCGCGTAAGCCGTAGCGCGCTACGAGCCACGGCACCAGTTTCTCGGCCAGCATCGGTGCCATTTCGCGCGGGACGCCCGGCATGGCCGCGATGAACTTTCCGTCGGCGCGCACGCTAACGAAGCCCGGAGCCGTGCCGTTCGGATTGTCGAGCACGAAGGCCCCTGCGGGAAGCAGCGCTTGACGGCGATTGTTCGGCGAGATCGGCCCGCTGCGTCCGAAGGATGCGAAGCGTGCTTCGATAGCGCGCACCGAAGGTTCATGTTCGCGCAGCGGCGTCCCGACGGCAGCCGAGATCGCTTCTTTCGTTAGATCGTCGACGGTCGGTCCGAGCCCGCCCGTCGTCACCGCGCCGTCGGCACGCTCGAGCACGCTGCGCAGCATGGCTTCAAGCCTTGCGGCGTTGTCGCCGACGGAATGCTTGGCGTACACGTCGACGCCGACGCCGGCCAGCGCGCGTGCGATCTGCGCGCCGTTGGTATCCACCAGCTGCCCGAGCAAGAGTTCGGTTCCGATCGTGACGACTTCCACGCTTGGAGTCTGCCGCACGGGCGCAGGATGGCCCGGCATCAGCGCTCTACCTGCGGGCCTAAGTTATGCAGTTCTTCTTCGAACCACGCCGGATACCGGATCGCGATGTCGATTTGGAGCCCGTCTGCGAGCGCGAGCATGGCCTTACGGCGCGCTGCGGATGAATCCAGCCGAGCCCTATTGCGCTCCCGCACGGCGTTGTGGCAATCGATGAAGCGCACGAAGGTCAGGTCGAGCGCCCGCTGGAGCGCGACACGTAAGGTCTTGCCCACCCGCGGCGCAATGCCGCCCGTCGAAATCGCAATGCGGACGGGCCCGGCTTTCGCAATTGCTTGCATTGCAACGAAACCATACGTCGGCTGATCGATCGCGCATAGCAGAAAGCGGTGCTGGTCGGCGAGCGCGCGCAGACGTGCCGAGAGTGCGGCGTCCATCGGCGTCGAGATGACGAAGAACGCGTCGCTCACGTCCTCGTCGCGGACGGCGGCGGGATCGGTCAACCACACGACGTCCGCGTCGACCTCTCTCAGCGCTGCATACTTTTCCGTCGCTTCGCGATCATCGGAGGCGCCGATCAACACGCATTTGCGGCCGCGCAAGTTCAGCCCGACCGGAAAGAAGACGAACGGGTATTCCGTCAAAAGTCCACCGGACGCAAGTAAAATTCGTTGATCGCCGTGTTGCTCAGCATCGCGGTCGTCGGTAAGTGACGCTTCCAATGCGTTCCGTCAAGTCGCTGGCGCACGACCGCCACCTCGCGCGGGTCGAACCCACGCGCAACGATCTTCGCGTCGTTATAGCCGGCCAGCATCAGCGCCAGAACGCGGTCGGCCTGCGCGTACGTGATGCCGAGATCGCTTTCGTCGGTCTGATTTGCTTGCAGATCGGCGCTCGGAGCCTTCGCGATGACGCGCTCGGGCACGCCGAGATAGCGCGCCAGCTCCCAAACCTGCGTCTTGAACAGATCGCCGATCGGATTGAGCGGCGGCGAATCATCGGCATGCCAGGTGAAGTACCCCATCAAGCGCTCGCTTTTGTTTCCCGTCCCGATCGGCAACGCGCCGAGCTTCGCCGACTGATCGAAGAGAACGAGCATTCGCACGCGCGCCATCACGTTGCCGCGCCGCCGGTCGTCGGCGTCGGGTTCGAAACCCATATACCCCTCGACGGCGGCCGTAACGTCGATGTCGCGGCACCGACAGCCGAGCGCGTCGACCACCGCCTGCGCGTCGGCCAGGCTATCCGGACTTGACGTGCGGTACGGCATGCGGAACGCATGCACGTTGTCAGCACCGAGCGCCCGCGCGCACAAAAAAGCGACGACGGCCGAATCGACGCCGCCGGAAAGTCCGAGGACCGCTCGGTGCGTGTCGCGCCGCACGACGATCTCATCGTGCAGAAACGCTTCGAGCCACTGCGCGAGCAACGGCCCGTCGATCGCAAGCGACGGCGCGCGCGGCGCGATCGCATCAACGATGCCGAGCACGCCGCTCATGGCACCGCCTCAAAAAGGTCCGGCAGGACGGCAGCGAGATCGCCGAGCAGCGGCAGACGCGCGCGTGCAATCTCCACGTCGCCGAGGTCGAGGATAACTCGCAGGATTTGCGCTCCGAGCGCAGGCAACATTCCCAGTACTTCACCGAAGGGGTCGATCGCACACGATGATCCCGCCATGCCTTTGCCGCCTTCGAACCCCGCAAGTCCCGCGTAGAGCACGAAGACACCGTGCTCGGCCGCATACGAACGCAACACGCCGCGCCAATAGCTGACGCTTTCGAGTTCGGCCGGCCTCGCAAAGCCGCGCCCGGGCGAAGCGCTCGGAACGATCAGCACGCGCGCGCCTTTGATCGCGGCGAGCGTCGGCATGATCGCGTGCCACGCGTCCTCGCAGATCAGAAGCGCCATACGTCCCAGGCGCGACTCGAAGGCTTCGAGCCGGCGTCCTCGCGAGACGAACCGCTCCTCGTCGAACACTCCGTACGTCGGCAAGAACATCTTGCGGTGGACGTGCGCAATGCGCTGCGATGCGGTGTCGATCTCGACGTACAGCGCAGAATTGTAATATGTGCCGCCCGCATTTTCATAGAATCCGAGCACGACGTCGACGGGGCGCACGGCTCCGGGGTCCGACGCTTCACGCCACAAACCGCCGAGCCGCTTGGCGAGCGCCTCGGAGCCGAAGGCCAGCTCGTACACCGCCCCTTCGAGAAAATAGCCCGTCAACGCCGCTTCGGGTAGCACGATGAGATCGTACGCCGGCTCCTCGCTTGCGAGCTGCCCGAAGATCGCGCCGAGCTGCGCGATGTTTTCTTCGACCTGACCTTTGCGCGGCTTGGTCTGGACGACTGCGACCTTCACACCGCCGCCGCGATGGCGGGCGTCTCGCGCATCGCGATTTGTGCTACGATTTCCTCGGCAGGATACGTCAGTATTTCCGCCAGGGTCGGATGCAAATGCGGGATGCGCGCAAACTCGGCAACGGTTGCGCCGTAGTGCAGCGCGACGATCATCTCGTGGATGAGATCGGACGCCTCGGCGCCCACGATCGCCGTGCCGAGAATGCGGCCGCTCTGCGGCGATGCCAACATCTTTACGAACCCCTTGGTTTTGCCGATCGCGATCGCCTTACCGTGGTCGCTGAAGAGATACGAACCCGACAGATACGGCGTTCCCGCGGCTTGCAGTTCTTTTTCCGTACGTCCGGCGATTGCGACCTGCGGATCGGTGAAGATCGTGTGCGCTTTCTGCAAGGCGTAATCGGCCGCTTCGGCGCTGCCCGTCACGGCGTTACGCGCCGCCAGTTCCCCCTGATAGATGGCAACGTGCACGAGCGGATATTCGCCCACCACGTCACCCACCGCGAAAATGTGCGGGACGCACGTGCGCAGATCGGGCCCCGTTCTGATGCCGGTGATCGCGTGGCATTCGACGCCTGCGTTCTCGAGTTCCAAGCCGGCAAAGTCGGGCACGCGGCCGAGTGCATGGAAGATCTCTTCGGCTTCGATGCTGCGGCGCTCGCCCTCGTGAAGATAGTGCACCACTTTCATCGGCCCGCGCGTTTCGACGTGGGAGAGCACGACGCTCGAACGCACCTCGATGCCTTCGTCGCGAAAATACAGCGTCACCGCGTCGCCGACGTCCTTATCCTCTGCGGAAAGCAACTGTTTGGCGCGGATGAGAAAGGTTGTCTTCACCCCCATGCGCGCCAAGAACTGACCGAGTTCGGAGCCGACGTAACCGCCGCCGAGCACGACGAGCGATTTCGGCAGCCTTTCGCGCTCGAGCACCGTGTCGCTGTCGATGTAGCCTGCTTCCGCAAGCCCCGCGACGGGAGGCGGCGCGATGCTGCTACCGGTCGCGATGATGATGCTTTTGCCTTCGAGCGCGACGTCGTCGCCGACGCGCACCTCGTGCGGCGAGGCGAATCGAGCCTCGCCCTCATACAGCGGAAACGAGCGGAGGCCTTCGATCCGGTAGTCGGCGAACCCGCGGATGATCTCGCGTTTGCGCGCGAAGATCGCGTGCAGATCGATCTGCGGCTCGCCGGAAAGGATGCCGAGCTTGCCGCCCTCACGAACGTCGTGCATCAGATCGCTCGAGGCAAGCAGCGTCTTCGAAGGCATACAGCCGCGGAGAATGCAGAGGCCGCCGAGCGGCCCACGATCGACTAGGGCCACCCGCGCTCCGAGATCGCGCGCCGTTCGCGCGGCCGCGTACCCGCCGCTGCCCGCACCGACGACCACGACGTCGTATCCAAAACGCTTCACCCCACCCGATTCGCGCGGAAGAGGCGGCGGTCCCCGAGCGCCGGGGGTGCCGTTGTGCGCGCACCGAAGAGGAAGCTCCGCATGTCCGCACAGGCCACGTTCTCCCTCGAGCGCGCGCGTCGCCGGTTTGGGTCCTCCGAGAACGTCGCTGCCTGCGGACCCCTGGCGCTCCTCTCCGTCACCGTCGGCGGACTCGCGGTCGGCGCCTTTCTGTGGTATGCAGCCGTCACACACGCAGAATTCGGGCCGGCTGCGAGCGACGCCGCGTTCGTCGCTGCGCTCGGGCTCGGTTTGGTCGGCGTCTTTAGCCTGTGGTACGGCTACGCGGCGTACTTTGCCCGCCGCGCCGACGTGGGGATCATCACGGCCCTGCGCTACGATGCACCCACTTGGGCGGCATTCGCGATCGCCGCCGTCGGGCTCATATCGCCGATCGCCGTCGGCAGTCCGGCTCGCTTAGCGGCGATCGCGCTCGGGGTTTTTGTACTCGGAAAAATTGGGGTGGCGGCACGCTTCGTGCCCACGGTGCGCGACGTGCTGGTCGCCTTCGTCGTCACCCGGGTCGCAATAATCGTGGTCGCCGAACTGGCCGCAACGGTCATCGCGCAGCGGCCGGGGGTGCATGTCGCCGAATCGACCAATCCGCTGCTCGCAGTCTGGGGACGCTGGGACGCCGTCCACTATCTCGACATCGCCCGGCGCGGCTACTACGGCACCGACATGGCGTTTTTCCCGCTGTATCCGGCGCTCATTCGACTGGTCGGCGGCGCGCTCGGCAACGACTTGTTCGGCGGCCTGCTCGTGTCCAACGGGGCCCTCTTCTTCGGCCTGCTGTTTTTCTACAAACTCGTTGAGCACCAGTACACGCGCTCGGTGGCACGCCGCGCAATCTTTTACGTGTCGATCTTTCCGACCGCAATCTTCTTCTCGGCCGTATACCCGGAATCACTATTTTTCGCGCTGAGCCTTGCCTCGTTTTATTACATCCGCGAACACCGTTGGTTGACGGCGGGCATCATCGGCGCCTTCGCGTCGCTGACACGGGTGGAAGGCGTGTTGCTCTTCGTGCCTTACGTTATCGAAGCGTACGCTGCCGCGGGCAACGGGCGAGCGTGGAAGCCTCTCGTCGCGACGCCGAGACGGACGGCGCGGCTGATTGCGGGTGCCGTGCTGATTCCACTCGGCCTTGCCGCCTATATGGCGACCTTGTGGGTCTTGCGCGGCGATCCGCTGTACTTCTCGCACGTGCAGGCGCATTGGGATCGCCATCTCGCTCCGCCATGGGCGAGCCTCATGCACGCCTACCGGACAATCGCGCATGGACTCCATGGACATGCGCCGGCGCTCGTGGCGGGGCAGACGATCGAACTTGCATTCACGTTTTTAATGATCGCGATCCTGATCGGCGGCATCAAACGTTTGCGCGCATCGTTTTCGGCCTACATGGCGCTTTCGATCCTCGTGCCGATGTCGACCTCGAGCCTGATGAGCATGCCGCGCTTTGCACTCGTGCTCTTTCCGATGTTCGTCGTTCTCGCACTGTGGGGCGCGCGGCCCTGGGTGAACAACGTCGTCGTCGCCTTTTCGTTGTCGCTGCTCGGGCTCTTTACCGTCTTCTTCAGCGACTGGTATTGGGTCGCCTGATGGAACGCGACGTCACCCCGGTTCTCACGCGTCCGCATCTCGCGCGGCGCCTTGCACAACGCCGCGGCGTTCGGCAGTTTGTGAAATTCGGCATCGTCGGAGCGTCGGGGTTCGTCGTCAACCTCATCATCTTCAGCGTGCTCCAAGCCGCAACGCCGCTCGACCGACAAGCCGCGCACTACACGCTCAACTTTTCGATTTCGTTTCTGTCGGGCGGCGTGTCGAACTACTTCCTCAACCGCGCCTGGACGTTCCGCTCGAGCGCCCATCCCGTCAGGCAAGGGATGCAGTTTCTCGCAGTCTCGGGCGCCGCGCTGCTCGTGGGACTCGGCGTCTCGCACCTCGTCGTACCGTACCTCGGTCCCGGACACAAGACCTGGTTCGTCGGGAACGTCTCGGGCATCGTCGTTAATTTCTTCGTCAACAAGTACTGGACGTTTCGCGAACCGGAATGACCGGTGCCCATTAGCACCCGGCGCGCCACGTGGTACGTCGCGCTTGGAATCGTGCTGTTGCTTGCGCTCGGGTTACGCTTGCGCGGCATCCACGATCCCATTCTGGATCATCCGGGGTGGCGGCAAGGTGATACCGCGGCGATCGCGCGCAACTTCGCTACCCTCGACTTCAACCCGCTACACCCGCAGACCGACTACGACGGGCCGCCGCCCAATTACGTCGAGTTGGAGCTGCAGATCGTGCCGTATCTCGCGGCCATTGCGTACAAAGTCTTCGGCGTTCATGAAGTCTTCGGACGCCTGATCTCGATCGCGTTCAGCCTCGGCACCGTCGCCGTGGTCGGTTTTTTCGCGCGGCGATTGTTCGCTTGTGATGTCGCGCTTGTCTTCGGAGCGCTGGCTTTTGCAATCTATCCCGGGAGCGTCTACTACGGCCGGACGTTCATGCCCGACGCGGCGATGACGTTCTTTCTGACCGCCGCCGTTTTCGCAAGTTGGAACTGGATCGCCATCGATGACGGGCGTTTGGGACGGCGCTTCGCGTGGGCAGCAATTCTGACGGCCATCGCGTTGCTGGCTAAGCCCGTCGCCGCCGTCGGACTCGTGCCGATTGCGTTTATGCTCTTCGCGCAGCGGCGGCCGCTGCGCGTGCTGCGCGACCCGGCCACGTACGCCTTCTTCCTGCTCGCCGTCGCTCCGTATATAGCCTACGACTGGTACGTGCGCGGCATCGCGGAGTGGCACTGGGCCAGCGGCATCACGAGCTTGCACGTCGTACCCGCGCTGCGTGTCGCGCTGAGGTCGCCACATGCGCTCGCGCATAAGTTGAGTTTGCTCGGAACGGCGCTCGGAATGCTCCGTGCGACGATGCTTGGCCAGCTCGGCTTCGGACTCGCAGTCGTTGCGCTCGTGGCCGTGCGGCCGCCCGATGCCGTGCGCCGGGCGCTGTTGTGGGGCTGGCTGCTCGCTGCACTCGTGTACGCTTTCGTCGTGGTGACGGTCGAACGCGTCGACTACTATTTGTATCCGTTTTTGCCGCTCGCGGCGCTTTACACCGGCGGCCTCGGCGCGTTCGTCGAACGGTCCGTGCGGATGCCCGCCATGCGTGCTGCGACGTTCGGAGCGGCGCTAGCCATCGCGGGCTTTGCCGTCGTGCGCGGCGTCGCAACCGCCGCGCCATACTATCACTATTCGAAGACCGTCTATCGTTCGGCAAAAACGCTCGATGCGACGCTTGCGCCGGCGGCGCTCGTCGTAATGGGACACTACGATCCTTCGGTACTATACTACATCGGCCGTAAGGGCTGGGAGGAAGACCCGTACCTGTGGACGCCCTTCGACGAGCAGAGCGCGATCCGCAAAGGCGCGCGTTACTTCATCGCGATCGAACCGCGCCGCCTCGCCCGCAACGTCGAACTCTTCGCTTGGCTCCAGCGCTTTCCGTTACTGCACGCGGACGCGCGGTGGCCGGTGTACGTAACGGACCCGCGCCGCGAGTTGCCGGGCGCCGAAGCGCGCTGGCGCCGGTTCCGCGAACTGGAAAAGAGCGGACGCTTGCGCCGCTGAAGCCGTCCTTCGCAGGCCTTTGAGTTTCGAACTCTTGACCACCTCATGAGCCCATAGCGCACGGGCATGGTGCCGACGCAATTCGCTTTAGGCCGGTTCCCGCGCCATGCGGTGGGCCGGCTGTCGGTGATCGGGCACATGCGGCACTGAAGAGGGGACATCGACCGCCGCAAAGCGACGCTCGCTTCAGGGCAACGGCAGAAGTGAAGCGGGCGGCGCGAGCGGGGCGTTGGCGCTGCGCTCGGGGGCGCCCGATTCGACGAGCTGACGGTAGTTCTTCAGGCGTGCCGTCAGCCGTGCGACTTCAGCGCCTAGCTGCGTGGACTGCTTGATCGCCTCAGTAAGCTGATTAGAGTCGAAGCTGTAATCGAAACGCTGCAAGGTCGCTACGATCGCGTTGCTCTGCGGCCGCAACTGCGCGTACGAGCGGCGAAGCCCAAATCCCGTCTCGCGGTAGGTCGGATAGTTCGAGAGCACGATCTCGCGCCTGACGCGTGCTTCTTCGACCTTCGAATGCAGGTCCGCCAGACGAACGCTTTGCGGCTGATATCTCGCGGCGACGGCGAGGGCGTCCAGCGCGTCGTCGAACTTCGATGCCCTGAAGTCGTTCGCGGCGAGCTCTAACTGGACGGCCGTCAGACCTTCGCGAGCGTGCTCGTTCTTGGGCTCGACACGCAACGCCAGCTTGTAGGCGACGGCGGCATCGCCCGGATTCATGTTCGCAAACGCGAGATCGCCCTGATGATTGCGCTGTTGTACGATGAAGCGGGCGAGAGAACCGGCACACCCGGTCGTGCCGAGCGTGGCGGCGAGCGCAAGAACGGCGAGAGAGAAGCGGGCTGTCATGGAGTTCTCCGGATTATGTAGGATGTCGGCAGTTACGAATGCGAGCGATGAAAGACGTGCGCTCCAGCGGCGATCAAGTATGCCCCCGGCAACAGAATGATCTGCGAGAGCATCCAGCCGGCGATCGCCGTCGCCGAGAGCCAAAAGACCATCGTGCGCACTTCACCCGGCGGGCGTTCCCCTTTGACGGCTTGGTCGGTAATATATGCGGTCGTCGGATCGACGAAGAACGAGAACGCGACCGTGCCGATGCCGTTGACCAAGCCCGAGAGGCCGGTCGCCGTCGTGCGCGCGTCGAGATCGATCACGCTTGCGTAGAACGACGAAACGACGCCCACCGCGTACATGCTGGTCACAGCGACGTTGCCGATCAGCAGCTTGAGCGGCAACGCGCGCGGGGAGAACGTACGCAGTTCGCCGAGCGGCGGCCACCGTACGCTACGCGCGATATCGACGAGCACGCGGGGGTCCGCTAAGCGCAACGCGGCTTGCAGCATCGAGTGCCGGCGTTCGAACGAATAGACGCCGCGCATGAACAGCATGATGAACGCCGGGAGAAGCAGCATGCCGACGACCGCGCCGAACGTTCCGGCCGCCACGATGGCGCGCAGCTGCAACGCGAAAACGCCGGGAATCGTGCCGTAGCAGGTCGCGTAACGAGCCGCCGTGTCGGCGAGGCTGCCGAGGGCGGGAGTGACGACCAGCGTTGCGAGACGGCTGGCGAGCATAAAAAAATTGAAGAGCGAGATCGACGTCCCGATACGGCCCGTGCGCAAGCCCGCGATGCGGCCCGCGTACGCGCCGATCTGCAGCGCCGTCACGACGACGTTGAGCGCGAGCGCAACCTCGAGCGACGATGACCAGAACCCGTAGTGTGAGAGGAAAGCCAGTTCCCGCGCGTCGCAGCCCGGAACGTGCGGCCGCACGTTCACGCAGCGTTACGGCGCCAGCGTATCCCCGCATCATCGAGTGGACCGAGCACGCACAGGCCGAGCGATGAGGGCACGAACAATTCGCGCGCGAGCGCCGCGACGTCACCGGCCGTCACCGCGTCGACGCGCGCCTCCACTTCCTCGATCGGCACGTAACGGCCGAGATCGAGTTCGTTACGGCCCAAACGCAGCATGCGGCTCGAACTGCTCTCGAGCGACAGGGTCAGACTGCCCTTGATATGTTCCCGCGCCAGCTCCGCCTCGGCTTCGGTCGGCCCCGAGGCCGCAAAGTCAGCGAGTTCCGCAACGATCACGTCGATGCACTCTTGCGCGCTTTCGGGCGACGTTCCGGCCGACACGCCGAAGAGGCCAGCATCACGGTAAGCCTGCCCAAACGAGAAGACGCTGTACGCGAGGCCGCGCTTCTCGCGCACTTCCTGAAAGAGGCGGCTCGACATGCCGCCGCCGAGCACCGTATCGAGGACCGCAAGCACGTAGCGCCGTTCGTCACGCGACGGCAACCCCTGCGTACCGAGCATGATATATGCTTGTTCGGTATCTTTGCGTTGTACGAGCGTCGCGGGAGTGAGCGCGGGCCGCTCCGGAACGGGCGCCGCGCCGCTGCCCGCAAACCCGGCGAAAGCGCGCTCGATCAATTCTACCATTGCATCGTGATCGACGTTGCCCGCTGCCGCGACGACGATTGCACTAGGCGCGTAGCGCTCGCGCAAATGCGCGCGCAGATCGTCGCTGCGTAATGCCGGCACCGTGTCGGGATACCCGATCGTCGGCTCGCCCAGGCTCGAGCCTTGCCACATCGTGCGCACGAAAAGATCGTGCAGCGTATCATCGGGCGAGTCGTCGTACATCCGAATTTCTTCGAGTACGACGTTCTGCTCTTTCACCAACTCGTCGTCGGGCAAGGTCGAATGCAGAAACATGTCGGCGAGCACGTCGACCGCGAGCGGAATGTGGCGGTCGATCACCTTAGCGTAGTAGCAGGTCGCCTCTTTATCGGTGAAGGCGTTCAAATTTCCGCCCACCGCGTCCATCGTCTCGGCGATCACACGCGCGCTGCGGCGCGACGTACCTTTGAAGAGCATGTGCTCGACGAGGTGCGAGATGCCGCGCTGCTCCCGCCGCTCGGCGGCACTTCCCACATCGGCCCAGATGCCGAGCGTCGCGGAACGCACGTACGGCATCGATTCCGTAATGACGCGAACGCCGCTCGACAAGGTTGACTTCCTATACAATACGCGCTCCGGGACGTGGGCAAACGATCACGTCCCCCGCTACGCCCAACCGCCGCGTTGTGCCTTGTCGGTTCAGCCGCGCCGCAGCGGTGAGCGAGTGCCTCCACGAGGGATTCCAATAGACGCCGCTGCCACGCGTTAGGCGCGCGGCAAAGGTCAGCGCTTCGGAGCGGAGTACCGCTGCTCCGAAAACCACCCGCGCCGTGGGCTGTGCGTTATCGCCCGCCACCACGGTGCCTTTGGCGACGTCGAGCGGCGTCGTCGCCCAGACGTCGACTTCCTCGACGGGGACAGCGGCGAAGCTCGTCGCCACGAGTGTCGACACCTCGCGCAGAAATGCGCGCTGATCGACACGGGCGTGGAACTTGACGCCCGAAAGCACCAGTCCCGCGACTTCATGCGTGCCGATGCCGTCGACGCGCACCTTGAGGATCTGGACTGGCCACATCCGCGAGAACAGGCGCCTTCCGAGCGCGACGGCAACGGGCCGCCGGTTGCCGCTCGCGCGGGCGTTCGCGTCGACGATCGCAAGCGACGGCGACCGCGTCGCGGCCGATGCCGACCCGGGCGACCCGGAGGGTAGAAATGAGGAGCCCAAGCCAAGGATGGCCGCGACGGACGCGGCCCACGACGCCTTGCGCATGTCAGTAACTCTGCGCGAAGTACGCACGTAGACGCGCCGGCTCACCGCAGGCCGTGCACACCGTTTCGTTGCCTTCGAGCGGTCGGGTGTTGCGCGTCGTAGCACCGGTTTGCGCTTTGACCTCCGCTTCACACGCGGCGAGGCCGCACCAGGCGATGTCGAGCATACCCACGCGCTCGCTGCACAGCCGCATGAATTCGTCGTGATGCCGGACGCGCAGCGTCCGCTCGCGCAGAAATGCGCTCGCGCGTGCGAAGAGGACGGACTGAATCTCCGTCAGTATCTCCGGTATGCGCGCGGGCACATCGGCCAGCGCCACGGCAAACTTGGCACCGGCTTCACCCTTGTCTTTGTCGCGCCGGACGAACGTGACGACTTCGGCCGCGAGGTCCTTTGCGCCCAGTTCAAGGCGCAGCGGTACGCCGCGCATCTCCCAGTCCGCGAACTTGTTGCCGGGTCGCAAATCGCGGTCGTCCAGCTTCACGCGCAGCCCCGCGGCCCGCAGCTTCTCATACAGTTGCCGGGCGGCCGCGAGGACGTCCGCGCCGTCCCCGCGCACGATCGGCACGATCACCGCTTCGAGCGGCGCCATCTTCGGCGGCAAGACGAGACCTCGATCGTCGCCGTGCACCATGATGAGCGCGCCGAGCATGCGCCATGACATTCCCCACGAGGTCGTCCAGGCGTGCTCGATCTTCTGATCCTCGGTCGCGAACGTAATATCGTACGCGTGCGCGAAATTCTGACCCAACTCGTGCGACGTAGCGGCCTGCAGCGCGCGTCCGTCGGGCATCAGCGCTTCGATCGAGTAGGTATGCGTCGCACCGGCAAAGCGCTCGGCTCCGGACTTCTCGCCGGAATAGACGGGCACCGCGGCAAAGGTTTCGGAGAACTCGCGATAGATGTCGAGCATCTGTTGGACTTCGCGCGCGGCCTCGTCCTCGGTCGCATGCGCCGTGTGGCCCTCCTGCCAGAGGAACTCGAGCGTGCGCAGAAACGGTCGCGTGCGCTTCTCCCAACGCACGACGTTGACCCATTGATTGATCAGCACGGGCAGGTCGCGATACGACTGGATCCACTGAGCGTACATCGTCCCGATCACCACTTCCGACGTCGGACGAATCGCAAGCGGCTCGCTCAGTTTTTCATCGCCGCCCTGCGTCACCCACGCGACTTCGGGTGTGAAGCCCGCGACGTGCGCTTCTTCGCGCGCCAGTAAGCTCTTGGGAATCAGCAGCGGAAAGTACGCATTTTCGTGACCGGTTGCTTTGAAGCGCGCATCGAGGGCGTTTTGCAACCGCTCCCACATAGCGAACCCGTACGGCCGCAGCACGACGCAGCCGCGCACCGGCGCAAGCGAAACCAGTTCCGCTTTATAGCAGACCGCTTGATACCACTCGGAGAGATCCGCAGCCTTGGGCGGGATCTCTTTGACGAGCGGCGTCGCCGGGACGTCGGACATGAACCGGCTAGATTCGCACGGCCCCGAAGCGTGCCTGCAAACGCGCTCGTGCTCTGCGCCGCGGCCGGCCGCGCGCGAACGCCGCAGTCATCGGGCCGTGCGCCGCCGAACGCCCTCGGAGTGCCGAAGTTGACACGCATTTACACCCGTACCGGCGACGATGGTACCACGGGTCTCGTCGGCGGTCAGCGCATCAAGAAGAACGCGCTGCGCATCGCGGCGTACGGAACGATCGACGAGCTATCGAGCGCTCTCGGGCTCGCGCGTAGCGCTCTTGCGGCGAACGTGCTCGATCATCCGCCCGGTGCCTCGTCTTCGGCGGCCGGCACCGCGGGCGAACTCGATCGCTGGCTCGCGTGGACGCAGGACGTGCTTTTCAACCTGGGCAGCGATCTTGCGACCTTACCGAAGGACCGCTGGGACGGGATGCCGCTGGTTTGCGCGCAGGATACGCAAGCACTCGAACGTTCCATCGATCGTGCCCAAGCCGAACTCGACCCCCTGGACAACTTCATTCATCCGGGCGGTTCGCAGGGCGGCGCATTTCTGCACCTCGCGCGGACGATCGCACGGCGCGCGGAACGGCTGCTGGTCGATCTGCGCGACGACGAACCGATCTCGGAGGAGGTGATGCGCTATGTCAATCGCCTCTCGGACGCGCTCTTCGTGTGGGCGCGCTGGATCAACCACGCGCTCGGCGTGCCCGAGCACAACTGGAATCCGAAAACCGCGCCTCCGCAGTGAAGGGTGTTCTCCACCGCGAACCGCCGAACATGGCCGCTACGACCCGGACGCCGTTTGTGCGACGTCTCTTCGCTACGACCTCGATCGATGCGATGCGCGCCGAAGGCCGCTCGACCTCGAAACTGCGCCGCGTCCTACGGGCTCGCGATCTGATCGCGGTTGGCCTCGGCACGATGATCGGCGGAGGCATCTTCACGACGATCGGCCCCGGCGTGAAGCTCGCCGGTCCCGCAATCATCATCGCCTTCCTGCTAGCCGGTCTCGCGTCGTTCTTCGCCGCGCTGTCCTACGCCGAACTGGGTGCGATGGTCCCGATTGCCGGCAGCGCGTACACGTACGCCTACGCGACGCTCGGGCAGCTCGTTGCTTGGATCATCGGCTTCGCGCTGCTCTTCGAGTACGGCATCAGCGCGGCGCCCGTCGCGCAGCAGTTCTCGTCGGCATTTCAGGGAGCACTGACGAGCGCCGGCATCGTTCTACCGCATTGGGCGCAGACGTCGAACTTGGTCTTTCACGGTCCCTGGTGGGACTTCTCGCGGTGGGATCTCATGCATTCGCAGTACGACATCATCGGTGCGCTCTTCGTCCTGGCTCTCTCCGTCCTGCTCTGCGTGGGCATCCGCGAGACCGCCTCGACCAACAACGTCTTCGTCGTGCTCAAAATTTCGGCGCTGATCGTTTTCGTGCTAGCCGGAATTAGCTTATTCCATCCGGCCAACCTCACGCCGTTCGTGCCGCGAGGGTGGGGGTCGCTCAAACCCTTCAGCGGCGGCGGCGGCCAAGGCATCATCCCGGCTGCGGCGCTCGTCTTCTTCTCCTACATCGGTTTCGACACGGCGACGACCACCGCCGAAGAATGCCGCAACCCGCAACGCGACGTACCCGTGGGCGTCATCGGCGCGCTCGGCATCGGAACCGTCATCTATTGCATCGTCGCCGTGATGCTGGTCGGAATCGTTCCGTGGCGGAAAGTCGACGAGCACGCGGCCCTCGCGAGCGCACTCGCGCCGCTGCACAACCCCTTCATCTCCTGGACGATCACGATGGGCGTCATCGCCGGTACGACTAGCGTTGCGCTCGCATCCCTGCTCGGACAGACGCGCATCTTCTACGTGATGTCGCGCGACCGGATGCTACCGCCGTTCGTTTCCCGCATACATCCGCGCTTCAAAACGCCGGCTCTGATGACGATGATCACCGGCAGCGGCGTTGCCATCCTGACCCTGATCGTGCCGCTCGTCCAGTTACTCAACCTCGTGAACATCGGCACGCTCGCCGCGTTCATCGTCGTCTGCGCGGGAGTGATCTTCCTGCGCTACAAACGGCCCGACATTCCGCGTCCCTTCCGCTCGCCGTTCGTCCCCGTCTTTCCGGCGATCGGAATCTTGCTTTCGCTGATGCTCGTCGTCTTCGGCCTCAGCCGCGATACGCTCATCTGGTTTGCGGGCTCCCTGACCGTCGGGCTCGTCATCTACTTCTCGTACGGTTTTCGAAAATCGCGGCCCGAACACCAACCCGTTGTGACAAAGGGCGAGACGGGCTAGCTGCGTAACGCGCCGACATGAATACCGCTCGTTTTATTCGCGTCTCGGTACTGCTGCTCGCAGCGCTAACGTTGCTCGCCCCACCTGCGCGGGCAAGGCAATCGTCGACACCTTGCGCGTCGACGCACATTGCAAAAATAACCATGCCGAGCGGACCGGCTCGCTATCAAGGGGGCCGGATGATGCTCGCAAACGGAGCGGTGCTCGAACTTTCGGGGCCGCTCAAAAGCCCGGAGATGTACCAAGTCACCCAGATGCGGGTCGGCGATCGTGTCGCAGCCTGCTACGGTCCCTTAACGACCTACGCGGACGCCGGCCCGGCACGTGCGATCACGGTGTTGGACCTGCGCAACGGCCAATACTACGGCACGCCTGTCGGTACATGGCATTCGACTTCTCCGCCATAAGCGCAAGCACGTCGCGACCTGCGGCAGCCACATGCCGTCACGAGGCCGCCGTCTCTCGAAGCTAGAGAGGATCGATCATGCATCACTTCATCATTACGCTACTTCACGTCGGGGTTTGGCTTTTCGGGCTTATCTTTCTGTTCGCCGTCATCGGCTTTTTCGCGGTGATCGCTTGGATCGTCAAGGCCGTCCGGCGCACGGAAACGACCGTCGAAGGCGGCGTCCGCAACGTTCAAGGACGATTGAGCGGCACCACGCGCAGTCCTATTAGCCGCACCGACGACGATCTACCCTAGCAAAATCCGTCGTTAACGGACCTCTGCGGCGGTCTTCGGCGGCCCGTTACGGGCCTTGGTCGGTCTCGGGCACGTCGACGCCAGGTTCCATGACGTCGATGTTGGCGCGGGCGCGGTCGTAGCTCACGCGCGTGCCGAACGCGCGAGCGATCGTCGTGAGCGGCACCATCGTGCGACCACGCACGGAGAATGGTGCCGTTCGCAGCAGCAGCTTCTTTCCATCGAGCGTGGCGACGCGATCGCCGCTGCGCAAGCGCATCGTATCGCTTCCGCGGATAAGTTCGACGATACCGGTTTTCGCATCGTAGTTCGTGTCGGCGCCGAGCGATTCCGCAACGATGCGCAGCGGAACGAATGCTCCTTTGGTCGTCGTCACCGGCGGAACGTCGGAGGCCATGCGGCGTCCGTCGACCCGTAAGGCCGCCGGCTTCGAAAGTGACAACATCGCCGCCGCGATAACGGCGACGGATGCCGTCAGCGCAATGCTGCGGGCGCCCGGGCGCCGCGCGTTATGAAACAGACGTTGCGAGCGCTTTTCCATGCGCCGTCTCCCCGATGAAGTCGGGATATACGTCGGCGATGACCTTCTCGATTTCGACCCGCAGCGCTCCCAGGAGTTCGGCTTCGGGGAACGTGCCGACGAGCGTGCCCTTGCGATAGATTGCACCTTTGCCCTTGCCGCCTGCCACGCCGACATCCGCCATCTTGCTTTCGCCCGGGCCATTCACGACGCAACCCATGACCGCCACCTTGACGGGTGCCTCATACTCTTTGGCAATCGCTTCGACGGAACGCGCCAAGTCGACCACTTCGATCTCGGCCCGACCGCACGATGGACAAGCCGTGATGTCGAAGCCCTTTTCGCGGATCTGCAGCGCTTTGAGGATGCCCCAACAGACCGGCACTTCTTCGACCGGATCGGCTGCGAGCGAACACCGCAACGTGTCGCCGATGCCTTCCCACAACAGGATGCCGAGGCCGATCGAGGATTTGATCGTGCCTTCGCGAGGCAGACCGGCCTCGGTGATGCCGAGGTGCAATGCATACGGCGTGTGGCGTTCGGCTAGCATCTTGTCGGCGAGCCGGTACGCATACACGGTCGTCGGCACATCGTGCGCCTTGAGTGAGATCACGATCTCGGTGTGGCCCAGCTCTTCGAGAATCTCCACGTGCCGCAGGGCGCTGCGAACCATGGCTTCGGGCGTGTGACCGTACTGCTTCTCGAGATCGTGCGCCAGCGATCCCATGTTGACGCCGATGCGGATCGGCGTGCCCATGTCCTTGGCAAGCTGCACGACTTCGCGCGTCTTGGTACGATCGGTGATGTTGCCGGGATTGAGGCGGAGTTTCGCGACGCCCGCTTCGAGCGCCGCCAGCGCCATCTTGTGATCGAAATGGATGTCCGCCACGATCGGCACGGGCGAGCGTGAGACGATCGCGGGCATGCCGGCCGCGTCGGGCGGATCTTTGACCGTCACGCGCACGACCTCGCAGCCCGCCGCGGCGAGGCCGTATATCTGTTCGAGTGTCTTGTCCGCGTCGGCCGTATCGGTCGTGGTCATCGATTGCACGACGACCGGGTGATTGCCGCCGAGCCACACCTTCTTGGCTCCGCTCGACCACTTCGATTTGTTCTCGAGCAACACGGGCTTGGATTCACGTCGCAGGCGTACCATACTCTACAAGACTCCCTTACCCGAGACGATGTTGCTGATGTCGTGGAAGGCGACGAAGACCATCAGGACCATGAGGACCGCAAAGCCCGTAAAGTGGACGAGCGCTTCCTTCTCGGGTTCGACGGGACGCCCGCGCAGCATCTCGGCGATGATGAAGACGCCTCGTCCGCCGTCGAGCGCCGGGAACGGCAGCAAGTTGATGAGTCCGAGGGCGATCGAGATCGTCGCGGCTAGGTCGAGGTAGGGTCCCCAACCCAAATCTTGCAACGTAGACGCGGCCCGTTCCATGCCGATCGGGCCTTGGAGCGCGCCGGCATTCTCCTTGAAGTGCGTGAACAGCGTAACGTACCCGCCGATTTGGCCGACCAGCAAGTTCTTGAACTCGACGGCAGCGATCGGAACCGCGGCCAGGACCCCGACGCGCTCGAAGCTCGGAATCGGCGCGAAGCCGATGCGCCCTTCGCTTTTGGCGCCGACGTGCGCCGCCATCGGCATGACCGCGATCGTTTGCAGCACGCCATGCCGGCCGATCGTGATCTGCAGGCGCCGGCCGGCCGACGCATGAATCTTGGTGACGACATCATCGCCGCGCGCGTAGCGCTTGCCGTCGATCGCGAGAATCCGATCGCCGGTCTGGAACCCCGCCTTGACCGCGGGCGAGTTCGGCAACAGAAAACCGATCTGCGGGCTGATGCTCGACGAGGCGACGCCGACGCTGATTGCGGCGAGGAACATGATGACGTACGCCAGCAGAAAGTTCGACAGCGGGCCCGCAACGATGATCGAGAGCCTGCGCCACGCCGGCTTGGCTTGAAAGTTCTCATCGGCGGCGACGGCGGCAGACCCCCGCGAAAGACCGACGTGCCTGCCTGGAGGTGCGGGACCTTCGCCCGCGGCAGCCGTGCTCTGACGGAACTCGCGTTGCTGCTCCGCCTCGTTCTTGCCGCCGTCCTCGCCCTGCATCGCGCAGTAACCGCCGATCGGAAGCAAATTGAGCCGGTAGTTCGTTCCGCTGCGCGGGGAGGTCCACTTCAAGAGCGTGGGACCGAAGCCGACCGCGAAGTCGTTGACGCGCACGCCGTTGCGCCGCGCCAAAACGAAGTGGCCCGCCTCGTGCAACACGACTAAGACCGACAGCATCAGCAGAAAAACGATGACCTTCCAGAACCCGTCGAGGGCCGAAGGCGCAAGCAGAAAGGCGGGTGCAACGCTCTGGATCATCGTACCTTATGGTCGGTTCGGCGCGAGCGCGAAACGAGCCTCGATGGCAGCCCGAGCGACCTCGCGCGCCCGCGCGTCGGCCCGTCGGACCGACGCCAAGCTAAGTAATTGATCAGGACATTCGTCAAGCGCGGCACCGACCACGTCGGCGATCGATCCGAACGGAATCCTTCCCTCTACGAACGCAGCGACGGCGATTTCGTTTGCTGCCGACAGAACGGCAGGGGCGATGCCACCGCGGCGGAGCGCCGCATACGCAAGGCCCAGGCACGGAAAGCGCTCGACGTCGGGGCTCACGAAATCGAGACGCGCGAGCGCCGCGTCCGGCCGAGCGCCGAGCGCCCGCAGCGGGTCGATACGGTCCCGGTCGGCCAGACGGTCGGGATAGGCCAGCGCGTAGCCGATCGGGAGCCGCATATCGGGCGGAGCGAGCTGCGCCTTGACGTTCCCGTCCGAAAAGACGACGAAGCCATGGGCGACCGACGTCCGGTGCACGAGCACATCGATGCGATCGGCTGGAACCCCGAAGAGCCGGCTCGCTTCGATCACTTCGAGCCCCTTATTCATGAGCGAGGCGGAGTCGACGGTGTTCTTCGTGCCCATCTGCCAGGTCGGATGGCGTAGGGCGTCGGCAACGGAGGCGCGCGCGATGGCGCTGCGCTCCCACTCCCAGAAGGGTCCCCCGGACGCCGTGAGCACGATACTGGACACACGATTCGCCGGTTCGCCAACCAGGCACTGAAAGAGCGCGCTGTGTTCCGAATCGACCGGCACGATCTGGGCTCCGGTGCGCAGAGCGGCAGCCACGAGCAGCTCGCCCGCGGCTACGATCAGCTCTTTGTTGGCAACCGCGATACGTATGCCGCGCTCGACGGCCGCGAACACGGCATCGAAGGCGACCGCACCGTCGGTCGCGGCGACCACGACGTCGGCCCCGCTCTCGGCGGCGACCGCGAGCAGTCCCGCCGCGCCGCTCGTGACGCGGACACCCGCAGGAAGTGCCGCGCGCAGGGTCGCCACGTCGGCGGCGTTCGCGCACGAAACGACTTCGGCGCCGTAGCGCCTCGCTTGCGCGGAGAGTTCGGCGATGCGCGAACCGGCCGCCAGCGCAACGACGCGAAAGCGTTCGGAGTGACGCGCGACGACATCGAGGGTCTGCGTTCCGATCGAGCCCGTCGCCCCCAGAATCGCGATCTTGCGTACGTCATTACGAGCGCTCACGGGTGCGCGATGTGCCCGGTCACGAAGAGCGCGAAATAGAATGCGACGCCACCGAACAAATAGGAGTCGTAGCGGTCGAGAATGCCGCCGTGCCCGCGAAGAAACGTACCGGCGTCCTTAACCCGCGCGTCGCGCTTGAGTGCCGATTCGACGAGATCCCCAGCTTGCGCCGCGACGCTCGTGAGCGCGCCGATGATCGCACCGTGCCACCACGGCAAGCCGAACACCGGGCCGCAAGCAGCTGCGCAAACCGCCACGGTCACGGCAAACCCGCCGAGCGCACCTTCCCAGGTTTTGTTCGGCGAGATCGAACTGAGCGGCGTCCGGCCGAACGCGCTACCGAGGAACATTGCGAAGATGTCGGTCAGCGCGATTGCGACGATGCACGCTGCCGTATATCCCGCGCCGATCTGCGGTAGGTTCCGCAGCGCGAGAAAATAGGAGCCGAGCCAGCCGAGATAGAGCACGCCGAACACCGTGAAGGCGCTGCGCGCAAAGTAGCCTTGCCGTTCGCCGGCGAGCGAAAATCCAAGTGACGCAAGGATCGTTCCGGCAAGCAGCGGCTTCTCGTAAACGTGCTGCAGGCCGAAGGCCGCAAGGGTAATGTACACGGCGACGGCGACCGCCGCCACCGGAAAGATCAGTGCTTGACCTTTTCGTGCCGATAGCCCAGCTAATTCATACAGCGATCCCAGCGTTACGAGTAAAAGGACGAGCGTGAACGTCGGCACGCTCGCAAGCGAGCCGAAAACCACGGCGGCGAGCGCCAGTCCGCTTGCCGCACGGCGACCGAGGTCGACGCTGCCCCCCGAGGTTCGCGATGCGGTAGCCGTCACGATCCTCCGGGAGGTGCGCCGAGATCGAGCCGCGCGTACCGCTCGTAGCCTGCCACGAGTTCCGTCACGCCCTCGCGCTCGCTCAAACGCAGCACGCGGAGCGTGCCCTCGCCGAGCGCGGGGTACGGCGGCCGCAGCAGCCGCCAGCTCACCGGGCGTTCGCGTAAAAGCGCTCGGACCTCCGTTTCCGGCAGCAGCACCAGGGCCGAGGGGTCCATCAGACCTCCATGATCTCCTTCTCCTTGGCAGCCACGAGGCCGTCGACGTCCTTCACGTACCGGTCGGTCATCTTTTGCACGCGTTCCCCGGCCCGTTTGTTGTCGTCTTCCGTTATCTTCCCGTCCCGGAGCAGTGCCTTGACGTCGTCGGCGCTCTTGTGCCGGATGGTGCGCACCGCGACCTTGCCGTCCTCGGCCTTTTTACGGACCAGTTTGACGAGGTCTTTGCGGCGCTCTTCGGTGAGGGGCGGGATCGACAAGCGAATCGTCGAGCCGTCGATATTGGGCGTGAGCCCGAGATCGCTCGTTTCGATCGCTTTACGGATCGCGCCGACTGCATTGCGATCGTAGGCCTGAATTTGCAGAGAACGCGCGTCGGGTGTGCTGACGCTCGCAATCTGCTTGAGGGGAACGTGCGCGCCGTACGTTTCAACGTGTAAGCGGTCGAGGAGTGCGGGCGAAGCACGTCCCGTGCGGACCGACGCGAAGTCGGTGCGGGCTGCATCGACCGCTTTCTGCATGCGTTGCTCCGTTGCTTTGAAGACGTCATCAAGGTCGCTCATGGTGCTGCGTTCGCAAGCCTCCCTATGTGTGCGGCAATCCGCGCCGGCGTGCTGACCAGCGTGCCGATCGGTTCGCCGAACACCGCACGCCGAATGTTACCTGCGCCGTGCATGTCGAAGACCAAGATCGGCACGTCGTTATCCATGCACAACGTCAGCGCCGTGTTGTCCATGACTTCGAGGCCGCGCTTGAGGACTTCGAGATAATCGAGCTGGGCAAAGCGGGTCGCGCCACGATCCTTCTTAGGATCGGCGCTGTAGATGCCGTCGACCTTGGTCGCCTTGAGAATCGCTTGAGCACCGATTTCGACCGCCCGCAGCGCTGCCGTCGTATCGGTCGTAAAGTATGGGTTGCCGGTTCCCGCACCGAAGATCACGACGCGCTTCTTTTCCAGATGCCGGATGGCGCGCCGCCGAATGTACGGCTCGGCGATCTGCTGCATCTGAATTGCGGTCTGCACGCGCGACGGCACACCTTGTCGTTCGAGTGCATCCTGCAGTGCAAGCGCGTTGATCACGGTCGCAAGCATGCCCATGTAATCGGCCGTCGGCCGGTCCATGCCGACGGCCTCGTGCGCCTGCCCGCGCCAAATATTTCCGCCTCCCACGACGACCGCGATCGAGACGCCGGCGCGCGCAACGTCGGCAATCTGATCCGCCATCCACGCCGTCGTACCGGTTTCGATGGAATTCTCCGCGCCGGCGAACGCTTCACCGGAAATCTTCAGCAGAATGCGATCGTATGCCGGCTTCACGCGTCGCTTTCGTTTCTACGGTTCGCCGAGCGCGAATTTAGCGAACCGCCGAACCTCGATCTTCTCTCCCAATACGCCGACGACCGAACCGATCAATTCGCCGACGGTCTGATCGTCGTTCTTGATGAAGGGTTGATCGAGAAGCACGTTCTCCTCGAACCACTTGTTGAGCTTGCCTTCGACGATGCGCTCGACGACCTGCGGCGGTTTGCCCTGCGCCGCTTGGGCGAACTCGGCGCGTAAGGCACTCACATCGGCCTCGGGAACTTGATCGCGCGAGACGTATTTGACGGGCATCGCCGCGACGTGCATGGCGACATCGCGCACGAGTTCGGGAAAGCGCTCGTTACGTGCGACGAAATCGGTTTCGCAGTTGATCTCGACGAGAACGCCGATCTTACCGCCGACGTGGATGTACGAGCCGATCAAGCCTTCCTTCGCCGAACGATCGGCCTTTTTGGCAGCCTTGGCCACGCCCTGATCGATCAGATCCTTGCGCGCCAGTTCGTAGCTGCCGTTCGAGGAAACCAGCGCCGCGCGGCAGTCCATCATCCCCGCGCCCGTCTCGTCCCGCAGCCGCTTAATCTCCTCGGCAGACGGCTTATATGAACTGACCGTATTCAAGATGCCGCCTCTTCCTGGTCCGCGGCCATTGATTCCGCTTCAGGATTGGACCCCGTGTCCGCCGTCGCCGGCTCCGCCGCAGCGTCGGCCGCAGGCTCCGGCGCAACGGTCGGCATCGCTGCCGGCACGCGTACGGGTGAAGCGCCGTACGGATCGGCATAGGCTTCGTCTTCAAAGCGGCTCGATTCGACTTCGGTGCGGCCTTCGATGATCGCATCGGCGATTTTCGAAACCATCAGGCGCACGGCGCGAATCGCATCGTCGTTGCCGGGAATCGGATAGTCGATCTCGTCGGGGTCGCAATTGGTGTCGATCACGGCGATGATCGGAATCTTCAGCTTGCGGGCTTCGAGCACCGCGATGCGCTCCTTTTTCGGATCGACGATGAAGATCGCGTCGGGCAGACGGTGCATGTCCTTGATCCCGCCAAGGAAACGCTCGAGCTTCTCGAGCTCGTCGCTCAAACGCGAGACTTCTTTTTTGGGCAACAAGTCGAAGTTGCCCTGAGCGCGCATGCCTTCGAGCTCGCGCAAGCGCGAGATCCGCTTCTGGATCGTGGCGAAATTCGTCAGCGTGCCGCCGAGCCAGCGTTCGTTTACGAAGTAGGTGCCGGCGCGGTCCGCCTCTTCCTTAACGACCTCTTGGGCCTGCTTCTTCGTGCCCACGAAGAGGATGACTTTGCCCTCCCGCGCCATCTGTTTGACGGCCGCGTAGACCTCGCGCATCATGATCACCGTTTTCGAAAGATCGATGATATAGATGCCGTTGCGCTCCTGGAAGATGAACGGTTTCATCTTGGGGTTCCAGCGACGGGTCTGATGCCCGAAATGGACGCCCGCCTCGAGCAGTGCTTTCATGGAAATGACCGATGCCATCGGTAGGACCTTTCTGGTCTCGCACGGCTCGTTCCGTCGCGCTCGCGCTCTTGGAGACCATCGCGCCCGACCTCGTGCCGGGCGAAGTGACAACTCGTCGATTATATCACGGACGGTTCACTTTCATCCTGCTCGGCGCGCCGGACGGCGACGTCGCGGGGCGCTTCGATGCCGAGCCGCACCCCGTCCCCCTCGATCGCGATCACCACGACCCGCACGTCATTTCCGATCGTGATGGCTTGGTCGGTCTTGCGCCGCAAAACGAGCATCGCGCGGCCATTCGCTGCAAAAACGGGGCATCCGGCTTTCTCTTAAATCAGACGTGGTCAGGCTCTGATTTACTACACGAACTGGGCGGCGTAGAGCCGTGCATACGCGCCCCCGCGGGCGAGCAGCTCATCGTGGCTACCGGCCTCCGATACCCGTCCGCTGTCGACGTAGAGGATCGTGTGCGCGCGGCGGATCGTCGAGAGGCGGTGGGCGACGATCAAGGTTGTGCGGCCGGGCAGCAGCCGATCCAGGGCAGCTTCGATCAGCCGCTCAGAGTGGCTGTCCAAAGCGCTCGTCGCCTCATCGAGGATCAAAATGCGCGGGTCGCGCAGCACGGCACGCGCGATCGAGATGCGCTGGCGCTGGCCGCCCGAGAGCCGCATGCCACGCTCGCCGACCGTCGTCTCGTAGCCGAGAGGGAGGTCGAGAATGAACTCTTCGGCGTTGGCTTCGCGGGCGGCGATTTCGAGTTCGGCACGGGTCGCATCAAGGCGGCCGTAGCGAATGTTGTCGGCGACCGTTCCGCTGAAAAGCAGCGGCTCCTGAGGAACGATCGCGATCGCACCGCGCAATTCGGCAAGCGGGAAATCCCGCAGATCGTGACCGTCGAGTGTAATGCGCCCATCTTGCGGATCGTAGAAGCGCGGCACGAGATTGACGATCGTCGTCTTGCCGGCGCCCGAGGGTCCCACGAGCGCCACGATCTCGCCCGCCGCAATGCGCATCGAGAACGCGCGCAGAACGGCCGGCGTCTGCGGTTTATAGCCGAAGGTGACGGCTTCGAACGCCAAGGCCCCCGCGATACAGCGGGCGCTTGCCTCTACCGTGCCGACGTCTTCGACCGGAACGTCGAGCACCTCGAAGATGCGGGCGGCGCCGACGAGACCCTTGGAGATGTCGCCGATGAACGAGGCGAGGCGATTGAGCGGGTTGATCGCAAGCACGACGAGGGTCCAGAACTGAACGATCTGGTCGGGCGCCATGCGGCCGACCATCGCCTCGCGCGCCGAGAACGCCATGATCCCGAGCAGCGCGACCGTAATGATCATGGCGACGATCGGGGTCTGCGTTTGCCCGAGCTGCAGCACTTTCATGAACGCGCCGAAGTACCGTTCGTTACTCTCGCCGAAACGCGCGGTTTCGTAGCCTTCGCGCCCGAATGCTTTAACAATGCGCTCGCCGTGCAGCACTTCGGTCAAGTTTGCCGATAGATCGGCGATCTGTTCTTGCGCGCGCTTGGTGTTCGCGGAGATCGTGCGCGTAAAACCCGCGACGACGAGATTGACGACCGGGGCGAACAGAAACAGGAAGAGCGACAGCAGCCAGTCGAGCTTGAGCATGTACGCAAGCGACGCGAAGAGCGTCACGAGCGTGACGAAGAACTGCGGCAGCGAGACCGACAACGCATCGGTCATGAGCGTAAGGTCATTGTTGAAGCGCGCGATGAATTCGCCGGGACGCCACCGATCGAACTCCGAGAGCGGCATGCGCATCGTGCGGTCGAACAGCCGCACGCGCAAGTTCGCAATCAGGCGCTGACCGCTCCAAGCCGTCAGGTAACTTTGGCCGTAGGTCGCCGCATTGGAAATCAAGTTTACGAAGAAGACGCCGACGATGACGCCCACGAGCAAGCCGATCGGGTGCGCCGGGTTTTTTATGACGCCGAAGATGACGAGCGGAAACGCTTTCGAGAGCACGAGCGGGCCGAGGCCCGCAATGAGCCCGAGGACGAGCGCGACGGCGAGCCGCGGGTAGTATGGTCGCGCTTCGGCGAGAAGCCGGCGAATGACCGCGCGGCGCTCGGAAGAATCGAGGGCGCTCTTCAGTGCAATCAATCCTTTCGCCGCGGGCAAAGATTACTACGAAACCTTTGCACCCGCAGCATGGTAGCTTCCTACATATCGCATCGTTCGCCGGAGTGTTCGCCGTGGACTGTTACTTTCATAACGCCGTTCCGTCGGTCGCCGTTTGTCACGACTGCCGCAATCCGATCTGCGCGACGTGCCGCGACACAGAGGGCCTGTGCCCAGGGTGTCGCCTCGAGCGCCGCATGCAGACCGCTGGTGGTCCGCGTCGGGGCCTGCGCGGCCGCGTCGGGCCCTCCAAACCGCCGCCGCGCTCGGCGCCTCCCCCGCCGCCCGTTCCCGCGCGCTACGGAATGAGCGCCCTCGCAACGGTTTCGGGCGAGACGCGCCTTTTACTCGCACTCGGTTACGTGTTGTGGCCCCTGGCCGCCCTCGCGCTGCTCGATCCGACGCGCTCGCGGCCGGTGCGCCGTCAAGCGCTCCAGGCGCTCGGTCTGAATTTCGGCCTGTTCGGATTATGGTTTGCACTCGAAGCCATCGCGCAGATTCCGTTGCTTGGATGGTCGGCCTTTCCGCTGCTCGCCATGCTCTTTCCGGTGTGGTTCGTGGCCACGTTCATCTACGGCGTGAAGGTCTGGAATGCGGATAGCGTGCGGGTTCCCCTTGTGAGTGACTGGCTCGACGAGCGTGAAGCGCGCCGTGCCGACGACGCCGTCGCGGCGTGAGCTTTACTGCAGCGCCCGGACCCGAGCGCCTCTGAACTCGGCGTAGCGACGCAAGAAGTCACGCGCCGCGCGTTCGTGATCGACGACGGGTTGCGGATAAGGCTCGGTGGCGAAAAGCGGGAGCGCGAGTTGAGGATCCCGACCATCGCGCGGTGCGCCGGCCAAACCGGGAACGGGGAGGCCACGCAGTTCGGGAATCCAGCGACGCACGTAACGACCCGCCGGATCATAGGCGCGGGCTTGTTTGCGCGGATTGTAGATACGCGGAAACTGCGCGAGGTCGGCGCCGACCCCCGCAATCCATTGCCAATTTCCGGTCGCAAGCGCCGCATCGTCTTCTTCTAGGTCGCCTTCCCAGGCGTCTCGGCCGATCCGCCAATCGACGCCGAGATCGAAGCATAAGAAAGACGCCGCCACGATGCGGGCGCGCGGGTGCATCCAGCCGGTCGCGCGCAATTGCCGCATTGCGGCATCCACTAGCGGGAAACCGGTGCGGCCTTCGCGCCACGCAGAAAGGGCCGGATGATCGCGGCCGAAGGGAAAGGAGCGCATCCGCGTTTGCAGCGGAGCGTCGGGCGCCGCTCCGAAGAACCATGCCAACTGCAAAAAGAAATCGCGCTCCGCAAGCGACCGCCGCAACACATCGAGCGACACTCGCTCTTCGGCTAAGAGAAATCGATCGCGGGCACGCGCATCGATGGCCGCCAGCACCGTCCGCGCCGCAATCGTTCCGAACGACAACGCAACCGAAAGCCGTGCAGTCGGCGGACCCGCGGGAACGTCGCGCGCGGAGGCATATTGCAGCGCAGGCGCCGCGAGGTAGGCCGCGCATGCAGCCCGCGCTTGACCTTCACTTGCATAGGTGGCCGCGGCAGCGCTACCGAGTTCGGACGCGGTCGGCAGCGCCTCGCTTTCCAGCGCAGGCGCCGCAAAGCGCAGCGTCGCGGTGACGGGCGAGCGCGGCTGCGTCGCCCATGCGGCCAGATACGCAGCACGGGCGCGATAACCGCCGCCTTCATCGGTCGTGCGCGCGGCCGCCGTTTCCTCCGGCGCGACCGCCGGTGCGTCGTGCACCGCAAGCACGCCGATGCCGGCTTCTTCGAGCGCCGTTTGTAAACTGCGCTGTACGTCAAGCGTGCCGGCATCATATGCGATCGTCCACGCCACGCGTGAAGCGTGCAGCTGGCGAGCCAGGCGAAGCACGGTCGTCAGAAGCGGACCACGCCGGCAGATCAAACGGCCGCCGCGGCCTTGAATATCTGCCGCGAGCGACTCGGTCGCATTGCAAAAATGCGCTGCACGTCGTGGACCACTCCGTAATCGCGCGAGAGTCGCCGGATCCAGGATGAGCGCCGGGACGATCTCCCCGTGAAGCGCCGCGGCGCGTAAACCGGCGTGGTCGTCGAGCCGCAGGTCGCGGCCGAAGAGGAAAAGGCTACGCGCGGGCTCGACTACAGCGTCTCGACGTAAGCTGCGACATCGTTCACGTCACTCTCGGATAGCGGCGACGGATACAGCTTGGGCATCGGCGGTTGCGGATTCTTGATCCAGGCGATCGCCTGCCGATAATTCTTCCGCTGCTTCTCGTCTTTGAGGCGTGGGCCGATGCCGCCGCCCGCGCCCTGCGCACCGTGGCAGCTCGCGCAGTTCTGCGAAAATATTGCGCCACCGTGCTGCGGGTCGCCCATCGCAATGGTCGCTCCGGGCTTGGGACGCAAGCCCGTATCGCCGCTGTCGCTGACCGGCCCTGAGGCGGTCGCGTTCGGATTGTTGTTTTCACTCGACGAATTATGCTTTCCGCAACCGGACAAGAGCAGCCCCGCGACCGCCAGCGCCGCGAGCGATGGAATGATGCCCTTCAAACGTATTCACCTCCGAAATAAGCGACGACGTATCTTACCTTCTCGGCGGCGGCATCAACCCATCGCGGCAAACGAGATATACGGCCTTAACGTTGCCCTGCGCGATAGGAGGCAACGACGCTTGCCACCGTACCGCTTGTCTCATGCAGGACGCGGCCCGCGTACGAAGTGACTCCGCTAACGAAGGCGGCATCCAGGGCAATCGAAAACGCCACGGACCAGCCGAGCGCGCGCAAGGTCAAGCGCGAGCGGCGCAGCCGTTCGTCGCGAATGCGGCTCATCAGCCTGCTGCCGATCGCGGGACGCCACGACTCTCCGTCGCGCGCCGCCCCGACGACCTCGCGCAGGCGCGTCAGCGCCGGCACGTCGTCGCAGCAGATTGCGCATTCGCTTGCATGCGCTTCAAAGCGTGCTCGTTCGTCCCGCGTCGCTTCGCCGAGCGCGAGGGCCCCAGCGAGTGCTTCGAACCCGCCGTGCTCACGCATGCTGCGGGTCCTCGAGCGCTTTGCGCATCGTGCGCATCGCACGACAGACCCGCTGACGAACGGAGTCAGCGCTGATTCCGAGGATCAGGCCCGCTTCGTGCGACGAGTAGCCGGCGTAGGTCGTAAGCATCACGCATTCCAACTGCTCACGCCCGAGCGCCGCCAGAGCCGCTTGCAAATCGAGCGACGCCTCGGACCGTTCTGCCGGCGCAAACGCCGCTGCCGCAGCCTCCAGGCCGAACGTTTCGCCGCGCCGTTTGCTCTTACGCAGGTGGCTGATAGCGTGATTCGTCGCCGACTTGTAAAGCCAGCCCGCCGAGAGCGGGCGCGCCGGGTCGGTGCGCAGCATTTTATATGCCGACAGAAAGACGTCTTGCACGATATCGAGCGCCGCATCGGATTGCGGAATAAAGCGCCGAACGTAGCGCGCGAGCTTCTCCTGATGCTCGAACACCAGCCGCTCGACGCGCGCGTCGGCATCGAGCGTGCGGTCGAGCCCAAGGACGTAAACGCTTTCCATCGCGAATCTCCGAGCAGCGTAGTACCGACCATAACGTCATCCACCCCGAAATCGTGACGCCCGCATCGGTGCGAGCCGGCCGAAATCGGCGGCTAATTAGCGCGCGGCGAGGAGCGTAGGGGCGAAGTGGCCTAAAGGCCATGAGCCCCGTAGCGACGACGTCCGCGCGCTAATTAGCCGCCGATTTCGCTGAAGGCGCGCATGCGGCTGGTGGCCCTGCCGAGTTCGAGGTGGTGGCGCTCGGGCTTTATGAGCATGCCGGCTTCGAAAAGCTGCGCGATTTCCGTTTGCGTGGCACCGTCGCGCAACGGTCCACGCAGGTCGATCTCCTGATCGCCGAAGAGGCACAGTCGTAGGCGCCCGTCGGCGGAGAGGCGCACGCGGTTGCAGCGCTCGCAGTAATCATGCGAGAGCGGGCTGATCACGCCGACGGCACCTTGCGAGCCGGCCGCGGCAAAATAGCGGGCCGGCCCGTTGCCGCCCGGCCCGCTGACGGGCTCAAGATGCGCGACCGATTCCAGCCGCGCCAGAATCTCGTCGCTCGAAACATAGGCATTGGTTTGAAGGGCTAGGTTTTCGTGAACCGGCATCACTTCGATGAAGCGTACGTAGAGGGCACGATCGTAGGCGAGTTTCGCGAAGTCGGCGAGTTCGTCGACGTTCTGATCGCGCATCAACACGCAGTTGAGTTTGATTGGGCCAAGCCCGGCAGCCAGCGCCGCATCGATGCCCGCGAGGACGCGTTCGAGCCCCGGGCGGCGCGCAATCGTTTCGAAGCGCGCGGCGCGCAGCGTGTCGAGCGATACGTTGACGCGCCGCAACCCGGCATCGGCAAGCGACCGCGCGGCATCTGCAAGCAGCAGACCGTTCGTTGAGAGGGCGATATCGTCGATGCCCGGGATCGCCGCTAGACGCGCGACGAGTTCGGGAAGATCGCGCCGGACGAGCGGCTCGCCCCCGGTCAGGCGAATGCTGCGCACGCCGACCGACGCTGCAGCGCGGACGATGTGCTCGATCTCTTCATAGGTGAGGATGACGGCTTTGGGAATCCAGGGCAGGCCGGCTTCGGGCATGCAATACGAGCAGCGCAGATTACAGCGATCGGTCACCGAGATGCGCAGGTACGTGATCGGACGGCGAAACGCATCGGCCAGCGGCTTCGGAGCGGCGGCCCCGCCGATCAGGTCGATCGTTTTGCAAGCCATCGCGTGTTGGCGCTCAGCGCCGTTACTTGTCCTCGAAGACGGAATCGGCGACGGCGACGTTGAGGCGATAATTCGAGAAGTTCGAAACGACGTCGGCCTTGTATGCCGGCAGCTCGACGTGTCCGCTCTGCTTCTCTACGAGATAGTCGCCGTTCTGCAGCGTATACGACTGAACGAACGTCACGAAGCCACCGTCCTTGTACGTCCACGTGTATGCGCGCGGCGTCGCCGTCGCATCGTCGACCTTGACGTCGAGATGTTCGACGCGGCCACCTTTCTTCGGCATCAAACGAAACGTCGTTTGGCCGTTCGCATCCCCGAGTGACGCCACCGTATAGAGCGAATTCCATTGGGCGGGTGGGTCGATGCGCGGCAAGACCTTCTTGAATTGCGATGCCAACGCCGGAACGGTGTTGAAGACGACGGCTTGCTTGTTCGGACGCTTGTAGTACACGTTGCCGTCCAGCGAGGGGCTCAGAAACGGAAACGTCCGCAGCGCCACGTCGAGGTGGACGTCCGCTTCATAGGAACTGACGTTGCCGTTGAGTGCCACCATGCGTTTGTACAGCGCGTTGTTTCCAAGATCGAACGTCCCCGGGGCAGCCGACCAAGCGGGTGAGGCGACGCCGACCGCGAGCGCAAAAGCGAATAATTGAGCGAAACGATTCATGTAACCGATGAGGTCCTCCGGGCTTCCAACGCTCCCGCGCGAGTGAAGGTTTCCCAGCTTTTGAGCGCGGCGGCGATCTCACGGCGAACCCCATGGTCACCCTCGACCGGTTGTCGCTCGCGCAGCGCCGCTAGTGCCGCGGGCGAGCCGATACGCCCGAGCGCCCACGCGGCATGGCCGCGCACGAGCGGATGCGGATCCGCGGCGACCGATTCCGCGAGCGCCGGTACCGCCGAGCGGTCGAGCGCGTTGCCGAGCGCCACCGCCGCGTTACGGCGCAACACCGCGGCGCCGCGCCAGCCCATAGCCGTGCCTCGGAAACGACGCTTGAAGGCGGAACTGCGCAAGCCCAGCAGCGCCGGCAGGTTCGGATGCGCTTGATCGTCGTTCTGCGGCGCAAACCCATCGTCGCCCGCAAAGCCTGCGAGGCGCGTGGGCGGACACGCCTCCTGACACAGATCGCAGCCCCAAACCCACGTGCCGACGAGCGGCCGTAATTCGTCAGGAACGGCATCGGTACGCTGGGTGAGATCGGAAATGCAGCGGCGCGCATCGATCGTCCCATCGCCGCGTAGCGCTCCCGTCGGGCAGACGTCGACGCAGCGCACGCAGCTTCCGCACGATTTGGTCAGCGGCGCGTCGGCCTCGAGCTGCAGCGTCGTAACGATTTCGCCAAGGAATACGAACGAGCCCAGTTTCGGCGCGATGAGGTTTGTGTGTTTTCCGATCCAGCCCAGCCCCGCGCGCGCCGCGAAGGCGCGCTCGGCAAACGGCATCGTATCGCAGACGATACGCGTGGCGGCTTCACCTGCCGACGCATCGAGCATGGCGGCGACCCGCGCGAGCACGCCGCGCACGCGGCGATGGTAATCCTGCGACCACGCGTAATTCGAGACGCGTCCGGCCAGCGGCGCCGCTCGTACGTGCGAGCGAGCTTTGGTCGCATACGCGATCGCAATGCAGATCACGCTGCGCGCGCCCGGAAGGATGCTTGCGGGGGCGCCGGCACCGGCGGCATAGGCGTCATCGTACGGCCACGTGGCGAGGTCGCCGCGGGCGAAAGCCGCGCGCATGCGGGCTTGGGTGACGGCGTCGGTCCCCGCATCCGCGATTGCCACGGCGCTCGCGCCCGCCTCGCGGGCAACCACGCGCACGCGCGCCGTCAAATCGCGCACCTCAGTCCTCATCGTTTGCATTGTACCGGTCGGCGTTGCATGGGGCATGAAGCGCGCTCAAAAGAAGTCAAAGTCCGGCCGAGCGACGGCATATGCGAGTAGCCCACCGCGCAAGTGCCGCAGCCGGCGGAAACCGGCGTCCTCGAGCCGCTCGAGCGCCCAGAGCGACTTCGCACCGACGCGGCATGCGACGACGTACTCGCGCGCGGTATCGAGTTCTGTAAGCCGTCCCATCAGAGCGCTCGCGGGCACCTCGATGCTACGCGGGGCGGGTCCGAGCGCGCGCTCGTGCGGCTCGCGCACGTCGAGGACGTCCGTTTCGGGGTGCTCCGCCAGGTATGCGTCTAGGCAGGCGGCATCGAGCTCAACAGCGCTACGAGCGGCTCTCGCAGTCGGCGCTTCGGGCATCGCGACGACGGCACGTATGCGCGCATGCGCTCCGTGTAACGGGCAGTGCGGATCGCTTTCGAATGCGACTTCGCGCGTACGTCCCACGAGCGCGTCGACGAGCAGCAGCCGGCCGAGCAGCGGTTTTCCGATTCCGAGCACGAGTTTGAGTACTTCATTCGCTTGCCACGTACCGACCAAACCAGCGAGCGCGCCGAGGACACCGCCTTCCGCGCAGCTTGGAACGGTTCCGGGCGGCGGCGGCTGCGGAAAAAGACAGCGATAGCACGGACCCTCAGCTGCAAAGACGCTGACCTGTCCGTCGAAACGAAAGATCGAGCCGTACACGTCGGGTTTGCCTTCGAGCCGACAGGCATCGTTGATAAGATAGCGCGCTCCGAACGTATCGGTCGCATCCACCACGACATCGTAGGGTTGCACGAGTTCGCGCGCGTTGCCGGCATCCAGACGTAGCGGATACACATCAACGGCGACTTGGGGATTGAGAGCGACGACTCGTTCGCCGGCCGCAGCGGCTTTGGGACGCCCGACATCCGAGTGCGCGTAGATCACTTGACGCTGCAAGTTGGTTACGTCCACCGTGTCGTCGTCGACGATGCCGATTCGGCCGATGCCGGCGGCAGCGAGATACTGCAAGACCGGCGTTCCGAGGCCGCCGGCGCCGACGACGAGTACCCGCGCGCGACCGAGCCGACGTTGACCCTCTAGCCCCACTTCGGGCATCAACAGATGACGGCTGTAGCGCCGCAGATCCGTGAGCATCAACGCGGGTGGCGCTCGGAAAGCCAAGCGAGAACCGCGGCACGTGCGTTTTCACCGGCCGAGGTATGATCGCTTGCGATCATCGCGAAGGTTTTAGGTTCGGGCGCAAGCTCGAATAGTTCGGCTGCGCTCGTGCGCGAGACCATGCCGTCGCGCTCGGCAGCGACATAGAGCACGGGTCGACCGGCGAGCGCGGCAAGTGCGCGCCCGAGCAGCGGCTCGGTCGCGGCTACGATTTCTCGCAAGCTCAGTCCATCGACGTACACCGAGCGCAGATCGACCGCGCCGCGCGCCGACAGCGCGCCGAGCGCCGTCGGACGACCCCAGCCGGTTGCAATCGAGATCGCGCCCGCGATGGCCGGGTCGGCGGCGCACGTGCGGAGCGCCGTCGCCGCACCCATGCTATGTCCCATCGTGTAAACCGGCACGCCGTACGTCTCGCGCGCGAAGGTCACCGCGGCGCCGAGCGCATCGGTAAGATCGTTGACGCCGTCGAGCCGGCCACCGCTTGCGCCGAGTTTATGGCCCGGGAAATCGATACTGATCGTGTGAAAGCCATGGCTTGCGGTGAAGGCGCAAAGCGCGTCGAGATTGTGCTTCGAACTCGAATAGCCGTGGCCGACCGCAAGCGCCACGCCGCGCGCGCGGCGCGGCTCGTAATCGAGCGCGGCGACCGTTTTTCCCGCCGCGGTTCGCAGACGACGGAGGGCCAAGTTCACGGCGACTTCGGCGCATTTTCCCGCCAACGTGCGTCGCCGTCGCGGTACCGCTCGCGCTTCCAGATCGGCACCCGCGCTTTGAGTTCATCGATCGCGTACTCGCAGGCGTCAAAGGCCACGCCGCGATGAGCAGCGGCGACCGCGATCGCAACGGCCGCATCGCCCAGTTCAAGCGAACCGACCCGGTGTGCGATCGCGACCCGCGCCGCACCAAACCGCGATGAGGCCTCCGCACCGACCGCGCGCAGTTCCCGCAGCGCGAGTTCTTGGTGCGCTTCGTAATCGAGGCCGCTGACCGGCCGGCCGTCGTCGCTCGTCTCGCGAACGTATCCGACGAACGTGACGAGGCCGCCCGTTGCATCGGTGCGCACCGCCGCTACGAGCCCCGCAAGGTCGAGCGGCGCGCGGGCAATCGTGTAGTGCATCTCAGCCGCCGCCGAACGGGGGCAATAGCGCGAGTTCGTCGCCCTCGTGAAGCGGAGTGCCGTCGTGCGCCAGTTCGCCGTTGACGACGAGACGCGTCGATGCCCGCAGCGGTCCAAGGTCCGCGAAGTTCGCGCAGAGCGTCTGCCACGCGGTGCCGGCCGTCGCATCCCGACCAACGTTCAGATCGAAGGCGCCCGAGTGAAGGATTTCGCCGATGCGCGCAAACGCGGCGATTCGAACCGTCATCAATAGCCGCCCACGTCGGGCGTGTACTGGCGCTGCGCGAGCCACGCGCGCGACTCTTCGTGCAACGCGAGCAGATCGATCCGGCTGCAGGTCAACTTGTGCAGCATGACTTCCCAAAAATGCTTTGGTTGCGCGTAGACGTCGTCCGGAACGGCGTTGCGCTCGCGGGAGAACTCTCGCAGCGCTTGCCAATCGCGGGCCCGAAGGATCGCGTTCAGGCGCGCATCGTAGTCGGGCTCCGGGCCTGGCGAAGCCGCGCCACCGGGACCCGTCACGCGGGTCGCTTGGCGGCTGCGATAACGAAGCGTTCGATCGCCAGCGCGACGCCGTCGTCATCGTTACTCGCGGTGACGAAGCGCACGCTCTGCTTGACTTCAGGCTGCGCGTTTCCCATGGCGACGCCGAGACCCGCCCAGCGCAACATCGGCACGTCGTTGCGTGAGTCGCCGATCGCGAGCACACGCTCGGGCACGATTTGGAAATCGGCGCACAAGCGTTGCAGTGCATTCTTCTTGCTCGCGTCGCGATTGAGCACGGCACACTCCTCGAGATCGCCCCAGGTTTCGTGTCGGAAGGCGAGCGGCAGATCGCCGAACTGCCGGTCCATCGCCTCAACGGACTCGCGACCGAGGAATCGTAAAAACGTCGGCGCCGCATCGAGTACGTCGGCAAACGTTTTGGCTTCACGCCAGGCGGGACTTGCCATATCCTCCATGTACAGTTTCGTGCCCTCGAGGCGCCAGAAGAACTCCTCGGCGTAAATCGCAAGCGACAAGCCGTGCGCTTCGGCGAATTCCACCATCGGCTTCGCATAGATCAGGGGAACGGGCAGATGGACGAGGGTGCGGTTGGCGCCGAAGTCTTTGGTGAGGGCGCCGTGACAGCAGATGACCGGGAGATTGAGGTTGAGATCGCGCGAGACGCGCAGCGGCAAATCGGTACCGCGCCCCGTCACGAGCACGACGCGGACGCCGAGTTCGAGCGCGCGTCCGATCGCCCTGCGGTTGCGGGCCGAGATACGTTCGCTGCGATCGAGGAGCGTTCCGTCGAGATCGAGCGCGATGAGATCGATTCTCATGAGGCGACGTGGGCTTATCGTTCGCGCGGAGCGGCTCCTGGGCGTGGGTTGCGTTCCGCGCAACTCTCGCGTTCGGCTTTCGGCCGATGCGCCATCGTCAGTCGTCGGGCGAAGTCCGATAGCTTCCTCACTTGGGAACGCGCGAAGCGCCGGGGCCGTTATACGTTTATCATGGGAGGGCGACCGTACGCTGCCTTCGCGCTCGGCGTTGCTGCGGTCGTCGCGGTACGCACGGCTGCGCCGGCCGCCTGCTCTTCGGACGCGTTTACGGTCGACGGGAAGGCGCTGGCGGTGAGCATCTGCACGCTCGAGCGCGTGACTGGCGTGCGCGGTAAACCGTCGGCGGGCGACGCGGGAACGCTGCAGGAAACGGTCAGCGCCAAAGGCCACGCCCCGCTGAGACGGACCGCAGCCTATAGCCGGCTCTCGAACGACGCAACGGCACGCACGATCGATGACGTCCCGCTGCAGTCGCTCGGCATCCCGAAGACGTTACACGTCACTTTGGCGGTACGCGGCGGCAACGTCCGCCTCGAACACGCTCTCCTCGTTCCCGGGGCAGTCGTCCTCAAGTAAGCGCTGGGGTAAACGCTCGGGCCGCGTCGCAACCGCAACCCGGGCGCGGCGAACGGTTTTTCGCGACAACGTGAGACGTCTCTACATCGCCTTCTCGAGTGTGAAACTGCTCGACTGTCGAAGCCGCCGTCCGGGCAGCGGTTCCCCTTCGCTCACGAAGTTGGATTGCTCGCCACGCTGCGCCGGCGAACCGAACGCCGCCGAGGGATAAGGAACCGCTCGATGGGCTGTATCGCGCTCGACCCGAGCATGACCGCGCGAGACCGGGTACTGTTCCTCAACGATGCCATGCCGGCCGGGCTTTTCGGCGGCGTCGGAGTCGACGTGGATCGAGTGGCTTGGCGACTCTCGCCCGAGCCCTTCGGAATATCACCGGGAACGCTTGCGGCGATCGAGCGCCTGGGTCCCGATCTGCTGCGCTTCTACCGAGCGCTCGCGAGCCTCTACCAGCGCAGCGTACGCGGAACGGCACCGCCGTTCGTGGCCGAATATCTCGATCTCGGCAAACCCGAGGCGATCGTCAAATTAGGTCGGCAAAACCGTCTGAAGGCCGACATTCCCGGCGTCATCCGGCCCGATCTCATCTTGACCGACGACGGTTTTATCGCCTCGGAGCTCGATAGCGTTCCCGGCGGCATGGGCTTCGTCGGTGCCATGGCGCAGGCATACTGTGAACTCGGATTCGACGCGGTGGGAGAACTCGACGGGATGCCTGCGGGTCTTGCGGTAGCGCTGCAGTCCGCATCGGGCAAAGAACGTCCCACTACGGCCATCGTCGTCTCCGCCGAATCGGGCGACTACCGCGCGGAACTGGAATGGCTGGCAAGCGCGATGAACCGCCGCGATCTCGGCGAGACGTATGTCTGCAAGCCCGAAGACATCGTGTTCACCGAAGAGGCGCTCTTCGTGCGGCTGCCCGGCGGCGAAGAAAAGAAGCTCGACGTCCTGTATCGCAATTTTGAATTGTTCGATCTGCTCAACGTCGCCAAGCACGATCTCGTGCTGTATGCCGCGCGGCACAATCGCGTCAAAATCACGCCGCCCCCCAAGGCGCACCTGGAAGAAAAGCTTTCATTTGCGCTCTTGCACCATCCGCTGCTCGCGAAGATATGGAAGAGCGAACTCGGCGACGCATTCGAACGTTTGCGCACGATCTTCCCGCAGACGTGGGTACTCGATCCGCGGCCGTTACCCGCGCAGGCTTCGATCATGGGTCTGGTCGCCGGAGGCGAGCCCGTGCGCGACTGGGCCCAGCTGATTCCGCTCGGCAAAAGCGAACGCGATTTCGTCGTTAAGCCGTCGGGCTTCTCGGAACTTGCCTGGGGTTCGCGCGGCGTCAAGGTCGCAAACGACCTCACGAAAGACGAGTGGCAACGCGTCCTCGAGGCGGGACTTGCAGCGTATGAGACGACGCCCTACGTCTTGCAGCGCTTCCATAAAGGTAAGCGAGTGAAGGTGTCCTACTTCGACCGCAAGAGCGACGAGATACGCCAGCTCGACGGCAGAGTACGCCTTTGCCCGTATTACTTCGTCAGTGGAGACGACGTGCGGCTCGGAGGGATTCTCGCGACGATCGCCGCCGCCGACAAGCGCCTCATCCACGGCATGTCCGACGCAATTATGTCACCCTGCACCGTTCGCGAAGACGGCTACTAAGAGGCCCCCTTTACGTCGCGCCTAGCATTTCTTTTGTGTGCCAGGCGACGTTTTGCGCGCGGTCACCGACGCGCTCAAGGTTTGCAAGCACGAACAGCATGATCGCCCCGGGGCGCACCATTCCCGAATCTGCCTGCATCTCTTCCTGCAGCGCTTCGATGCCGCGGGCATACAGGGCATCCACTTCATCGTCGCGGTCGATGACGGCTTCGGCGATCGTGGGATCGCCTTCGGTGTACGCTCGCATCGCTTCGCGCAGCATCTGCGCCGCAATTGCGGCGATGCGGCCGATCTCGACGCGTGCCGGGCGGATAGCCACATCGGCGAGCTTTATCGAGTGCTTGGAAATTTCAACCGCGTAGTCGCCCATGCGCTCGAGGTCCGTGACGATTTCGAGCATCGCCGCAACCTGACGCAGTTCCCCTGCTACCGGTTGCTGCTTCCAAATGAGTTCGATGCACGATTGCTCGACGCGGCGGCGCAGAGCATCGACGTCGTCGTCGCCCGCAATCACGCGGGCGGCAAGGGTCGTGTCGCGCTTCTCAAGCGACGTTACCGAAGCTTGCAACGCGTCCCCGACGAGCGCGCCCAAGCGAACGACATCGAGTCGCGCCTGTTCGAGCGCTTCGTGATAAGCCGCACGCATGGCCCCTCTCTTCGCGCCCTTCCCGACACCGCCTACCATCGCAAGCGCGCTGTCGCAACCATGCGCCCGAGGGACGAGCAACGCCGCTACGAAAGCGCAACGCGTGGCATACGAAACGATCACCCTCGAACGCGACGGCGCGATCGCCGTCCTAACCTTGAACCGACCCGCGGTCCGTAACGCGCTTAACAACTTTATGATCCGAGAACTCGGCCATGCCTTTTCGTCGCTCGAAGACGAGGGCGACGTTCGGGCGGTGATCCTGACGGGTTCGGGCGACCGCGCGTTTGCCGCGGGAGCCGACATCGGCGAACTCGCCGCGCTGCCGAGCGCCCTGATAGGAGCCGCGCAAGCGCGCAGCGGCCAAGCGTTGACCTTACAGATCGAGCGCTCGCGGCTTCCCGTGATCGCTGCCGTCAACGGCTTCGCCCTCGGCGGCGGATGCGAGCTCGCGCTAGCCTGCGATATTCGGATCGCAAGCGAGAATGCGAAGTTCGGCCAACCCGAAGTCAATCTCGGGCTGATGCCCGGTTACGGGGGCACTCAGCGCACGGCGCGCCTGCTCGGGCGCGGAATGGCCATGTACCTGTGTTTGACGGGCGAGATGATCGACGCCGCAGAGGCCCATCGCATCGGGCTCGCACAGCGGGTCGTCGCGCCTGGGGAATTGCTGACCGAAGCCAAGCGCATCGCCGGAACGATTGCCGGCAAAGCGCCGCTCGCGGTCGCCGCGACCAAACGCGCGATCGGCGAGGGCGTCTCGCTTGCGATCGAGAGTGGCCTCGCGCTCGAAGCACTCAGCTTCGGCGCGCTGATCGATACCGAAGACTTTGCCGAAGGCACCAAGGCGTTTCTCGAAAAGCGCCAAGCAACGTTTCGCGCAGTCTGACCGAATGGACGGCCCAAGAGTGCCGTCGGCAAAGGCACGTAAGTCCTCGGGTAAAGCCCGAGGGCTTACGCGGGAGGCGACTGGTGCTTCTGCTCTAAAGAGAGTACGACATGGCGAATACGCGCGCGGCGGCGATCAGGCTCGATAGCCGAACGCTCCCCAGTACGAACCGCAACGTTATCATACTCGACGCTTTCGATAAGTTACCCCTCGCCGGGATCCTCGAACTCCCCGAGGAGAGCGACCCGCGCGCCCTACGTAATGAATTCTTGCAGCACCGTTCCGGCCGTTTCTCTTGGGACGCACGCAATCTCGGCTCGGGACGCTGGACCATTCGGATCGAACGAATCGACGAGAATGCAGACGTGGCGACGTTCCTTGCGCATTGCACGCCCTTCGCCAATGCACGAGCGGCGACGGTTCGTGAATTGGCGGCGAGCGCGAGTGAGCGCTCGTTTCGGCAAGGCGAAGCCATCTATGACGAAGGCGAGATGTGGCCGTATCTTGCTTTGGTCCGCGCCGGTAAGGTCATCTATACGCTGCTTTCTCCCGACGGCAAGACGCAGTCGCTCGGCGAACGGCTGCCGCTCGACCCGCTCAACGAAACGGGCACCTTCGACGGCGGCGGTGCGACGACGCGTGCGGAAGCGCTGACCGATTGCACGCTCGTCTTGTTGCCGACCGAAGCCGTGCTACACGCGAGCCGCAACGATGCGGAGCTGGCCATCGGTTTTCTCGCCGACGCATCTCAGGCGCGACGGCGGTCGATCGAGACCATCGCGGATCTCGCTTTCGCGCACGTCCTCCAACGAGTCGCCAAGTTTCTGCTGTCGTACGCGCCCGCAACGACCGGCATGGCCAAGGGCCTCTCCGGCGTCGAGAACCTCTCCCAAGCGCAGATCGCACAAGCCGCGGGCACGGTGCGCGACATGGCGGCACGGGCCCTACTGCGGCTCAAGAACGCGACTGCCGTCGAACTCGACCGCGGTCGCGTTCGCGCGCTCGACCGCGAACGGCTGGAAGCCTTCGCGCACAACGTGCAGGCGCCGCCTATTTAGCGGAGTGCGTCCTAGTGCACCTCGACGGCCTCGCGGGCGACCTCGGGTTTTTGTGCGTCGAACGCTGCGCGCTTGGATTTCGCAGCCGCTTCGGTTAAGGGCGCAGCCGCTCCCGATTCCACATGACGCGGCGCGAGCGCTTCGCGTCCTTTTTGCACGGAGCCGAGCGCCGTCGCCAGGCGCGCTTCCAGTTCCGCCAAAACCGTTGCAGCATATCCGTCGGCACCCAAGCGAATCTTGCGCGCCTTCTCTTCGGCTTCGCGCAGAACGACGTCGGCCGTCGTGCGGGCGGCGCGAACGACATCCTGCTCTTCGACGAGCTCGTTCTTCTGCTGCACCGCTTCGGTCACGATCTGTTGCGCGCGCTCCTGGGCATCGCGGATCACGCGGTCCTTGTTGGTCGCGATGACCTTGGCGCGGCCGACCTCCTCGGGCAGCGTCGAACGCATCTTTTCGATGTATTCCATCAACCGTTCTTCGCTGAGAATGCGATGGCCCAGCGGCACCCACGTGCCCTCACGAACGTACGCTTCGAGTTTATCGATGACGCGATAGATCGACAAATCAAGTCCTTCCATTAGCGTGGCGCTTGTTGTTCATGTATTCGAGAACGACGGCCGGTACGTAGCGTGAGATGTCGCCGCCTTGCAAGAAAACTTCTTTGATGAGGCTCGAGCTGACGAACGAGTAGCTGGAATCCGACATGAGAAACATCGTATCGACGCTCGCAAGCGAACGGTTCATGTGCGCGAACGCCATCTCGCTTTCGAAATCCGAAACGACCCGCAACCCTTTGACGATGACGTCCGCGTCGATCTCTTTGACGTACTCGGCCAGGAGTCCCCGGAAATGTTCGACGCGCACGTTGCCGTACTGCGTCGTACAACGGCGCAGCATCTCCTCGCGCTCGTCGACCCGAAAGTGCGGACTGCGCTTCTGCGGGTTCACGACGACCGCCACGGTCACGGTCGCAAAGACGGTTGCCGCACGTGCCACCACATCGAGATGGCCGTTCGTCGGGGGGTCGAATGAGCCCGGATAGACGGCGTGACCGTGCGGCGCCCCCATCTACGTCGTAGCCTGTAAGAACTGCAAAATCACCTCGCCGTAGCGTGCGTCGCGAACGGTCGCGAAGCCTGGAGCGGTAAAGCGCGGGTTCGCGTCGCGGTGTTCGTAGACGAGCACCGTCGCTGCATCGACACAGCCGCGACTACGCAGAGTCGAAAAGGTCAAATGCGGAGGGGGAAGAGCATACGGCGGGTCGGCGTACACGAAATCGAAGCGGCCGCTCAACCGTTGCGCCGCCTTCTCGACGGGTGCGCATAGGATCGTCGCCCGAGCCGCGACCCCAAGTTCGGCAGCCGCGCGTCGGATCGCCTGCGCGGTCGGTGCATGCAGTTCCACGAACGTCGCCGAAGCGGCGCCGCGCGAGAGCGCTTCGAAACCGACGGCGCCCGTGCCGGCGTACAGGTCGAGCACGCGGGCCTCCGCCAGCTGTGCGCCCAGGATAGAAAATAATGCCTCACGCACTCGCCCGGGCGTGGGCCGAACCGCGTCGCCGTGCGGCGAGCGAATAACGCGCGAGCGAAGCTCTCCGCCGCTCAAGCGCATGCTTCGCTCTAAGACCGGCTCGGGGCGCCCGTCGAGGTCACGTGCGCTTCGAGAAGCCCCGGTAATTCGTCGAGCGCACGGATCGTATACGCGGGCGCCGTGGCACCGGGCGGGTACGTGCGGCCTTCCCAATCCAACCACACGGCCGTCAGCCCGAGGTCTTGCGCGGCGACGCAATCGATTTCGGGATCGTCACCGACATACCAAATTCGCTTGAACGGCAACTCGAAATACTTGGAGAGCGTCTCGAACGCCTCACGCGAGGGCTTGCGCACGCCGATTCGTTCGCTGACGAAGACGGGACCGTTGAAACCGATCAGCCGTGCCTTTTCCTCTTGCAGCGGGCTCCAGCCGTTGGTCAGGAGCGCATAGGGAATCGCCATCGCGTCCAAAGTTGAAAGCAACTGCGTCGCGCCGTTCATCGGCACCACGAATTCAGACATGCGTGCGACTACGTTCTCTCTGAACTTTTGCGCTTCGTCGACGATGTAGTTCCCGCCGCCCGGCGCAAAGCGCTCGAAAAATCCGGCCATCGCTACTTCAACGGTCTGGTCGCCCACGCGATATGCATGGAGCACGCCATCCATTGCGGCTGCGGCGACCTCCGTATCGTACGCAATGCCTCGACCGCGCGCATACTCGGCAAGCATGTCGAGCGCGACGGTCTTTTCCAAGCGGTGATCGATGCCGAGCGTATGATCGAAATCGAAGCCGACGGCAACATCCATAATGGTCGGCTTCGACGCAGAGCGAGCGGGCCATGCCGAGATCCCGGCCGCAAGGCCGGTGGGGAGCGAAATCAACTGCTCAGGAAAACCGAGCGCGTGTCGGCATCGCCGTCGAGTAATCTGCGCAAGGCGTGATGCTCGGGGCGTGTCAGTTCGGGATCCGCCCTAACCAGAGCGTCGGCAGCGGCCTTCGCTCGCATGTAGAGCGCAAAGTCGGAAACCAGACTGCCCAGTAGCCCTCCCCCGCCGCCCGCTTGCGCGGTTCCCGAAAACTCACCTTCACCGCGCAGCCGCAAGTCTTCTTCGGCGATCACGAAACCGTCGCTCGTCTGGGCAAGAATGTCGAGCCGTTCGACTGCGCCGCGGTCGCTCGGAGCGATAACGATGCAGTATGAGCGCGCGACTCCGCGCCCTACCCGGCCGCGCAACTGGTGCAGTTGCGCGAGCCCATAGCGGTGTGCATCCAGAATGACCATCACCGATGCGTTAGGAACGTCCACGCCGACCTCGACGATCGTCGTCGCAAGAAGAACGTCGGCTTCATGTCGCGCGAAGCGTGCCATCACGGCGTCCTTCTCCCGCGAAGGCAAACGGCCGTGCAAGACTTCGACCCGCAAATCCGGGAAGACGTCGCGGCGCAGGTGTTCCAGCTCCGCGAGCGCGCTCGTCAGCGCGGAGTCCGACTCGTCGATGGCCGGCGTCACGATGTAGGCTTGCCGGCCGCATTCGACGTTCTTTCTCACGAACGCGTATGCAGCGGGTTTGCGGCCCTCGCGCAAAACGTAGGTTTCGACCGGAGTCCGGCCGGGCGGTAATTCGTCGAGGACCGAGAGGTCCAAGTCCGCAAACTTCGTTTGCGCAAGCGTACGCGGAATCGGCGTGGCGGTCATATGAAGCGTATGCGGTGCACGGCTCTTCGCACGTAGTTTCGCGCGCTGGGCGACGCCGAAACGATGCTGTTCGTCGATGATCGCAAGGCCGAGTTCGCGGAAAGCCACGTCGTCGACGATCAAAGCGTGCGTACCGACGACCAGATCGCACTCTCCGCTCACCAGCCGCGCGCAGGTGGCACTGCGTTCGCGCGTTCCCATGCTCCCGAACAGTGCGTCGACGCGAATGCCGAGCGGCAGCAAGAGCGGCGCCAGCTTGCGCGCGTGTTGCGCCGCGAGGATTTCTGTCGGCGCCATCAGCGCGCTCTGTACGCCGTGTGCTGCGGCGAGCACGACGGCGGCCGCAGCAACGAGCGTCTTACCGCTCCCGACGTCGCCCTGCAGCAGTCGATTCATCGGAGCTATCCCGCCCATGTCGCGCCATAGCTCGCCGATCACGCGCCGCTGCGCGGCCGTCAGCGCAAAGGGCTGCGCCGCTTCGAACCGAGCCAAGAGGTCGGGCGGCGCAATCAACGGGCGCGCACCGCCGGCGGCTCGGCGCTCGGCGCGTTTGAGTGCGGCGGTGAGTGCGATCGAAAAGAACTCTTCGAACGTCACGCGCTCGCGCGCCGCGGCGGCTGCTTCGGGCGTCGGCGGCTTGTGCACCGCGCGCCAGGCGTCGTGCAGCGACCCGAATCCCAGCGGTCCGAGCACCGAGTCCGGCACGGCATCATCGACGAGCGCCCCGAGCGCCTCGAAGTTGCGTTCGATTGTCGCCGCAATCGCTTTCGAGGGAAGCTCTTTGGTCGCGGGATAGACCGGAACCATCGAGCCGCGATAGCGTTCATCGTCTGCGAGAATCGCATGATGCAGGACGTTGAGTTCTATGCTCGTGCCCGAACGCGAACGTTTCAGCGACGCGCGACCGTGCACGAACAAGCGCTCACCGGGCACGAGTTTTCCGGTCAATCCTCGTCGGCCGAACCACGTCGCCTTGATACGGCCCGTGTCATCTTCGAGTTCGGCCGAGACGATCGGAACTCGAGCGCGAAACTCCGAAACGCGCACGATGCGAGCGACCGCGATCACTTCATTGGAATCGCTTGCGGCCGGTTCACGCGCACGCACGAGCGCCCCACGCACGATGTCGGCGATTGCCTGCGGCGCCCGCCAATCCTTATAATCGCGGGGGTAAAGCGCGGCGAGTTCGCGCGGGCTCTGGATTCCGATCGCGCGCAACTTGCGCGTAAGCTCCGGCCCAACGCCGCGCAGTTGTAGAAGCGATGCGGAGGGGTCGGACGCCCTCACGCGAGCGGCCCGAGCAACTCCGTGCGGCAATCTTGCGCGGCGGCGAGGGAAGCCGTTTCGTCACGCTGTGTGGGCGAAGCGTCCTGGCGCGGTGCGTCGATCGCAATGGCGATAAGAGCTAAATCATCGTGCAGCACGCCGCCGCCCATGCGTCGCACCGCGGAAATCAAGGCATCCGCGCAGCCTTGCGGGTCCGTCGGCGCGCCCTGCACGAGGGCGACGGCACCCGCGCCGTCGAGAAACTCGCCGGTCTGTGTTCGCGCTTCGGTGAGACCATCGGTCGCTAGCACGATCAGATCACCGTCCGCAAGTGAAAGCGTTCGGTTTTGATAGTCGAACGAGACATCGAGCCCGACAATCGGCCCCGTCACCTCTAACGGCTCGACGAGCCTGCCGCGCCGCCGCCATGCTCCGCTATGGCCGGCGCTCGCATAGGTCAAAATGCGTCGTTCGCTGTCGAGCACGCCGACGAACGCCACCACGAATAGATTCGGATCCTTGACCGTGTTCAGGAACACGCGATTGAATTTGCCGAGGATCGCCGCCGGATCGCGTTCGACGAGCGCGAGCGTGCGAATCGAGTACTTGACGAAAGCGGTGTTGACCGCCGCCTCAATGCCCTTTCCACTGATGTCGGCGATCACGACCAGACCCTGCGTCGCATCGAGCCGGCGCACATCGAAGAGATCTCCGCCGACCGCCGCATCCTCGTCGGCCGACGTGTACGCGGTTCCGATGCGCGACCCGGGCAAAACGTCGAGATCGGTGCGAAATGCGGTCTGCAACGTATCGATGATCGAACGCTCGCGATTGAGCGCCGCCTCCATCTTTGCGCGCACCGATAGAAACACGAAGGCAATGATGCTGAACACGAGCACGAAGGCGAGGCCGCCCGCGAGGGCCTCATCGATGCGCCTGCGCAACTCGCGCTGTACGCGCTCGAGCCGCAGTTCGAGCAGCAGGTGGACTCGCGACGTATTCGCCCGCAGTTGATCGGTGAGGACCTTTCCGAGCGTCTGACGCATGAGCGCATTGCGGTCTCGCGGGTGCGCCCGCAGCGGTACCGCGACATCGCGTTCCCACGTCGCATGAAGCGAGCGAAATTCTGCGACCGAGGAGCGCATCTCAACGATGCCGAGACCCGCCGTCGTCGCTCCGAACGCGTCGAGCGCATCGCTAAAACGGCGATGTCCGGCCGTTTCGTCGTCAAGAAAGAACGATGCGCCCGAGGCGACGTAGCCGCGTAAGCCTGCTTCTTGATCGAGCTGAATCAAGACGACGTCGTCGAGTTGCTGTTGCGCCGTGACGAGTGCTCGTTCGATGCGCGCCGCCGAATCGAGACCCGTATAAATGCGTAGCGAGATCAGGATCGAGGCGATGACGATCGCAAGCACCAGCGTGCCGAGCAATGCTGCTCCAGGCACGCCGCTCCGCGGCAGTATCGTTCGTTTCACGCTAGTCATACGAGGGGGAAAATGAGGCGACGCCCAGATTCGAACTGGGGAATAGAGCTTTTGCAGAGCTCCGCCTTACCACTTGGCTACGTCGCCGTCCTTGATGTTTCGACCGGTGACGAAGCGGGTGGCGGGAATCGAACCCGCGCATCAACCTTGGGAAGGTCGCAGGCTGCCATTACATCACACCCGCACGACCCGGCCGAACGAGCACGGTTCTCCTTCAGTCTAACCGCTCCCCTCGGGTACGGCGTTCCGAATGCGGCGATCAGTCGCCTGTTGCGGCGAAGCCGCGGGAGACCTTTGCGAGCAGGTTCACGAGCGTCTTCTTCTCGGCTTGCGTCAGCCCGCGCATCGCGGTCTTGTTTTTGCCGAAATAGCCGGGCAGCAGCGATTGCACCAGGCGCTTTCCGCTGCGCGACAGTGAGACGTAGGACACACGCCGGTCTTCGGTGCTGGCCTTGCGATCCAGATAACCGTCGCGCTCCAACCCCGCGACCAGCCCCGTCACATTCGCTTGCGTCGTTCCCAAGTAGCGTCGTAAATCGGAGAGCGAGATCGGTTCGCCCTCGGCCTGCAAGACGATGAGCACGCCAAATTTTTGCGGCGTCAATCCGGCGTCGAGAAACCACGCTCCGAGCGCGTTCTCGACCCGCTGGGCGGTCGTTCGTAGCGCGAGCAGCGCGCGAAACGCTGCAGCATCGAAATCGGCATACTGCTTGCGATGCCCGCTGAAGTGCTCCTCGGGCCAGCCGACGAGCTCATCGACGTTCGTGTCGGTCATGGCGCTATGCTATCATACGGTGCCGTCATATCGCTTGTGTTATTTTCCTTCTTAACATATTAGGTTCGTAGGACACATACCCCGATGCCGTGGTTTGCTTCACCACGAAAGCTCAAGTCGCTGAAGATTTTTGAAAACGACGATGCGTTTGGGTGAGCGGCGGCCACGGCATGAAAGAGCCCCGCTTAGTGCGAGGCTTCGTCCTTCGGATCGCTTTCCGTGCGCGGCGACGGAGTCTCCCTCCCAGACGCGAGGTTCGTAGCCTCAGGCCAGCCGTACGTTCGAAACAGAGCGTGCCGGTCGTGCATCACTTCCTCCAGCATGGGTGGAGGATTGTACCGCAGGGCTAGTCGACCGAAACCCATCTTTGGGCCGTTCCTTCTGCGACGCGCCGGCGGTAGACCTATAAGGCGTGCATGCGCTCCAAGAACGCTACGTGTTCGGGGCCGAATGCCAAGTCTGCGCGGTGGGCGTCGGCGAACCAGCCGTGCCAGTCTTCCGGACGCGCGCAGGGGAGCATCATCCTCCCATCGAGGCTCTGAAGAATCGGGCCCGTCCAGAGCACTCCGCCGTCGCGCGGATCGTAAACGCGTAAGCGATCGCCGCGCCAGAGCGCGTGCACCCCCATGTGTTCCTCGTCATCGTATCGGTGTTCGAGCTCTTGCTTGAAGTATGCTGAGGCGTCAGCCGCCGCATCATCGCGCAAGCGTCCGAGGCGCCCGCAGAGATAGCCCGCGTCCGGAAAGGCGGCCGCCTTCTCCGGTTCGACGAGCGTAATCTCTTGCAAGTCGACCGTACGCCTGGCCACGGCAAAATCGTGCTTGAGCTGCATCTGCATGATCTTGTCCGCGGGCAGCTGCAGCGCGCGTCCCAGTCGCACTGCGGAGTCGACGTCGAAGGAGCGCCGTCCGTCAAGCATTTCCGCGAAACGTTGCGGGTCCATGCCCGCCTTCGAACAGAGCGTCGCCACGCTCAATTCGAGCGGCTCGACATATTCGGCGCGAATAACGGGGCCGGGATGCGGCGCCGGTGCGCGGCGATCCGCACCGACCTTGATGGTCATGATCGGCGGTCCTCCTTGAGATATCAAGACCATCGGCCGACATGGAGCGCCGCGTTAGCGGTGACCGAGTAGCGGTATGGTCGCAGCCGCCGGCCGGCCGCGCTAACGGACTGCCGCGCCGGGCTTCTCCGGGAAACGCACCGACGCGTTTGTGCACTACGCTGACCTTCGGGCCGAGCGAGTCGCTGCCGCAGCAAGTCGACTGCGCAACAAAAAGAGTCCCACTGCATCCTCGATAACTTCCGCAGGTCTTTGTAATGAGATTTGCAACAACGGAGTCGATCTGCATCGTATTTCCATTGCTCGAGAGCGATCGTAATCGCGAACGAGCATAGGCCGGTGCGGTGAACCTGGTGGACGTCGAACGCAGTTCAACTGTACGAGTGAAGTGTCAACATGGAGACGTGATATGATCGTGCTGCGCGTCTCCGCCGCTGTGGCGGCCTTGTTCGTCTCAAGTGTTGCCGTCGTCTTGGCGGCCGGTAGCAACACGCTGTCGGTCGGGGCGGACGAACGCACACAGGAAGCCGCTTACTGCTCTGGGACAGGCGGTGCAGTCCAAAACCGGAAGCCGTTCTACGGAACGAATAACCCGAATCCGCTTCGGCTCGCTTATGACAAGGACTTCTGCAAGTACACGGCCCGGGATGGTTCCAGCATCTCGCTCTTGCTTTCAACGCTCTACACGGAGAAGCCGACGCTGGCCGCGTTAGCGTACTACTCTGCACAACCGTGTACGACTTGCGGGGGCGGCGGAAATCCGGCCTCATTTTATTGCTCGCAGCTTGGCGGAACCGACCTTTTCGGCGGCGTCAATGCTGCCGGCGGCGGCAGGGTGGTGAACACTCCAAACGGTCCCGACGTGCTCGAAGCGTGCATCTTTCCCAACCTGTCCTCGATCGATTCATTCGGTCTGTTCTACCGCAGCGCCAACATCATTCGCGGCATCGATCTGAAGAACGTCTTGCGCTATCACGGTCCGCCGAAGAAGAGTACATAGCTGCCGCGAGGGAGGAATCTCTAAAGGAGCGGCGCGGAAAAAACCGCCGCTTCGAGGCGATGCGAGTATGCCGAGAGCGAGAATCGAACTCGCGACACCAGGTTTTTCAGACATGCACAACCGTGCTCGGAAAGCCGCAAACGTCGATTTTACGAGGGCCTGTGTGGCCAATTGCGGGCCAAGGTTGGCGCGATAGGTTGCAAATAGGCTGCAGTGGTGGTAGGCTGTATCTATAGCCGATAACGCATCGGCTAAAAACTAAAGCGGACCCGACGGTGCTACTAACACCGCCGAGCCCTCGCCACCGGAAAGGTTGAGTTTCCAGTGACCACTGCATCATATCAGGCTTCGTCCTCGCGGACCAAGACGTACCGCGAGAAGATCGAAAGCCGGCTCCTAGCCGCGAAGGTGAACGGTGGCGCTGCCGCCGCCGAGCCGCGCGGGAATGGCCGCTACACTGTCGAGGGCCGCGCCGGCGCCCGCTACACCGTTTGGGCGCTGAACGCCGAGACGTTCTTCTGCGATTGCGCGGCGGGAACGAAGTCCGGCACGCCGTGCTGGCACGCCGCGGCCGCCTTCTTGCGCATCGTCGCCGATCGCGCGACTTCTCGGGTGTCGGCGTGATGTCGACGACAAAATGGCTCTTCGTGGCCCATGCGCACGCCCAGGGCGACGTCACTGCGGCGATGCGCTACCTCGACGCCGGGCAGCGCGTCGATACCGAAGCGGGGGCTGCTCTGCGCGTGATGCGCTCGCGAGCTCGCCGGCATCCGACTGCCAAGCGTTTCGAAATGCAGCGCGCATTCGTCGCCTTCATCGACGAGGTGGCCGCGTGATGGCCGATCTCATATCGCTCGACGAACAGCGCCTCGCGCGCATGACAGCGGCGGAGCGACGGAAGCACGATCTCGACGCGTGCTTCGCCTTGCTCGACGAGGTTGACCGCGACATCGAAAGAGCCGAAGAACTGCTCGCGCAGTCTCGCGCGCTTGGGCTCGAATCCAAGCTGGTTAGCGATCTCCGCGCCAACTACGGCCATCTGCCCGGCTTCGAAGCGTTCGTGGCGAGCGACGCGTTCCGCGATCTCGTCGCGAAGCAACTCCCGGCCGCGGACCCTAAGTTATGACCGCGCTCGCGCTTCCCGTCATGCCGGCGCCGCTTGCGACCGATCTCCTCATCGCTCGTGCGCAAGAGTACGCACGCGGCTCGCAAGCAACAAGCACGCGCCGTGCCTACGCTTCCGACCTGCGCGACTTCGACGCCTTCTGCGCAGGCCGCGGTTCGAGTTCGTTCCCGGCCGAGCCGCAGACGATCGCGCTCTACGTCGCAGCCTCTGCCGACCGTGTGAAGGTCGCGACGATCCGGCGCCGGCTCGCGGCGATCTCCGTTCGCCACCGGCGCGCGGGCCTTGAGTCGCCGTGCTCGCATCGAATCGTTCGCGACGTCGTTTCAGGAATCGCTCGCGAGAAGGGCACGGCGCCGAGGCGTGTCGACGCCGCGACGCTTGAGGTGCTGCGTCGCTGCTGCTCGCGATCGCCGGCGACGACCTCGCCGCAAAGCGGGACCGTGGTATCATTTTGCTAGGTTTCGCTGCGGCGCTCAGGCGCTCCGAACTAGCAGCGCTGCGCCTCGAGGATCTCCGGTTTTCGAAGCGTGGCTTGCTTCTATGCATCACGCGCAGCAAGACGGACCAGGAAGGCGCGGGCGCGGAGATTGCGATCCCGTTCGTCGAGAACGCCTCGCTCTGCGCTGTCCGCGCCGTGCGGGCATGGATCGACGCCGCCGCGATCGTCGACGGGCCGCTGTTCCGCTCGCTGACGCCGCATCGCCGCGTGCAGGCCCTTCCGATCGCCGGCCGCGATGTCGCGAACCTCGTGCAGCGGCTCGCGCGTCGCGCGCGGCTCGATGGCGACTTCAGCGGGCATTCCTTGCGCGCAGGCTTCGTGACCGCGGCCGCTCAGGCGAAGGTGCCGCTCGACGTCATCATGCGCACGACGCGGCATCGCAGCCTTGCCGTTTTGCAGGGCTACATTCGCCGTGGCGACGCTTTCGAGGCGCCGGCCCTCTCATCCATCATCTCCTAAACGCAAACGCGGCCACAGGCCGCAGAAAGGCCTCGGAAATATCATGCTCATGGAAACACCGCTTCATGCCAAGCCGGAGTCGCGTGCCCTTCAGGCGCTCGCGGGCGCCGCGATCTATCCGCTAGCTGGCGAAGAATTCATCGAAGACCCGGACAGCGCAGCAGACGCGGCATATTCCGCGATCATCTGGTGGCGCGGCATCGACAATCTCATTCGACAAGATGACCGCTTCTCTGATAGAGAGGGCACGGTGGCGTGCGAGCCGGACAGGTCTCACAACGACGTGAACGACCGTTCGTGTATCGTGAATCGGTACGGCGAAGACGATGCGTTCGAAATTGGTTTCGACTTCGCGCTCGAGCTCGGCGCTCGGCTTGCTATGAATCCGCTCGGCCCCGTGGACGCATCGGACCTGCTGGAGGCCGCGCGCGATCGCACCGCCGATCGACTTCGCCGGTATCGCGATCGGCTCTGGAGCGACATGCAACGGGCTCGACAAGCAACGGCGTCATGAGGCTTGCGCTTTGGCTGCGGGCGAGGTTTGGCGTGCGAGCCGTTCCGCGTCGTTGGAAATCGAGCCGTTCACCCCAACGGTAGACTTTTAGCGTAGTGGCGCGCAAGTAGGATATCTTCATAGTTTGAGTCAGGTACGCTCCCTTTCACTCGAACCAAGAGCCGTTTATCAGGATGCTTTGCGGGCGCATAAGACGCAGATGGCGTCGCATGCGCGTGCAACGGCCCGTATTGAACACGGAAGGGCGGATTAGCTCCTTCGTTGTCGAGGCGTTCGGCTGAAGGCCGCGCTCATTTCGGGAACAGTGTTGACGTGAAATCCCCGTCGTCAAAGAAGCCTGATACGAAGACCGCAGCATGGTCCACTGGCAAATGGAAGGTCGTCTATGGAGAGCTGAAACGCGGCCGCGGAAACCCGGGTAAGGTGTCTTCGGTCTTCCATGCTATCGGCGAGAAAATTCCCAAAGACGCGCTCGGCTACGTCGAAAGCACGTTGAAGGTACAGAAGCTTTCGGCAGAGTCCGCGGACGGGTGTAAATTCGAAAACGCTTCGTAGCTGAAATATAAGACCACCGAGCGAACGAGTGGAGTGTTGCAAACTCTTACTTCGGAGGCTCGATGGCTACGAATACGATAC
>JAABUJ010000347.1_pt1 | contig 97000 bp, 102 predicted proteins | sample 5559131 | NCBI WGS metagenome assembly JAABUJ01 (sample SAMN10711875, study PRJNA513366) | rock metagenome | isolation source: Antarctica rocks | place: Antarctica: Victoria Land, Mt New Zealand nord | collected 2016-01-07
CTACCTGACAGCATGCAGCATAGTGTGGTCTGTCCTATCGAATGCACGGTGACACCTACTCAAAGGAGTAAAGAACCACCTGTTCTTCCCACTTATGTACCTCTCGTCCAAGGCTTTCTTCACCGTCTTCTTTGCATCTTCCCTCTGCGACACCTCCTTGAACGTATCGTTCGTTAACACACCCTTCAAACCTTCCAATTCCAAAGTGTACCGTGTTGGCATCAGGTGGTTATAGTTGATGGTTTTGATGAATGGCTTGACCTTGCTACGCTTCGCTTGACGAGTCTTGGACATGCGGCGATTGATTTGTGAAGGGTAACGCTCGATTCCGGCGACGAGTGCATGGGGAAATGGATGGGACTTCGAGCCAGTATCGAGGGGCTGAATGATGACGACCTGTGAAGATCGTGGTCAGTTCCCCGATCGATAGTCTGCCGGGCGAAGTCGACTTGTAAAGGTTCTTCAAGTGGGAGTTAGATTTCCTGGGACCCATACCTTCTTTCCCGCATATCTGCCCCGAGTAATGATGGCCACACGGCCAACCTTGAGGACTACAAAGATGTAGTCAGTAGGAATAGTCATGATAGATCTCGACTCAGGTATCGCTCTTACATTTCATCGTTGCGGTTGCTGGCGGACAAAGTCGTCGTTACTGGGCGGTATTGAAGATCGTGAGTTTTCTTGTGGGGGTTCTGAGCCCTTCGCCTTAGCGCAACTTCGATTGGTGACTTTAGCGAGCGAGCTTCTCCTGGGACGAATGACTAAGGCAGCCGTCGTGTTTACCGCTAGTGGCATTGATGTTTACAGTCTCGAGTTCACTTGTACAGATCTCGATGAAAGTGAACTCAGCATTGCCACTCACAACCATCTCCTCAACCATTGCGGCAGAGTCATTATTGCTGATGGACGTCAAGACTTGCAACTGGTTGTTCTGCTGCTTTTAACCCTCTTCAATCCATAACGGTCGCGTACGACACGCCTTCATTCCTTGCAGCATTCCACGTCTGAAATTAGCAATCTCAATTGGAAGATAGATAGCAATTCGTGACGATGCCGTCGGTAGATAGAGAGAACTCTCGCGACCGCGATCTGGTCCTGAAACACCAACACTCCGTTTCTGACTCCGGCCGGTCATCGGTCCCCATGTATGTCAAGCTTCAGTGTCTGTTGGGTTCTTGAAAAATATCAAGCGGCGCTATTAGTTGGGACATTGATATGCTGACAACATCCTCGCGAGTGTAGGTGGGATAGCTCAGACCCTGACCGTGCACCACCTCCACTACCCTTAAATCCGGGATCATCAAGTCCAGTAACGAAGCCCAATACCTCTGCGACTGTGGCAGCGGCTGCCGCAGCCTTGAGTGCAAAAGCGCGCGAAAGCTCCTATACTATAAACCCAATGCCGAACAAATCACCAGAGAAGTCATTAATCAAAGGGCATCATCACAAGCGCATGCAATCGTTACAGTCAGAAAGTGGAAGTGTACGAGATCTGAGCAGCTACCTTGAAAACTCAAGGTCTCCGGAGCGCTCTCCGGAGCGATTCAGCCGCATGCCCCTTCTTGAATACGAAAGTCACTCACCAGAAAAGAGTCCAACCCGGTCTAGTACTCCAACCTTCACCAGCAAAGATTTTGAACGGGATATGCCTAGCCTGCGACCGAGCGCAAGGTCTGGCCCAAAAGCGATTCTTGGGGAGAACACCCCTCCGTCAGCTACTATGTTAGCCCTACAAAATATGCCAACCCCAGCGAATCTGGACTATCCGTTATCTACGGTCACAAACTCTTCAACAGCACTTGCTCGCACACCGCAGACTTACGATGCTATCTCAACTCAGATACTCGGTCTTACGACCATTGCTACGAACCTGCAGAGGGAAATGGCACAGCTAAGCCGCCGAAGCAAGGACAATGCGACCGATCTGATAAGTTTGAAAGAAGCTACAAACGCAAGAGATGAGGACATACGCAAGAGTTTGCGGGAGTTGGTGTCGAATCTCTCATCTCGGGCACTGGAACATGGTTCGGATTATGGATCCAGGTCGATCAGCCATCAGAGTGGGGGATATGGATCATTCTTGCTGGATAACAAACCCCACGCTTCCCCCCCAGGTATGAGGAAGAACTTCTCCTTACCAAGAATCCCGAGCCCAAACAGTTTTGCTGTTTCGGTTGAGCGAGAATTGTCGAACTCACCCTCTCCGTTTGTAGTGGAAGGAGCGGCAAGTCTGGCTATGCTGGAGAAAATTATTCGTGAGATGGGGACGAAAGAAGGGCAGGAACGGATCCTTTCCACTCTGAGCGAATTGATGGATAAACCAGGCGCGCTAGCCTCTGACGCAGCAACTGCAAAGAAACTAGAAGAGATACTGAATTTCATGAAAGACATACCCAGCAGCCGAGCACTCGTAAGAGGTGCCGCTGTGAGCGATGGTGTTGGTGACATGCCGCCGCATTCGAATCAAGACTTCGAACCCCTAAGGTCGGGACCATTGGCACGAACGACTCGAGATGTCACGCCGCTTGTAAACCCAGTATCCACCAATGGCGGCGAAAAGCCTTACTCGAGCCCTCACGCGGCGGACTTTGTGAGCGACGATATACTGAAGCTTCTGAAGAGAATGAAAGACAGCATCTCAGAAGGTGGTGGATTAACAGCCGAAATCAAGGCATTGGTACGAGAGTTGCGAGGGGAAGTACTCGGCATGGGTAGAGAGATAGGACGAAAGCTTGAGCAAGTGGAAGCTTCCTCTCTACAGGATAAGTCGGGCGATGCCGATTTGGGGCCTGGACGTGAAGAGATTGCAAGGATCGTAGGCGAGGGCTTGGCTGAGCTGAAAGAGCACATGGATCGCGTTATGCGCGAGAAGCGCAGGCAATCTTCCTCTTCTACTATTTCTCGGAGCACTCTCGATGGCCAGGAGGTCTACAATGCAGTCAAAAGCGCTTTGGGCGATATGCCACTGCAGCAGCAGGTGGCAGTGCAGGCGCCTGGATCCGGGATCGAGAAGGAAGAAATCCTGGCGGCGGTTAGGGAAGCGTGGGAAACGTATAAACCTGAGATCGAGCTTCAGAACTTTGGTCTTGAACGTGACGAAATTCTGCAGTGCTTACAGGAAGGCTTGCAGCAGTATCAGGCCAAGACCTCTGGAGGGGCAAGTTATGGAGAAGTCCTTGACGCGGTGAAGGAAGGTTTGCAGCATTTTACCCCTCCCGCAGTCGAAACAGAGGCCACCATCACGAGAGAAGAGATTCTCATGTCAGTCCGCGAATGCCTCGAGAGTTTTCAGTTCCCGACCGCGGCGTCCACGGCTCTCAGGGAGCCCGAGATTACTCGACATGATGTGCTCGATGCCGTGAGGGAGGGTCTTTCCACTCAAGCACCTGTTAACAAAGAAGTCGAATTCAATCGTCAAGACCTTTTTGACGCGGTGGCAGCCGGATTGGACAGTGCACCTACGCCAATGGCAGGGGTTGGGGAGCAGGTCCTCGAGAAGATGCACGACCTTATCGAAGGCATGAGGGGGGAATTTAAACAGTACTCTGCCGCCAATGGAAGGGATACCGAACAAGTGCTTGACGCGATGAAAGATGGCTTAGAAGTCCTACGAGCCGATATCGAAACCTATGTCGACCGCGCAGCTGATGTCACTGGCAAAGATGAGATCATCGAGACCGTAAGGAATGGCCTTGACCATCTGCGGGGAGATCTTGAAGGCAGCATCGCAAATATACCCCGACCCGTAGAGTCCAATAATAGCGGGGAGCTCCTAGATGCGATGGAGAAAGAATTCGAGCACCTCCGACAGACCATTGGAACGACAATGGTCCGAAGTGAAGAGTCCGGCGCTAACTATGAGGTTCTTGATATGATCAGGGACGGCTTTGAGAATCTTCGAGGGGACGTTTTACGAAACACCGATCAAGCAGAGATCGGTCGTACCCTCGAGGTGATGAAAGAAGAATTCGAACATCTAAAAGAGACCCTTGCTACTACACTCGTTAAAGGCGGAGCATCCGCCGACAAGGACGAAATTATTGGAACACTTCATGATGGACTTGAAGCCCTTCGTGCGGACGTTACCGGAATCCCAGATCAGGTACGCCGCGACGATTCCAATGGCAATGAACTACTAGATGCGCTCAACGATGGTCTGGACACTTTACGGGCGGACGTCGAGAAAATGGTTAACAAGCCCCTGGACATGACGGTGAACTACGACATTCTAGACACCCTCAAAGAAGGCCTCGCCGCGGTGAGAGCGGATATCGATCGGCTGCAGGCCGCGAATAGTGACGCACATGAAGTGACGGCCAACCGCAACAGCGCAGTCGTGGTCGCTGACGACAGTCTGAGACGCAACGATATCGAGAACCTCGAAGTATTGATTGCCCAACTGCGAATAAAAGTTGAAGCACTCGATGCTATGCCTCCACCGGCCCCACCAGCAGAACAAGTTCCGCAACCTGCAGAAGACGGTGTGATGCGAGAGGACATTGAGAGAATCGAGTCAATGCTCGTCGAAGTCCAGGCTGCTGTAGCTCTCATTGCAGCTCGAGAGCATGCGGAAAACAATGAATTTGTCAAGAAGCAAGACACGGATGCTATTGAGACTTTACTTCGCAACACGAAAGCTACAATCGACGAGATAGTCAACCCTGAACCTGAAGGCATGGCCAGGACAGGTCACCTTGAAGCTGTAGAAGCTACGGTTAAGGAGACACGAGATGTCTTGGAAGACCTCGCAGCGCGCATGGACACTAGTTCTGCCTCGAAGGAGGATGTTAGTAGGCTCGAAAACTTGCTCAAGGACGTTCATGTCGGCCTGGAGGAGATGAGCGAAAAGGCATCAGCAGGTGATGACGCCGGAAGAGTGACAAAATCCGATATCGAGGCACTGGAGTTGATATGCATGGACACGAAGACACAGATTGATGAGCTGAACTTGCCTGATGTTGACACTCTTCCAACCAAAACTGACTTTGCAGAGCTTGGCTGCATGGTCAAAGAGTTTCAAGACAAGATGGGTGCTGAAGCAGAACTGACAGCGCAAGCTTTCGAAGCCCGCAAGATCGAACACGGTGGTATAGCAGACAAGGTGGAGGACGTGAGACTCCTGCTAGACCAAGTCCGTGATGAGCTGAAAAGCAAGCTGGACGAAGGCGGACAAGGTATTGAGGATCTTGCCAAAACACTAGAAAGCCTCGGGGAAGCGGTCGTTGCGAACGACATCACTACTGGGGTTAAAGAGTTGATGGAGGTCATTACACGAGAGTTTGAACGTGCTCATGGCGATGCGGATGGCGCCAGGCTCGAGAGTGAGGACAGACATGCAATCCTACTTGAGAAACATGAGGGTCAGCGGGCGGCTATCGTCACCGACCTAGCCTCCAAGATCGACGAGAGGTTTGATGATATTATTCTGAGATATGAAGACATGCAAACCTTTGCGAAAGAGCAGGCGAAGTCGCATGAAGACAAGAATGGAGAGCAAGCGAATGCCATGAACAGCACCAAAGCTGTCGCAGAGGACTTGAAGGTCTTCATCCACACACTTGGCGCCACAATCACGGAGTCTTGCGAGAGACTAGGCGACGATTCGAAAACCGTGTTCAGCCGTGTCGATGATACGTACTACAAGATCGAAGAGAACCAGACGCAGGCAAAGGCCGAACATCAGCACACAAGAGGCGACGTCTCCAAAACTCTTACGGCTGTCGAAGGCGTGCAGGCACACGTGACGGAATATCATCCCCAGATCCTCAACTCGATCAAAGACGTTCTCTCCATCGTTGGCCAACACTACGAGCAATCGCAGCGATCAGCCGAAGAACTGAAGACCACCGTGTCTGCTATTCCCGCATCCTTACCGCTTCCAGCCATCACCGCACCACCACCGCCGGCCCCGGTAGCAGATCGTGAAGAACCTGTCCCAGAACCATACGATGATACAGAGGTCCACGTCAAACTCGACAAGCTCGTCGACCACGCCACCGAAGCCGGCAGATCTCTCGCCCAGATCGAGCTCCTAGACCAGATCCACCAACAAGTCCTGGCCACAGCGAGCGAGGTCAGCGAATTCGTCGCCACCCAAGCCAAGCTCATCACCGCCGACCACGACAGCAAAGCCCGCGAAGCCGACGAGGCAGCCATCGCGCTGGAAAAGCGACTGGCGCAAAAAGAACGCGTCGAAGCCGACGTCGTCAACCTCAACGAGGAAAAAGAAGCCCTCCGCACCGCCGTCGCCAAACTCCACCGCGAGAAAGACGTGCTCGCGACCCAGAAGCTCCGCCTCGCAGCCGACGTCTCCTCGCTCGAAACGGCGCTCCACATCCGGCGCGAGGAACTCCACCTGATGGAAGCCCGAGCCGAAGGTCTGGAACGGCGCGTCCTCGAAGGGGTCCTCGACCACTCCCGCTCCCTCCTCATCTCCCGCCCCGCCAGCACCCGGTCGATGAACCTCAAGCGCGTGCCCAGCTCCGCCAGCACCAGCACCGCCACCACCGTCACCCGCTCCGGCACCTCCGGCACCACCTGCGGCACGCGCAGCGCCGCCCCGAGCAGCGTCGCCAGCTCCGCCGTCGGCATGGCGCTCAAGCGCCGCCGACCTGCCCGCCCCGGCTCCGCGTCCATCGGCAAGGGCAAAGGCGACCGCCGCATCCTGTCGCTCTCCCAGATCACCGGCAACCGCAACGGCAGCGGGCCTGGCGCCGCGCATCACAACGACCAGATGACGCTCGGTGGCGGTGGCGCGGGCCCGCTGGCTACGGGGCTCGGTTCCCTCAAGCGCTCCCATTCCGTCAAGTCGAATTTCCCGGCTTCGATCCGTAAGAGCTCGTGGGCGGGGGCGGGGAGGTTCGATCGAGCTGGGGTGGAGGACAAGGAGAATTCGGTGCTGGATGAGGAGGACGAGTCTGGTTGCGATGGCGAGTACGGGGTGCCGGAGGATGGGGACGGCGAGAGGGACGCGGAGGGCAGTAGAGTTGGCACGGAGCGTCGCGCTAGTCGTTCGAGCTCGTACACGGGCAGTTATGACGGACCGGACGGTACGGTCTCTGGCTCGGAGGATGCGAGGGGGAGTTTGGCGACGTCGACGGTGGGGACTGTTGGGTTTGATGGCTATGAGGATGGGGAGGAGGGAGAAGACGAGGAGCGGAGAGAGGGTGGTGGACGTGGTGGACTTGGTGCGGACGGGAAGGGCGAGATGGTCGTCTTCGGCGTGCCGAGCGATTCGGGCCTCGGGACGGACGTGCCGACTGCGGCGTTGGAGGGCAAGGATGATTATTTCAGAGCGTGAGAGGCTGTGGTGTCTGCGTCAATGGCGGAGCGGAGAGATGGGGCAGTGGACGGTGGACGGTGTGGGTAGCGGAGATGTCGCATGGGTCGTTTTCGGTGTGAGGGGTGGAGTATGCGTTATTGGGTATGACTGTCTTGCATTCATTCGTGTTTCTTTCTCACTCTCTTACGTGGGTGAGCGATTGCGAGTTTCGGTGTCATTCTTTCCTTTCCTTTTGAGGACGGCAGTGGCTCGCACTGTGTGTCGAGGGGAGAGAAGTGAAAAGTGAAAAGGTCCGAATTGGTATGACATTCTCTGCTGCTTTTCTTTGGAAGCGTTATGGGAAAGGTAGGGGTAGGAGTTAGGTACCTTAGTACAAGCAGAATCAGACATGTTTTATCAGAAATGTTGACTTCTAATTGCATCTTCCCAATAAAGGTAAATCGAAGTCTCGAATTAAGCTAGCAATCTGGTTTGAGTACAGAGCAAGAAAGGACGAAACAAATGACACCTAGTTGGGGTATCCTACTCCCGACCTTTTCAACAACCGCAACCGTAGGAGGAGTGGAGACAAATGTAACAAGACCTGACTTATTCTTTTGCCCAAGGTGAAATATCGGCCCTGACTGCACATTAAAGTATCCATCCAGTCCGTAATTGCATTGACCGTCCACATGCTGAGAAAAAAAGAAATTGGGTATGGCGCGATAACGAGAACGGAATAAAAAGGGAGGGTTGAGGAGATGATCACATAGTTTCAATAACCCTCGAATTCATCACCTGCTGAAAGGCATCGTCCGTATTGCCCATAAACGGCTGACTGCTGCCCGCCCCAGAACTGCTAGGCCCCTCGCCGTTGGCTTCCGCCTGGGCCATCTGCTGCGGCAGACCACCCGACGCGCCGGGCATGAAGATGACCTTACTGCCGGCGCTCTTCGCCATGGCCTGCATGGCCTCAAGGTAACGGATCTGCATGGCAGGGGCACTCGACAAAATATCGGCGGCCTGGCGCATGAGCTTGGCAGACTCGACCTCGGCGCGGGCGGCGATGACCTTGGACTCGCCGATGCGCTTTGCCTGGGCGGCCATGGAGAGGGAGTCCTGCAGCTCGTTGCTGAAGATGATGTCCTTGATGAGCATGCTCTCGACCTGCACGCCCCAGCCGGAGGCGACGCCCTCGATGATCTCGCCGATGGACTGGGCCACCTCCTCGCGCCGCTCGATGACGTCCTGCAGGACGCGGGCGCCGATGACGTGGCGGAGGGTGGTCTGCGTGCGCTCGACGAGGGCTTGGCGGATGTTGGAGATGCCGAAGGCGGCTTTGTGCGGGGAGGTGATGTGGTAGTAGATGACGGAGGTGAGGTGGAGGGTGACGTTGTCTTTGGTCATGCAGACTTGCTTGGGGACCTCTGTCGTTGGGTTGTTGTCAGTGATGATGGGGGGCACGGGGGGGTGGATTGGGGGAGGGAGGGATGGAGAAACATACCGACGATCTGGATCTTGACGTCGACCTGGATGAGGCGCTCAGATAAGGGGTTGATCTTGACGAGACCCGGGTCGACAGCGCGGTAGAATCGTCCGAACTTCGTGACGAGGCCGACGTTTCCTTGGGACACTGGCTTGTAGGCGTTGGGACATACGACGCAGCACGGGATGGCCCCGCAGGTGCCGATGATCGAGCCTATTGTGTTCACTGCACAGGTCTCAGTATCGCATCAGGATGTGTGGAGATTTGTGAGAACGTACTCATCGACCCATACCATCCGTGCGATCCGACATCTTCGCTCTCGCCTTTAAGGGTCTGAGCATACGCCGGTTGAAGATCCTCCCGTCTCGGTGGCTGCACGTTGATCATGTTGTTGTCCAGCGTCCCAGGCCCACCGTTGGTGAGACGGGAAGCACCATTCGCATACGGTCCCGATGGGCTTTTACCGTTGTCCATGCTTGTCGAGTTCATGGATTTCGGAGTGGACCGAGACAATCGAGATGATGCGAGGAGGGGTTGCGTTCAACGACAACTTAATAAATGAACGAATAGCACAAGTAGGGTCCTAGCAATTGTTAGTTATGAGCAATGTCGAGTGTCGAATGTCTTATAAAGTGCCCTGAGTCATTAAGATATTATGCTCAAAGTGGTGACGTCCACGGTCTTATAGCGATTCCTCGGGAGCAGCAGTCCCCGCTCTGGACGTTGTACCTCAAGGTACACTACCTAAGGTAAAGATAAGATCACTTGCTATGCCAAGAGTAGCAAGGCGGATTTCATGTGAGGGAGGCGAGGCTGTGTGTGAGACAGTAACTGATATACCTTACTATCTTAGGTATAGTCAAGAATTGTATCTTGCCGTTTATGGTCTAGACTCGCAGTAGGCCAGCTAACTAGTCAAAGCTTAGCACTCAGATCGATCGATTTGGTAGAAGGGCTACTACGCTTTACCTAATCTGAACCCTCCGGGATACGAGCCCGAGGCTATGCCATATCTGTAGGATTGATTAGCCCTTAGTCTGAGGTAGTGCCACCTTGAGGCATTTGTTGTACAGTAGCAGCTTACCTGATATTTTGAAAGATTTGGAGATTAGCTCGAACTGTGGCCGCAGCGGTCCCTGTAGGGCAAAGGCAGTGAGCACCATTAGCGGCGTCAATTTGACTGATCAGACCCTCTGACCTGCCTCCCTAGTAGGTGGTACGCATCAAACAACTCAACCGTTCCCCCGGGTGATTACAACCCGCCCTTTTAGTCGCGCCTGGTCCATAGATGCGTATTACTATAACTGACTTTAATCCCTCAAATCCCCAAGAGATCTTGACTCCCGTACAGTCCGCCCACGAGCTCCCGCTATCAGATGCCCCAAAGGTAGGCGGTGCACAAAAGACTCGCTTGCCGATTATTTGCCGAAACGCGATCCTTTGAAGAGTCCCCACTCCGCAAGGCGTCCATGCCTTATGAATGTCTGAACAGCCTTGACCGTTCGTGAGCGGGATGAGGCCGATCAGGAAGAGCGACGATCATCCATCGAGCCATAGCCCTGGAGAGCTTTTGATCCCTGGCGGACGGTTCTCATTGGTTCCATTGGCTGTGCTTTGACAGGGCTGATTGCGGCGGTACCATAAGCCCGGGTTTGGAATGCTTCTCGAAGGAATCGTTGATCCGAGACCTTTTAGCAGTCGTGTCAGGGGTAAGACAAAGGGCCGGGGGAGCCTCAACGGGGTTGGAATCCTTCAAGGCTTGTCGTTGTAGGAGAGGTTGGTACGGCCACGGAAGACTCGTCACTGTTGATTTGACCGCAGTTATATCCATCTACATCTTTCTATGGCCAGGTGGGCGACGTTTAACAACCAGCAGCGGTGACTAGTATAAGGAGAGAGGATTTCTGGGCAGCAATGGCGATCGAGCTCATGGGATGTATTCCCACCTCGAACAGCCCAGCAATGTGAGCAGGAGTTTGTGAGCACCAGTTCGAATCTCTACCTACTGTATTGCGGTTGCTAGACGGCTTGCAAGCAAGGGCAGACGCAGTTAGGAGGTTACTTGTGAAAATAGAGTCTATTAAGCTGTCCGAGAGCAAAACCGTGAAATCAACCGCCTGTACATGCAAAGGTCGCCTCCAGGTGCTCACGGAAGAGGGCAAGAGATGGGGACCAAGTTCCGACAACCGATGCTATCCGTCTGCCCAACACCAGCGCCATATGTATCCAGGAAGGGCAACCTCTCAGTTGTTGGTCTTCTCCTTCGCCACACGGCCGGCATCTTGTGCCACACGGTTGGTGTCTTGTGCCACACGGTTGGTCTTGTCCTTCGCCACACGGCTGGCGTCTTCTGCCACACGGTTGGCGTCTTGCGCCACGCTCTTGGCTTGCTCCTTCCTGGCGCCCAAGAAACTGCTGAGCCAAGCCAAGGAATCCGACGTGAAGACAAGGCCGGTGGTGATGAGGGCCTTGCCACCCGCAACCATGCCGTCGCCGCCGCATTTCTTGTACTCGGTGCTGTAGGTGTTCAAGGCGTAATTCTTGCTCTCGCCCGCCAGACGGAAGGGGAGGAATGCATAGTCCAGGACGGTTCCCTTGATCGTGGATGTGTTTTCCTTGACGATCGGGAAGGTCTGGTCGACTTTGCTCAGGCCACCCTCGGCGATGGCGTCGGCCTTGGCGACGATCGGAGCGACGAGTCCGTAGGGTTTCTGGGCGTATGGAAGGACGGGCTTGACAAAGGTTTCGAAGCCGGTGTCGGCGAGGTCAAGAGATTTCTTTCCGTAAGGATTGCTCTTGAAGGTGGAGATGGAGTCGCTGACGACGGGGTAAGATGTGAGGTGCTGAAGGGTGAGTTAGCTTCAACGTCCAATTGTAAGGTAAGTGATCAACCTACGGATAAGAACTGAGAAGACGGCTTGTCACCGTTGACCATTGGTTGGCTCATGATGTCGTTTTCGTTCTGTGAGTGAGGCATTCGAATAGATATTATCAAAGCTCGTGTCTGTTCTACAAGTCAATATCCGTCTGAGCAGCTACACAAGAAAAGGTGTCTTACTTTGCGTGTGATGATCAAGCTGGGGATGAGTGGAAGGAAGAGATGAAGGTGTTTAGAGGTTTAGAGAAGAGATTGTGATGGGTGTTAAGAAGTAAGGTAGCTAAATGCTGGAACCAAGTTTTGCATGTGAATATCTCTTACAAAACCGGTTCCTTGGGGCTTGACAGCTAAGGTACCACATCACTGGAATCGCCAGCGAATCACAGAGCGGCTGCGTCAGGCCCAGGCTAAAATCACATGCTATTCCGCCAATCTAAAGTCCCCCTTATCTGGATAGCCGCATCTTTTTCCAAACTGCCCCTCTGCACTTTCACTTGTAACGATGATGTAAGACCTTCAACCGCAGTCCATGATGTTCAAACACCACGTATCAATGTTGCGGCAACTTGCTGATAGCACTCCAGTGATACCTAAGTTATCCTTCACCATCCTCTCTCCAGTCCCTTTTGCGCACGACCACAAGACAAGGTAATCATGAAATCCCAATAAAAACACTTTCTAAACTTTCTGTTGACTGACGCCGTTTGCATGTGAAAGCTCGCTTAAATTACCTCTTTAGCTGTAGGACACATGTACTACCTTACTTCTGACTGCGAAACCATCGTGTCAAGTCGGCAGAGCATCGTGATAACTTACCAGATAACGCTTTCTAATAGAGAGGAGCGAGATCTACATTACCTACCTTAGGCATCATTACGTCCTCGACCGCGTGGGATGCTACCTCGTTCCTTCCACTGCATCTTCACATGCTCCCACTCTCTCTTGATCCCTTAAGGTAGCCAAAGACTCGCAAAGCTGCATCTGTCTGAAAGCAATGCTGCAAAGTATCCAGTACCTACAAGTAAAGATCAGGCCATCTTGGCTAACTCACCTAAAATACTCAGCCCATTTCGAAAACACGAGCCCACAACCGATAACAACCCCTGTCGTTCCGTTCCCTACCGAGCCTCTTGCATATCCTGCAATATCAATCGTCTCTGGGTGTACGAGGAGCCGGTAGAGTCTTCTTCCTGAAAGCTACACGGACTCGTCTCCGGGGAATTAATAATATGGCTCTGATAGCATTTCGAAGCCTGAATACGAACCCAATTCATATCCTGTTGGGATGATGCCTGATGCCTTTTGGAAGGGTGCTCCTGACATGTGACAGTGCGAGAACTGGTCTTCGAGCCTTTTATCTAATCTTGACCTACACGCCATCGTTCAGCCTTGTCCTGACTCAGCAGTAGTCTGATGTAAGGTATCGTGTGTGTTGTGTGCCATGAGATCAGTATTCCTCTGGTAGGAGTAGTGTGATAATAGGAGAGTAGGATTGGAAAGTAGAAGCCGCGAATTGTGCGTAGACGCTGCAGACGCGGTCCACATTGGAGATCCATGCATCAGGCTTTCCATCTACGTAGAAACATATGCCATTGTTCTCTAGATCCTGATCTGTACCTTCTGCTATGATACTATACAGACCCGTATGCAGGTCGCTTTCCGAACTATAAGCTTGCAGACCCTCCCCCTTCGCCGGCCCCTCATTCCAGCAAAGAAGCCTGATTCGTATACAACACGTCCACGACACTGCTCAGCTTCTCGATCGTCTCCAACGCGGCATCATACCCCTGATCCCGCTCCGCCTCCTCGAAGATGATCAGACAGCCCGCCCCTTGATCCAGCACGCCGACAATCACCTTATCCAAGATCATCTGCGACAATTTCCGCTCCACCTGCTGCGTATCCAAGCCGACCATCTTCGCAATGTGCTCGATCTCGACCCGGCTGAAGGGCTCGATGACTTTGATCAGGTTCTGCTCGAGCATGGCGTCGTAGAGGCGTCGGAGGTGGTTGCGAATGAAGGGGTCGCTGCCGAGCTCGTAGCGGTAGTCCGAGAGCGCCTTCTCGTATTCCTCCAGGCTGCGGTTCGAGTGGGCGCGCGCCACGGCTTTCATCGCCTCGAGGTTCTTGCCCGCGTACTTGACGGCTTGCTTCGAGCCCATGAGGTTGTTGACGTCGTCGACCAAGTTCAGCATGATCTTGCAGAGTAGCATGTATTGGAGGGCGGACGTCGCTTTGGCCGACTCGTCTTGCGAGTGGTAGCCTTCGAGCGCCTCGATGAAGTAGGAGAAGGCCGTGTTGAAGTCCTTGTCTTCGGCGTGCAGCATGCCCGATTGCATGTCGAGCCCGGCTTGCAGGAGGGGTGGCGTGTAGACGGATGCGGCGGACGTGCGGGCGGAGGTCAGCGCGGCGCGGGCTTTGGGCTGGTTGCCCAGGGCGTGGTAGACGCGGGATTCGAGCAGTTGCACTTCGACGAGGACGAGTTTGTCATCGAGGCGTTTGAGCTCTTTGAGGAGGCTGTTGATGAGGGTGAGGGCGTCGTAGTAGGATTGCTTTTGCATGTAGAGAGAGACGAGCCGCGTTTCGAGGTTTTGACGGAGGAAGCCTCGACGTTCGGAGATGGCCCATTCGATACATGATTTGGTGACGGATATTTGGATATCGGCGGTGTTTGGGATGGTGGAGAATAGGTCGAGGAGCTGTCGAACTGGAGCGCATGAGATTGGAGTCTCTGTGTTCGCTGGAGTAATGTACTAACCTAGCTTCGCCGTCTTTGCTTTGGCGAACGAGGACAGAACTGAACGACTTGTTTTGACTAGGTCTGCAAGCTCATTTGGTCTCTTGGTGTCTCGATATATCTCCCCAAGGCCCATGAGTGCTACTTCATAGTCCCGCAATGCCGCCTCACCTGAGTCTGGTCCTTCTGTAAGTACATCTTTGTAGATAGCTTCCGCCTTTGGGACGTCGGTCTTTGCAAGCTTTTGTGCTTCAGCTATCCTCTTGGCGTTATCAGGCTTAGGCACCATGCTGAGGAAAGGTGGCTAGTATGGATGGAGACTGTCAAGAGTGTATACCACTAATCTCACACCGAGCTCGTAATAAGAAACAATATTGATACCCTGGAGCTGTCGATGCGGTGTTCAGAAGTGATTACTTGGCTATACCAGGCCTCCGTAACAGCTCACTAACCTCTTGATTAGTCAGCAGTGCTGGCATACGACCTAGGCTGAATTGATATCTAAAAAATTCGAAGGGAAGTGATGAGTTTGTCGTAAATACCAAGACGTCCTGCAGGAGCGAAAATGGTATGGATTGGCTACGTCGTTACGTTCATATATGTTCTGACAACAGGGACAGAAGATCAAAGCCTTGACGCGCTCGAGCGCCTCCCATCAAACCCCTGGATCGAACGTGACAAGGCAGCCTCGCAACCTAGATCCTGCCTTGCACCCATTCGAGAGAGCTAGAGAGTATACTCGAGCGCTCAATGCTACCAAACTTGAACGGATGTTTGCTGCCCCTTTCCTGGCCCAGCTAGGGAAGGGGCACGTAGACGGAGTCTATACTATGGCCAAGGACCCCGGGTCTCTTCAGAGATTCGCCAGCGGCAGCGGTGACGGGGTAGTAAAAGTCTGGGACCTGACCAGCAGGGAAGAGATATGGAATGCGCAAGCCCATGAAGGCATCGTCAAAGGGATGTGCTGGACAAAGGACCAGAAGCTGCTCTCCTGCGCAAGTGATAAGACGATCAAGCTGTTCGATCCGTATAACGCTCCTTCCGGAACTCCACCAACGGCTACGTATCTAGGACAGGCTGCTTTTACTGGTGTATCCCATCATCGGAGTCTTCCAAGTTTCGCGGCGTCTTCCAGCGTGATATCGATTTTTGACCTATCGCGCCCCTCTTCCGCGGCTACTCAAACCCTTCATTGGCCGACGTCGACCGATACCATCAATACGTTGGCCTTTAACCAGACCGAGACGTCCATATTGGCTTCCGCGGCGACTGACCGCTCAATTGTATTGTATGACCTCCGCACGTCGTCGCCATTGTCCAAGGTTGTTCTTCGCCTAGCGACGAATGCCATATCGTGGAATCCTATGGAGGCTTTCAATTTTGCGGCAGCCAATGAAGATCACAACATCTATATCTTCGACATGAGAAAGCTCGATCGAGCTCTGAACGTGCTGAAGGATCATGTTGCTGCCGTCATGGATGTAGATTTTAGTCCTACGGGAGAGGAGCTTGTCAGTGCTTCTTACGATCGCACTGTAAGGTTGTGGAACAGGTCGGGGGGTCATTCTAGAGACATCTATCATACAAAGCGTATGCAGAGGTAAGGAGGCTACATGCTTACCAGATTAACGTATGCTGATCCCGAGCTAGGGTTTTCTCTGCCAAATTTACCCCTGACTCGCAGTTTCTCTTGACTGGATCAGACGATGGTAATATAAGGCTATGGCGTGCTGAAGCCTCTAAGCGGGAAGGCATCAAGTCAGCTCGCCAGCGACAAAAGCTTGAGTACAACGAGACTCTGAAGGAAAGGTATAAGCACATGCCTGAGATTAGACGTATCAAGCGACATCGACACTTGCCCAAGCAAGTGAAGAAGGCCGGTGAGATCAAGGCCGAGGAACTAAAGTCGATCAAGCGGAAGCACGAGAACGAGAGAAAGCATAGTAAGAAAAGCTTGGTCAAGCGGAGGAGTGAGAGGGAGAAGATGATTCTAGCAACTGAAGAGTAGAAGTCTGTGTTGAGGTCGTATTCCTAGGTAGACTGGGTGCGACATGAGCTATGTGGCAGCGGTTATTGCCGCGTTGCTATGTGCTGTAAGTGTGCAAGAATCTTTGTTTCTTGTTGCTGCTGTTGTGGTGGTGAGAAAGCTTGCTGACACACTTTGTGTCAATCAGGAGCTGGTAGCCGTACTGCCCTGGAAGAATGGGCACAGTGATGCCTCGAAAAGCACCAAGATGACGCGTCGGGATGCTTGCAATGCTCGTCTTGCTCTATGGTGATTTGAAGCTTGAGAACTTCACGCTACGGAACACGGACTCTCGCGGCCGATTCGTAGCGCCTAGGGTCTTTCCGTGACCACTAGGAGTTTATATATTGCGATTCGCCTATCACTTTACAACAAACAGCCAGTGTGGCCTAGTTGGTAAGGCGTGGATCGAAGTGCCACTCCCCCTCCTAAGGAGGGGGCTGCCCGGGTACCCGCCAAGATTCTTGGTTAGTTTGCCCGGGTAGTTGCTCACAGATTCAAGACGAAGGTTCGAATCCTTCCACTGGTCATATTCTTTTGCGGTTTTTGAGGCCTGGGAGGGGTAGGGATGGTTCCAGGGTGACTGGGCTGGGGTACGATCAGGGGAGCAACTTCGCTGAACGGAACAACTCCCAATTGAGTAAGAGCTAGAAGGGAAAATATCAAGATGCCCGCGTTCGAGTCCCGGTCCGTGCCCTTTCATGGTTCAATTTGCTTTATCTCGAACCACGACGCAGGTTATGTGCGAAGGGATGAAAGATGCACCATCTGTGACCAATCAACAACGACACTGCATTCTTTTCGGTCGTTTCTTTCACACATACCACTGCCAAATTCATACATATTATCTTCTAGCTCTCTAAGTGTACAGCAAATTCACATTTGGGTTACGTGCTGTTATACAAGCTTGATTGCCGTGTCCTGCAGATACACCAGTGTGTCGCATCTTACGGTCGGCTTCTTGCACTTATTTGTGTTTGCTAGATATTACACTATCTCGTTCTCCCTCCACCACCTCAAACTCCCTACCACTTGCACAACCTGCCCCCTTAAACGCTTCCATGGCTTTGTCCATCCCACTGGCCCACCTCAGTGCCTTCTGCAACCCTACTGGTAAGATACTTAACACCTCTATCCACCGCGCGTACAATGGCATTGCCAGTTCTCCACTGGCACCGGCGTCAATTGCTGCGATAATCTCCTTGGCCACGTCTACTGGCTCCACAACCGGTGCAAGGAAGTTATTTGGGGTTTGAACTCCTTCAAACAAAGAGGTTGCTATCTGACCTGGCGCCACAAGCAGGGTCTTGATCTTCGGATACTTCACGAGCTCTGCGCTTAATGAGGCGTGAAGAGTAAGTGAGCCGGCCTTAGCAGCCGTATAGTCGGAAAGATTTGCGCACCCCAGATGAGCGAGTACGGAAGAGACTGTGACGATGGTCCCACCATTCTCGGCGGCCAACATGCCGGGAAGAAACGTCTGGATGGTGTGGAAGTGCGACAAGAGATTTACTCGGAAATTGGTATCAAGATCCTGGGCAGTGAGGGAAAGAAGGGGCTTTCCATTCACGACACCGGCATTGTTGATGAGGATGGTGGGTGTACCAAGCTTCATGTACAGGACGCATCAGCATATGTGGACAGTCACTTGCACTAAAGAGTAGCCCTACATCTTGCTCGATCTGCTTGGCCACAGCTGCGACCTGCACTCGGTCCCCAACGTCACACTTGTAAAAAGCAACACCTCTAGCCTCCTCATTTTCCAGCTCTCGGATATCCAGCACCGCTACACTCGCACCTCTCATCCCATATACCTCTGCGATCAGCAGGCCCAGTCCGCTCGCGCCCCCTGTTATCACGATGACCTCTTCACTCAGATCCACAGTCCGAGGTCTCCCATACGCTATCCGTTCGTTGAGGATGGAAAGAACATACAAGATGGTCAGGAGGGCAGCGTAAGCGACGGATATCCTAAAAGAGGCGGTTTCGTAAGCAACTGCTCTGGCGCGCAGGCAGAGAGGTATCATCCAGGCAACGAATGGATGGAGGACCGTGTTGTTTGCAACTCGAAGGAGCAGATCGACGGTGAGGTGTTGGTGCCATGGCTTATTATGTGGGTATCTCTCTTGTGGCATTGTTATGGAAGCTGAACCTATATCAGCCCGAAGGCAGATTTAGGTAGAGGGTACTTGATGATGGAAGACTATTGCCGGGCTAGATGTTATACTAAGGTCATTCGAAAAGCTCGGTCAATGTCATCGCAGTTGCCTTGAAACCCAGCATTATTGAGCCAGCAATAGGACACTCTTTTCAAGGCAGTGTTGTCCTGGGGAACGTCAGACGTTAGACGTTGCGCCGGAACACGGTGTTAGTGTCTCCGGCGGTGTCTTTTCTGCCTCTTTGGTGACAGCCCAACGGATATATTTCATGACTTTTAGCAGCACCATTACTACCCGCCTTTATTTTTTATTCCGTCATCACGATGCTGTCATCTCAGAACGCTGGCCGACTCGGTGTTGGGCAGTGGGAAGAATGCTTATGGAAGCTGCAAATCGACCCAATGACCAAATGAAGTTGCTTGTCTTCGAAAATGCTCCGGCGAAGCAAATCAGCGCTCATCATGGTCATACTGGATCTTTTGCTGATCGAGCGCGTTTATAGAAGCTTACGGCACTCTGACAGCTGAGACTGAGCATGTCAAATAACTATGCCCTCGAGGAAGTCGCTTTCAGGCATAGAAGAGGAGTTACAGTCGCTGGCTTTCAGCCCACCATGAACTGCTATTCGGAATGCTCTTATTGTAGAAATAGCCAATTTATAGATGCCTGTAAGGAAAGCAGTAGGAGATTGCTTTCTGGATGTCTTGTGGCCTAGCTACCTAATTACCTTATGGCTACTACAGGTGTTGTTACTACATAAGCCAGCACGCATTTCCTCACTTACACTCTGACAGTTTCCATTCACCACAAGAATACCACAACAGTGATGCCATGCCTACAGTGCCCAACACACAGAGACTGGTCTCCACTAGATCCTTTCGTACAACAGCTCCATCAAGTATCCTTAACAGCCAAAGCTCCCACTTCAACACATTCTTCCAAACCACCGGTATGGCAAAGCACAACAGCCATCGTGCCCAGCCTGAGCTTGTAAGCTTCTACGAACATCCGAATGGTGGGAGAGACTTCAAAGGCCGAACGTTGTCATCCATACTACAATGGCCGGACGGAGAATTAGAGTACTCTCACAACTACATCCAGATCGTGTTCCCATTGCCAGAACGCTCGCCCGTCAATTTCCAAGCTCCGGTGATTGACAGAGCTACCTTTGACGCGTTTCATTGCCGCCCCGAGCTTCGTGCAAGGTTGAGAGAGTCGTTCAAACGGATACTGAGCTTCTATGGGTTCGAGCTACAAGAGGCAAACGGCGGGCTGAAGATATCACCATCAGCAGATTTCGTGTCTGCATCCAAGAACTGGGTCATGCAATTCAACCATAATCACTTACGCATCACACGCATCATCCGCTCCCTGAGGGTCCTCGGTCTTGAACCGGAGGCAGAGGCTTTCTTCGTGGCCGTTGAGCAGCTATGTCAATCAGTCAACGGGCAGATTAGCTCGAGGTCTTTGATGTTCTGGACCAGAGCGGCGAAGAGACCGCTTCACCTAGCTCCAGAACAGGATGAGGACGAAGGTGATGGGGCCGACTTCCTGCACGAGTTTGAAAGGAGGCATGAGCAAAGCAAGGATGGTGCAAATCCGGAGGCCACACACAGTAAGGGGGATTGTGAGAGTCGGGGCGGCCCGCGTGAAGTTCAATGATGGACAAGGCCGATCTTCGATCAAGCAGAGTCCGAACGGAGGAGGTCACAGGGCATTAAAGTGTTCGAGACGAGATAGATTCTCGATCTGGCGCCAGCAGAGGTGTGAAGACGAGTATTGACAGAGATTGGAGCTCCGAACGCAAAAGGTAGGCGATGATAAGACTTCCGGCAGCGTGGACCTGAGGCGGCAGCATCTCAGGCTGAGCATCAAGGACCAATCTTCGGGGTTATCAGCTGGAGCTAAAGCAAAGTTGAACGCCAGGTAGCATTTTCCACAGCAGCTGCTTGCTTGACGCCTGTAAACCTCGATTATGCATACATAGCACTGTTGCCAGTTACGATTTACTTCCTCTATCTCCCATCACAGTGGCCGCTAAATACTTAAGCGATGATGCTTTGCATTCTACTCTACGTAGTAGTTGTTCGATGTTAAGAGTTCAGAAACACACTGCAACCGCTATGCATGAGAGCTGTAATCTCATGTTCTACATGTTCTGATGAGTGCTTTTCGGTCATCTAATTTCTGCCTGCGGCCGTGACTGACAATTGACCAACATGGCTGCGAAATTCCTAGCTGGGCATGGGATCGACTTGCAGGAAGAGATATCTAAAGTCCAATTTGGTCTTCCCGAAAGAACGCTCGGTCTTGATCGTTCCTCTGCACCAGAGTCTCCCGATTCTACGCTTTCCAAGATTGCAGGCGTCCGGCTTCCTCTCAAGCACCCAGATACACTATGGGATATCTCTATCGACGGCGGCCGGGTAAAGAGTATCGGAGAACACAACCGCTCTGCCCTTACAGCACCTTATGTCTCCGGTTTCCTTGATGCTAGGGAGCAGTTCCTTGCGCCGTCGCTATGTCACCCGCATATCCACTTGGACAAGTGCTTTCTTCTGTCAGACCCTAAATACACGGATCTGGAAATTGTAAAGGGTGACTTCGGTGAGGCAATGGAGCTTACGAACAAGGCCAAAGCGAGATTTGAGGAGGAAGATCTATTGAGGAGGGGGGGATGGCTGATCGAGGAGAGCGTTGTTGCTGGTGTCACTCATATGCGGGCATTCGTGGAGGTAGACGAAGGAGTGGGGTTCAAGTGCCTCGATGCAGGTTTGAAGCTGAAGGAACAGTTCTCGAGGGGGTGCGAGGTTCAGATTTGTGTTTTTGCTCAATTGCCACTGTTCTCGGGAGGAGATGGTGGGGAGGAGATGCGGATACTGATGCAGACCGCTTTGAAACGCCAGGGCGTGGACGTTGTGGGCACCACTCCATATGTGGAAGAGGACGAGGAGAAGATGAAGCGGAATGTTGAATGGGCTGTTGAAATTGCGCTGGAGAGGCAGTTGCATCTAGACTTCCATTTGGACTACAACGTTGATCCCGATAAGGAGCCTTTGATTTGGTTTGTGTTGAAGACACTCAAGGAGAAGAAGTGGACGAGTCGAGCAGAGAAGGGGAAAACCATCGTATTAGGTCACTGCACCCGACTGACACTGTTCAAGAAGCAGGAATGGATGAAGCTAAAAGATGAAATTGGGGACCTGCCCATCCATTTCGTTGGCCTACCTACATCAGATCTCTTTATGATGGGCAGGCCTACCAGCGACAAAATTGCAAGTGGCGAAAGAGTCCGAGGTACTTTGCAGATTCCAGAAATGGTGCAGGAGTATGGGCTCGAGGGTACTATAGGGGTCAACAACGTAGGTAACGCATTCACACCGCAAGGGAGTTGTGACCCAATGAGTATAGCAAGCTTGGCTGTTGGAGTCTACCAAGCAGGTACAAAGAAATCCGCTGAGTTGTTGTTAGTCAGTACTGCTTGAATCCCGTGAGATGCCCAGATGTGAGCTCATGATTATCCAGGAATGTGTTTCAACTCGGGCAAAGGCTGCTATCGGTTATCAGACAGCCTCCATGGATATAGAACCTGGCGACCCAGCAGACTTCATATTGTTTGGGCAGACGTGTTCCGTAAGAACACAGGGAAATAGGCAACGGAGGACAATCCAAGAGATTGTATATGATGCGAGCCCTGAACGTTTGACAGTCAGGTCAGGATTTTTGCTTAGTCGTTATCGCTAGGGCGCCGAGCCCTCTGGTGCAAATTTCTTGACCAAGTTGTCAGATTACGACGCCATGCAGGCCCCACTGGTGTACGACGAGGACTATCATAAACATAGAGAACGCCAGAGACTGTCACTCCGTAGGTATTGTTTACTTCGGAACAGTATACTGACCAATAACGCACGGGACGCGGCCGCCCAGGCCGGACAAACGATAATCCTTACCGAGGGCTGTTCTGCCAACAAAACAACCGACGCTCACTTTCTGCTCCTCAGTCTCTATATTGAAGACTATCTCAACATAGAGCGGGCGAAGTTTGCAAAAGAGCTCGAAAACGATTAACAAGGATAAATACCAGTCATACGCGCCACCATGAATACGCCGATGCAGACTCAATATCGCAACTACCAGCAAACTACCCAGAGATCTCCACATACTTCTGGTGCTCGAAGAGGTCCCGGTATGCTCAAGAGCCTGAACCATTCCCAACGAACCTGTTACTTACAATCTCTCAGGTCCAATCGTTGCAGCCGCACACGCTCAGCAAACCCCCAGCAACGCACAATTGCTGGCTCAGACCGAACGCGCTAAGCGTCGAGCGAACAAACCCACCGATAAGAACATACCCGATGGCGTGGAAAGTATCATCATTGGCGAAGGAGCTCAACAGTACAAGGATCTGCGTGAGGTCGAGCGACATTTAGATGCGGCTATGATGAGGAAGCGACTGGACATTCATGACTCTGTCAAACGTGAGGGAAAGAGCTACAAGATCTTGCGCATCTGGATTTCAAATACGGCAGAGAATCAACCCTGGCAAGCTCGGGGACTGGATGAAAACGCTTTCGACTTCAGTACTGGTATGGAGGCGACATATAGGGTTAAGATCGAGGGGAGACTATTGGAGGATGAAGATACTGATGGCTCTCTAGATAAGGATAGTGATGATGAGGCAGAGCCCGAACATGCTGGGGAGAAAGATGTAGACGCGATGGAGCAGGACGAGGACGTTCCAGCGTCGACGGGCAAGCAGAATGCAACAACTGCACCCCGCAAGAAGTTGTCACACTTTTTTAAATCCATTACTGTCGATTTTGACAGGGGAAAATCAGCTCAGCCCGACGCAGTGGCCGCGATAGAGTGGAAGAAACCTCCCATTCATCCAAACACCGCCAACCCTCCGGCTTCAGCAGACTTTGACTGCTTGGAGTTTGAGCGGAAAAGTGACGAGAACATCAACTGCACAATCAGTCTGGTACGAGACGAGAACCCTGAACGGTATCGACTGAGCAAGGAACTTTCGGAGTTGCTTGACGTACAGGAAGCAACGAGAGGGGAGATCGTTACTGGTATCTGGGACTACGTAAGAGCACTGGGTCTTCTGGAGGACGATGAGAAGCGCGGTGTCCGCTGTGATGAGCGCCTACGAGCCGTACGTTTCCATCTCAACTTACCCGAATCTGATCCTGCAGACGACTGAAATATAGACCCCACAGGTATTTCGATCCGACCAACTCTTCTTCCCACACATCCCCAACCTCGTCGTTCCACACATCTCCCCTCTCCCACCCCTCAAACTGGCCTACACCATCCGCGTCGACCCCGATCACCACCGCGACCCCACCCCCACCATTTACGACGTCCGCGTACCGATGGAAGACCCACTGCGCGCCAAGATGCTCGCCCTGACTACCGACCCAACCTACCCCGCTACCCTCCGCCAGATCGTCACCCACGACGACCAACTTGCCCTCGTGATTGAAGCCATCCAGCACTCGAAAGCCAAACACGCTTTCTTCACCAGCATGAGTAAGGATCCGGCGAACTTCGTTAGGAGGTGGACCAGTAGCCAGAGAAGGGACCTGGAGGTCGTTCTTGGTGAGGCGTCTCGGGGTATGGACGAGGAGAGTCCGGGGGAGGAATTCAGGAGGGGTGGGGCGAATGGGGTTTGGGGTACCGATATCGTCAAGCAGGCTGTGGGAATTCAGCTTGCGAAGGCGCGTTAAGCCGGCGTTTGGCGGCCAACCGCAGTATGCGCTTCCTAGAGCGAGCTTGGCGTTGTTATTAATCAGAGATACCACTGGGTAGGGCGGCGTATATCGCCGTTGGGCCCGTGCAGCGGGTCGTATCAGTCAAATTAAATTCTAAGCTACTCGGATTTCCCACAGTACCCAACCGTATGTTACCTCGTGGCGAAATCTCTTCGTCGAGAAAAGGTAACCTGTGACGATAACCGATCTACAAGCCCTTTAAGCCTTCCTCCTCCTCACCTCCCTCTTCTCCACAACCACCCGACTCCTTCCCGTCTCGTCCATATCGACAACAACCTTAGTCTTTAAGTCACCCCTCACCCTCTCCTCCCCGCCCATCTTCCCATTCTCCACCGGCACCGCCACATCCCTACTCCGCCTCCTCTCCCTCGGCGGCTGAAACCTCTTCTTAACCGTCTCAATCATCTTCCCAAACCAATAAAAATTCAACGTATTCAGCACGACATTGCTCCCCAAATACATGCAAGCCAACCAAATCGGCACCGTCCGATCCCCCGCAAAGCGCATCATCCCCACGCCGGCATCGACGCTCTTCTCCGTCGCGGCGACGACGCCCGGATCGGTGGCGAGCAGGGTGCCGGGGTGGTGCAGGGCGGCCCAGACGTCCTGATAGACGCGGATGGACTGGTAGGTGCCCCAGACGAGGCGGCAGGCGAAGAAGGTGACGAGCAGGAGGACGCCGTTGTAGAGCTGGGGGCGCGAGCCGGTCATGTTGACCTTGTCGAAGAACCAGTGGAAGTTGAGGAAGGGCGAGGAGAGCTCGTACAGGATGAAGGTCGGGCCGTAGTAGTTGACGAACGGTCGCTAATGACACACCGAGAGATTTAGTAGGTAAGCCGCTGGGTGCCGTATGTGGCTGCCCAAGCACTTGGCACACGCGCGAGAGCGGAGAGGAGAGGAGAGGAGAGGAGGGGAGGAAAGGCAACGACTCACGAATCCAAGACTAAACACCACCAACGCCGCAACAGCATGCGCCAACAACCCCCATCCGAACACGCCCACATTCATGCTACTAACCACCAGATCCCAGAGAAAGTACCCCGCCGCAAACCCCTGAATCATCCCACCGCCACCGGTATAGCCCCAGACGCGCTCGGGCCAAGCCATGGTCTGGCGCTCCTCGTCGATCCAGATGACCCACAGCGCGAGCGCGTTGATCAGGCTACTCTGCACCAGCGACACGACGTGCACGTCCCAGTTCAGCTTCGTGCGCGGCGGCAGGGCGGCGTAGGTGGTGGGGAAGAGCCGTCGCGAGAGGAGCGGGGACAGGTAGGTGTTGATGCCGTGGTAGAAGAGGAAGGCGGCGAGGATCTCGTGCGCGTGGAGGGGGAGGGTGGTTAGGCCGAAGAGGTCAGCGATGGGTTGCGTGAGGGTGGTGATGAGGGCGGGAGGGGAGAAGAAGGGGTCGAGCATGGTTGGAGGGCTGTGGCTGGTGGGGAGACCTTATGTCAAGGTGAGGGCCATGGTCGGCGAGGTGCGAAGGTGAGAAGACGCAAGCAGGTCTGTAGAGTCGGTGGCGGTAAGTTAAGTCTGATGACGCTTCTGTTTCAAAACGTTGAGGGTCAGGGGTGCACCGTGCCCGGCGGCCGGGATGACTTTAATCCGACGTGTGAGAGCCTGGGGGCCCAAATGTGAAGGCATGGATTGAAGAGCGATCAGACCAAGGCTTCATGTATTGGTTCTTATAGGATACTTCTGCCTAAGAATATAAGCACAACAGGCTTTCAGATGTCAGAATATGGTTCTTAAGACACGCAGAACAGGCAAACGCTAAACAACGCCCTCATAGCCGTCATCACACATTACGCATCCAAACCAGGGTATTCGAAAAGACACAGGATAACCTTCAAACCTGCCCGCCCATTCCAACAGCAGGGTATATCAGTCCCAAGGATAGTCAACTTCCTCGACCTTCGTACAGGTCAGATATCCCACACTACCTCCGTCTCTCCCGAGATCCAGCTCTAGGTAATCCTTCATGAGAGGCTTCACTATTTCCCTAGCTATATTCTTGATTTCATCCATGCGTTTCTCAAACCTCTTAAGATTGTCCCGGCGATAGTCTTCAGGCCTCAGCTTCAAGAAACGCTTCAGCTCATCGTGCGGAAGGTAAGATGATCCACCAGTACCGAGCAGGCGGTAGATCTTGCCTGTGTTCAACGGCGGTGGAGGCGGTACTGGAGGTGCAGGCCGTCGTGGATCGGGGTGCGGTGTTCTCATTATAGGAGCCGGTGGTGGAGTCGTATTCTCTGCAAGCCATTGACGGAAGAGCGAGACAGCCATCCAGTCGAGATAGCTATTTGTTGGGCTGACACGGTCACCACGGGATGTGGTCAGATTGAGGCGAAACAGCCGACCTTCGATCTTTGCCTTCATGTCTTCCAACTCTTCAACCTTGTCCTCTATAACATCTAGTACCGAGTCTGGAAGATTATTCCGCAACTGGTTGGTCCCTGACGGCCATTGACCGACCACGTGAATGAGCGCTTCAGAGAAGATGACCTTCGAACGTGCGAGATAGCCCAGTTTCAGGTAACTCGGCGGATATTTTGCGATTTGTTTCCAAAGTCTGCCTTGAAATTGTAGCAGGTGATGATCTATCCGTGGCCCTACCACCTCTAGAGCGTCGTACATATCTGCTAACGCAAGGAGACTCTTGCACTCAATGTATGCGTTTGCGATGTTAACCCCGTCAAGCATGGGTGCATAGTTGTAGAAGATGCGAAATAGATTTTCATAGTCATGTAAAGTGTCGAGAGATGAATCTGGTGGTGGATTCGAATGGGGTATATGTATTGCGGAATGCATGGCTGAGTGCATCGCAGAAAGATTCGCCATAGATCGAAAGAAACCTGCTTGCGGAGGTGGTGGTTTGTTGCGGATAGGTGGAGGTCGCGGAGTGTGATCTCCACCAAACAATGTTGACGAAGGCGTCTAAAACACGCTGTCAGGACCTGGTGAACACTTAGCTGTACTTCCGATACGTACCTTCTGTACTAGCAACGGCACCTCATCCTCCTTGTTACCCCAGTCGAGTTCATATCTCCATCTCAGCTTCCTCTGGGGCTCCAATCCCAATCTTACGCCACTTGGTTCCAGCTCCCGTCCTGAAGCCTCATCCTCACCGATTCTCGCCAGTCCCGTTGCTTGATCATGACCGTATCTTTGACCCTGCGCCTGCGCTTGTGCACGAGACCATTCATCGCTCGTTCCTGCTTCGAAGAATCCAGAGCATTGCGCCAGTATGAGTCTATGCAAGAGATATCGGTTTTCCTGCGCGCCAGCGCTGATGACAATCTCCACATCTCCCGTGGCGCCAAAGAATGGGAAGTCGTTGTGCAGTTGGTACGTTGATCCGCCATTGTGAGAGCGATTGTACCGGTGACGGCGGCCGGTAGTGGTGCGCGAGGAGACGGAAGGAGGGCCGCGGACAGAGAGCGCACGGTTGGGGGAATGCGGTTGCGAAACCATCGGCGAGCGCAAGTCTTGGACGGAGTTGTTTGAGGTCATCTCAGAAATGGGCGTTTGTGACCATCACGGCGGTTATCAAGGTGCTGCTCCAGAACGTGGTCCCTCCAACACCCGTCGCGATGACCTGGCGTCGCAGCACACCAGCAATAATCTCGATTGTGACTGGCCCTTCAGAACGCTTCCTTTCAATGTTGGATTATGCTTGTGGTCGCGAGACTGAGAAGTGTCTGCAATGTGATGTTAGCCTGGGCCCATTCAACAGTCAACACGTCGATCGCGCTGGTAACTCTTCAGGGCTCCCACGAACCCTACCTTAGATATTGGAGAGGCCTTAGTAAATGTCCGTCGCTGGGCAACGTCTCGCAAGGGGCAACGTTGAAGTGCATATGCGGTTCTCTTCAAGCGACCAGTCTCCGGACTCGAGGAGCGTGACAGCAGTGTTGACCATGCAGGCTCGCAATGGCCCGCCACTAGCCGCGGCATGATGCACCAATCAGCAAGCAGCAACGAGCTCTGCGCAACCACTTATATCAGAAGTCGCACATTGCGAACGTTGGGCGAACACCTTATGCAGAGACTGAAAATATACAGCAAATCAACAGTACTGTTGGGTATCAAGGCAATCGAGTTCATTCCTCAGCGAGCACGTCCCACGGTCGATGCCATTCGCGGCATACAGAGTTCCTCTCGAGCCAGCTAAACCACCCCCATCTTTGTTCTCCTGGACCCTGGTCTGACTCGAGACAGTCAAGTAAGGCAAGGTAAGGTCCATGTATGTAATGTAGGTAAGATCGGGCAGTACATGCAGACCGAGAGCCTTGAGCCGTCTTTGGGGCTGTGAACCCCACGTGCTTCTTGTCCTCGTCCTCCGAGATACGATCCGGATATGTACTTTACTCCTTTCTCACCCGTTCAGGAGTTTCGATGAGGTAATTGCATGCTACGACTCAGATATTCGTCTTGCGCACGTATTATAATCTTCGCTCAGATCTCGAGGTTTGGACACAGATTCCTTGCTGGAACTCTCGATTACATGCTGGGATTGCCACATGAACGGCATCAACGCTTTTTGCTAATAACATCGACACCACCCATCCATGGTCGCAGCACTTCCGGGAGCCTGACACACATCTCCTTCTCGTTCCACCCGTTTTCCAGCAGCGCCGCCAGTACCCTTGGTACCGCCATAGCCGTCCCGTTGGCTGTGTGTGGCCACTCCGTCTTGCGGCCAAACTTCTCTGTCCTAACCCTCGTGCCGAGTCTCCGGGCTTGATAATCGGTGCAGATGCTGGCTGAAGTGACCTCACCCCATCCCTCGTCTTTCTCGCGCCTGGACGGGAAGAATGCCTCGATATCTTGTTTTCTTGTCGCGCTTGCCCCCAGGTCTGCCGATGGCATCTCGAGGATCCTGCAATGCAGACCTAGTGCTCCCAATATCTCTTTCTGGATTTCCACCATCTCCTCGAAGACAAGCTCCGAGTGGGAGGTGCTGGAGTCCGGCTCATCGGGCATTGTCCACGAGAACATTTCAACTTTCGTGAACTCATGGACCCTATATAACCCTTTGGTATCGACGCCTCTTGAACCAGCCTCAGCCCTATAGCTTCTGCTCACTCCCACGACTTTCAGCGGTAAGTCTTCTTCCTCGAGCATTTGGTTTGCTCTCAAGCCTGCGAACGGGATTTCCGCAGTACCCGCAAGACTCAGCTCCGGCTTACCTCTCGCCTGGTCCTTCTTCCCCTGTTGTAGAGAGTAAATCTGTTGTTCGCCGTTTTGGTCCCTGGGCTTGAACCCGCACGCGGCTGCGATATGACTGTACACGATGCTCGGTGGACTCACAATCTTCCAACCCCTCTTCATAGCGACACTGAGTGCATATTGTACGAGAGCCTGCTCCAGTAACGCCGCTTCGTTGGTGAGATAGTACCAACCCCAGCCAGACGTCGTAGCCGCGGCCGTAAAATCTAACAGCTCCAGCTCACTCCCGATGTGGATGTGGGACCTCCAGACCCTATCTGAAAGGGAGGGTACCGGCTCCGGGTGGTCATTAATGTACCACAAGACCTTTGCCTTCTTGCCCAGGGGCGTTTCCGGACTTGTGATGTTCGGAAGTTGCGCCGCCAGACCCTCCATTTCGGTGTGCAGTAAGCCTTCCTTTTCCTCGATGTCCGACAGCTGGGTCTTGAGCTGCCTGGCCTCCTCTAAAACATCCTCTCGATTCTGTCCAGAGCTTGCCGCTGCAACTTCCTCATTCTGACCACTGAAAGTTCTGTTGTGGGATAGCTTTGTTCGCAAGTCGTTGTTCCGCTCGCGCATATTGCGGGCACTCCGTTGCAAGGCTTGCCATTCCTCGAATAGCTTGACGATCGTGAACGAGTTGTCACTGACATTCTTGTAATTGCGATGGAGGCAGTTTTTCGAGTACAGCTCAGGGTGATTCCGGATGTGTCTCAGGTCAATGGTCGGTTTGGGCGCAATCGAGGGACGGGGCGCATCTTGATCGATGGCAGATGCGGATGTTGTGAGGGAGCGCCGGTCTAGGTGTTTGGTCAGGGAACGTAGACGGCAGGATATGCAGGTATAAGGAAGCTTTGACGCCATTAGGTTCGTGAGAGAAACCACTGGAGACGAGGCTTGCTGGGTGTCCACTAGATTGTGTGACTGCAGGTGAGCTAGACAAGAGCTACGTTTTCGGGAGAAACCGAATCCGTCTCCAACGAAGCGAGCTGCTTCTGTCTCTCCACATCTTGACGCGAGAATTTCCACCTGAGGATATGTCGATCGATAGTCAGAGACTCTTCTTGTCTAAAGTACAATAGGAGGACTCCCTATGTATTGTTTGACGCATGTTTTCGATGGAACGTTCCGCCTTTTTACTCTGCTCTTCCATGATATCTACCATCTTATGGGCAATCGACCCTATTGAACACTCGTGCCACTCTCTAGGGAAGGCCCAGGACGGACTTAAGAGCTCCCTGATTACTGTGGTATGCGCGGCAGATGGTGGCTTAATTTGGATCACCTCTCTCACTCTGTCGAATTCTGTGTCTAAGCCCCACCATTCTATAACGGGCCAGCACCTGCTTCATGCCTCTTGTTCTTCGTCATCCCTCTTCTCGTTGTCTCGGTCATACAGACTTCTAGAGAACCGCTGGAATGATGAACCCTAGCACTACCAGAGGACTGCTATACTACGCGATCATCCTCCGATTCCTCGTTCTGCTCGCATCGAAGGAACTGTACAACTTGTTCTACCCTTTCTTTCTTCCCGTTGATTGAGCAAAAGACACGTTTGTCTGTCACGCTCGCCACTCCAGACTCGGGTTGGACAACTGAGGACACCGTCCGAAGGAGGAACAAGCAGCAGGCCTTGATCGCCATGGGGCACTCCGCAGATCACGAATAGTGGGCATGTATACGGCGGCAAGTCCGCGTTGCAGTGCAGCTAATCGGAGTTTGACTGACGATGCAGCCGATATACTAACCGTCATAGTCTACTCCCTCCCTGCAGCGCTCATCTCAACTGCCATTGTTCACTTGCGACTGCGAATTGCAGAAGAGTTCCCATACCTACCTACTTTAACTTACTTTTCAATCCACTATACTCCGTATGTGGCGTTGTACATAAGGCAGTATATGGGCATAGATCCGGACAGTCCTTCACTCAAACGATATAGGTTACAAGCCCGGGCACCGTCCCTGTACCTATGGTGGTTTTCGCCCCGATAATATCTTACTCCAGATATCATATCAATATTACCTAATCAAATACGGTACCGTCCAGCAATTGCGATTCGAGCTGACGATGGGGCCGTGGATGCTGCATGCTGCAAGGGCTCCGGCTTTTCCCAAACCGGTCTAGTCTGGGCTACAGTCAGCCAATGGCGACCTCTCATCCAAAGCTTGGCATGCTGATCACTTGCATTTGATCCCCACAGGGTTAAACCAAATCGGGGCATTGGCCAATCCAGTCCAGCCATCAGAAGCCAAAGCTCAACAAGGCTGGGCTGGCCTCCCGTCTCCGGCTGTTCCCTTAGGTACAAACACCTTACTCAGCTCAGGGCTTTAAGAGACGCCCAGGAACCCATTTTCCGGGGTAAATGCCAACCTCATCTTCATCTCTTCATCTCATTTGACCTTCCGTTCCATCTTCTTCATCGGCCATCCACATCAATTTCTACTCTATTTCAATTCAAACCTTCTCATTCTTGCTCTTGACTTGGTATTGTACATCTTCAATATTACCTTTCGAAGGTTCCACTCTTAGCAACCTCCCATTTCCGTCCTCCACCATGTCATCTATGAGTTTCAACCTTTTCTCAGACTCGCCAACCATGGTCCTCTCGCCTCAGGAACCACCACACACTTTCGTTGACCCCTCATCATTCCAGCAATCAGACTCTCGTCTCCTCACACCCAACAACTTCTCCCAGTGGACCCCCTCCTCATCCCGGACGCCCGTCTACACAGCGCCATCCCGCAAACGTTCCCGTGACGAAAGTACCTTGGCAGACCACGACTACTTCCAAGACGGCTCCTACTTCCCTCGTGCTCCAGCCCCACCACCCAGCATGCCCAAGTACGAGCCGATGTATGGCGAAGGCATGACGCTCCTGAACCCCGTCACCGGCATCTCCATCTCCGCCGAATCGCAGACAGGAACCTGGTTCGAAGAAGCCGCCGCCGCCAAAGTCGCTCGAATCCCCCAACCGCCATCGTCATCAACGTCAACATCAACTGGAAAACCCATCTGGCCCATCAAGCCCGCTCTCCCTAGCCGCAAAAGCCAGCGCCTAGACACCTCCGCGCCGGGCCTCGACGACATCGCCTTCTCGACCCTCTCCTCCGACACAACAGGCATCCACAGCTGCATTCCATCCAAATCCACGCCCTTGGAACCCGCAGTCGATGACTCCACCCACCTCCTCGGCATCGGCTGGACGCGCCTCCCCTCCGACGACGACGCCGTCGCCGCCGCGCGCGGCTGGGCCAAATACATCAACAACCACTACCCCGGCGTACGGGACGCGCAGATCCTGCTGCAGAGCAATGGCCTGAGCGCGTACCTGGTCGCTGCCGCTGATGGCTTCTATCTGTTCAAGGAGGATCTGAGCGAGGGGCGCTTGGTGGGGAGGAGTTGGAAGGCGTGCTTGGCGAATTTGAGGGCTGTGCCGATGGGCTTCGAGGGTGGGCAGGTGTTGAGGGCGGCAGGGACGCCGGAGGCACATCGCGGTGGTGGTGGTGGTGGTGAGATGGACGATGGATGTGGGGCGTTGGGTGGTGGCATGGATTTAGATTAAGGGTTTCTGGTGGTCTGGGCTGGTGTCATCGCGGAGTTGCAGGTGCCTCTTTGTTTCAAGTTCTTCTCTATTCGGATTTCTTCATGCGTAGGAGGTCTGGGGCTTTGCGGTGTCGGGTGTGGCATCGTACGGTATGGGATGGTGGGATGTGGTATGGCATGGTATCTGTCTGGATACAGGCCACATGGTCCTAGGTTTTGAACGTTCTCCGACGACAAGTACGAGTCAATAATGTTCACAACAACCACGTAACCTCCGTAAGGTAGACAAACTGGTGACTAATTCGCGCATCCATTCTCGTACGTTGTCCCTGACACGATTGCCGGCCCTGAATGATAGACGATGGCAAGACTTGACCCCTAAAACCCTTACCAAATCACATTTTCACGTACAATCTCAAATCACGATCTCAAATCCATAACTGGTATGCCAGCAGAAAACATTTCAAATCGGTATCCTGGACACGGGAGAACCTGAAGAAAGAGAGTCCCTTGATTGGGATTATGACGCCGGTATCGGAAGATTGGTGCTCATGTCTTATGTACGTACAGCTGGCCGTCGTGGAAGGGTCTTGATCTACAACATACCCATGGTCGGCACTGCACAGTAAGACTTACAAACAGCGAATACCGACGATATGCTTGCAGTCAGCAAAACCATTCTCCAGACCTATGAAATCAGCATGTCCTCGTCGCAGAAGTGAGTTCGGACAGTGTCTTGGGGCACACTGCGATTTCCAAGACCTACAGCTCATCAGATGCCCCGGAGATCGGCGAATCGGCTTTCGGACCTTACTCTTGGGGTGACTGCGGCTGGGAGCGTGGATGGATGAAGGATGTGTTTACAGGATGATTTTGTTCGTTCTAACTCTTGAGCGACTTTTGATACTCTCTTTCCAAGGCATGGAGTCGGAAAGTATACGCTGCTGAAGCGGAGGATAATGATAGTGTCATCTCATGAGCAGAAATATATTTCCTCGATTCAAGAACCCTTCAGTGACTAGTTCGATAGTGTCGATATGAAGGTTTGGGGAAGTATATCGTGAGAAGGGAAGAAAGGGACCGGAGAAGAAAAAGCTGCTGGGTTTGAATAGATACACCGACATCGCTAGACCGTCAATACGGAAGCGTTACTGAAAGAAATGCCAAGAAACGCAAGAACCAGGAGGGAATCGAGTCTAATGTACGCTATGTGTATCCACTTTGACTCGTACGGGGGTTCCCTCCTGCGTCTGAAGAAGCAGAGAATCGGAAGGCATAGAATATGGCGCTGCGTTGTAACGGTCATGAACAGCCAGCCGACGAGGCCGACGGAGAATCAAACAATTAGCAAAAAGGGGAGTCGTAAGGTAAACACTAAGCCGGGGAAAATGTAACCACTCCCAACAATGCGAGACAATAAAAGCCCCCCAAAATAAATCCACTCTACCAGCTCGATACGCAGAGTTCATCAATGGTGAGTTGGCGAGAAGAGGCAGAGTAACGAGAGGTAGTCAGAAAACTGCCGTAAGGCCGCTCTTTGATTGCCGCTTGCTGAAGCGCTTCCGGCCCTTGGTGGACTCCGCATCGGAGTCTCTCTGGCTCTTCTGCAGCGTGTTCCTGCTCGTGCCGTTGTCCAGGTGCAAAGTAGGATCGCCCCCAAGAGTGCTTGCTGGACTGGGCAGTTCCTTGAAGGCATCGTCGCTGCAGTAGGAATTGGTCATAGTCTGGGAGACAGCAATCTCTTTCGCACGTTCGATGGTGTCAAGCCATTCTTGTGTCGAGGCCGCGGTGGCGGCAACGTCGCTCGATGAAGGTTTGGGATCTTCGAAGGTGAAGTATTTATCACGCTGCAGGTCACAGTTATTACGGTGAGTTTACAGTGTTGTGCCGCCAGAATGTCTCACCGTATCCACACGCCACGTTGTCAGACCCTTCGAGTCTTGCAAGCTTCGCCACGAACAATCTGCACTGAGCAGTGGGATTTCCGTCTTTGATTTCTTCTCTTCTCCGCCAGCTGCTACCAGAATAATCCGAGCACTGGAGGTCACCATCACGAGCCGTTGGCGTTTCTTGGTCGTGCTACTACCAAAGAAACGAAACTTCTTCGGAGTCTCGTGGTCGCCATTTGCACCGTTTCTACTATTTGGACTGTGAGGAGCTGGTGCTGAGAAAACGACCAGATTACCGAGCTTGAGAATGCGCTCATTGTTTCTAGTCAATACCGGAGACCACTCGATGTCCAGCTGACTCGGAGGTGGAAGCTCGGTGATGACTCTCGGAGAAGGCCTAGGGATCCCGTTACTGGTATTGCCTGAGCCGATGTGTACCGCCTTTGTACTGTGCGCCGGCGCAATGTTAGACGGGAAGCTTTGCCCGTCCTGAGTGCTGGTGGCATTGCCGTTGAGTTTGATAGGTACCGCTGGTGGTGGCGTGTAGCTCTTCAGCCTTGGCGCTTTCTGCTTCCATAGACCCTTGCCCCATACTATACCGTTGAAGAACTCATGGCGTTTGGCATGTTCGACGGTCAGTCGTGTGGATGGATCTAGTACCAGAAGTCTCTCGATCAAATCCTTGGCAGCCTCTGGAAAGCCCGATGGGAATTCGTATTCTAGTCCCACGATCTTTTGAAAAGTTTGGAATTCGTTCGCAGCTTTGAAGGGAGGTCGTCCAGCAAGCAACTGGTAGATGATACAGCCAAATGCCCACAAGTCACTTGCTTTACAAGCGTGCTTGTTCATCAGCAGCTCTGGGCTGACGTACTCCGCGGTACCAACAAATGAATTAGCCCTTGGATCCTTCGATCCATCCATCGGATTACCTCCCGAACTGCCGTCAGCGCCATTGGTACCTTCCTGTTGACGCCGCGGCAAGTCCAGGATTTTGGCGGTTCCAAAATCGGTGATCTTGACGTGCATTTGATCGTCTAGCAAAACATTCTCCGGCTTAAGATCTCGATGTATGACCCCTTTTGCATGCATGTAAGAGATCGTGTCTAATATTTGCGCTCCATAAAACCTTGTGCATTCTTCATCGAAAGTGCCCAATCTCTTCAGGACTCCCAAAAGCTCTCCACCACTAGCGAGATCTAGCACAAAATACAACGAGCGTTCGTCTTGAAAAGTGTAGTACAGCCTGACGACCCCAGGATGCTCGGTCAGTCGATTAAGTGTGTCTCTCTCTATATTGACGTATTTCACCTTCTTCTCCTTGATGATGTGTCGCTTGTCAAGGACTTTGATGGCGTACTCCTTTAGCGTTTGCCGGTCAGTCGCCGCCAGCACCGTGCTATATGACCCTTCCCCTAACGTCCGACCAAAGTTGAAGTCTTTCACTCCCTTTTTGACAAATCGTGAGACTGGGTTGCCGTCCGCATCAAACTCTTGCCGTACTCCGATAGCAGCACCTCGCTCCTTCCAGTCCTCGCTACTCGTTAGGGGCCCTCCTTCAATACCATAAGGTGAACCTGGCATGGACCCTGGGGTGTTCAGTATTGGCCCACCCACAAAACCTCCACCCATGCCTCTAGAGCTCCTCCTTGCCGGCGTTGGCCGGTTGGTTGGAGGTATCTGTTGGTTTTGCCGATATGTCCGGTCGTTGTGAGTATCCTCTCTCACGGGCACACCAGCTTGCATCGCACTTGAAGCACCCTTCGAATTACTCCTTTTAGGCATCCCCAGTATCGATGATCGTGATGACTCGCTTCTTAACCGATATGACCCTTCCCTTGCCAAAATAGGAGCCGAGCCATTTGCAGATGGTAAAGTATATAGTACAGACGAGGGACGAGGTGACCCTCCGGAAGGTAGACGTTGAGCTTGGGGCATGATGGAGGGCGAGTGCTGAGGAAACTGAACTTGTTGTTGGTCCTGATAAGTGAGGGGTATCGATTGTCTATGTGTGTTTCGAGATACGTAGGGCGTGGATTGTTGTTTGGGCGATGTAGGATAAGGACGTGAGGCGGCTACGGAAGGTGAGGGCGCAGGATTAGAGGCATCCGGTGTTCGTGGAGAATGCGACTGGGGAGCTGGTTGATTAGGTGGCAGTTCCGAGTTCTGATCCTGCAGGCTTGACGGAGGTATTTCTGTACGCTGTTCCCCCACTGAATTCTGGGATGCATCATCAGGGTTGGCGATGCGTAGGCCCCCAAAGGACTGGGAGAGACTCAAGTCGCCATCCATGATCGACTGTCAAACGGCAGACTTCCCGACATGGACAATTAGAGACCGGAAATGACGAAGGATGGATGCAGTGTAAGATCTGGGTACTATGTGAATGCGATGTAACGTCCGTAGCGATTGGCTCTAAACGAAATAACATATGTAAAACCAACGCCGCTCAGTCTCCATAGCTATATATGTTGAAGATATCCTACGGAGGGTGGTAGGACCACTTGTCGACACCGATTAGATACCTGTAGATCCACGGTCGAAGGAAGACAGCGAGCGACGAGGAGCAGCGGTTTGCTATTACCTCCGAGATGGGCTGGCTGCTTCTCAGACATCAGGTACGAAAAGTTGACCCTGTGATTGGATGACGCCGCTAGTCTCTGATTACTAATCATAGAGCCCTCGTTAAGGGGCCACGCGGAGGTCGACGCAGATCTGTCTCACCATACTCAGGTACCTACCTATATATAGAAGTTCACTATCATCCTTACGATCTATTAATACTGAGCATGGTGTTTGACAATATAGCCAAGGTAGATACACTTGACTTCATCTGAAGTACACGGGTCTACTCCTTGGGTGTGTGTGCCTTCGCGGACAGCACAAGATTTGAAGGAATTCTGGTAACATTGTAGCTCAAAAGATCCAGTCTCAAGCTCTTTGCTGTTGGGGTCTCCAAACCAGCAGAATGTTCGACAATCACGTAGACTTTCTCCGTTGCGCAACTCATTCTTGCACGAGCATTATGTAGAGGCCGAAGTTTCATGCTCCATAAGCCGAAGAAAATGCGACAAGCTGTTGACCTTCCATGCCGTCCCGAACACCTTTCCACCTTCGTGTGGTAACAAACTCGATAAATTCCCACACTTGGATCATGAAGCCTCTTATCCATCTTTCTTGATCTGCGGCACTTCCTGAAGCGCAAGAACAGCTTGTAGGACTTCAAGGTCCATCAAGGACAAGGAGAAGGAGAAAGAGAAGGAGAAGGAGAAGGAGAAAGAGAAGGAGAAGGAGAAGAAAAAAGGAGAACATGAAGCAGAAGAAGGAGGAGAACCAGAAGCAGAAGAGGAAGAAAATGCTCGATTTAAAGCCTTACTTGACCACTTGAAGCCTGTTGTTGGCCTTCGTGGCTGCGAAGGACTTTTCTTGAAACAGACCATGAGATACTGAGCCTAGATGCCTGAGAGGCAGCGATGTCGGTGGCGGCGGTGATACTAGTAGTGAAGCCTTCGCTACTGGAAGAATAAGTGGAGGCGGCGAGGAGGGGGAGGAGGAGGAGGTGGGCAACCTACGTCTGATAACGGTTGGATAATTGGTTGTGCAGAGTCTCCGCTTTCGCAGTCATTGCGACATATGCGGGTCGTCAGGTTAGTCCAATCTCTGGACAAGACTGAAGCTCTGTGGTGGGGACTGTCCGTCAGGGCCCTACACATAAGGTAGTAGAACTGCCTCGCGGTAAGCTTGAAACATTAGAGTCGATTAGTAAGCCATGGCCCAGGCCAGGAACCTCGAAATACATCGGGATCTGACGACGGAGTAGCTATACCTACCTTACTTAATAACCAGCGACCATGGCTCGTTGTTTGAGTGTAATATTATAGTGTGCCAATCTATTCAATTTGTATTCCACGCCGATTAGGTGGATGTGTATTCTGATAAAGTGGTCCTGGTTGTTGATTCATGTGGCAGACATGTCACATTTCTCTCCGTCTCTCACTATGTTCGCTTTTATAGCTCGCGCAACACCGTCCCCTGGGGTTTGTCTTGCTCCATCTTTTTCATCGCAAGAGACCTTCCAGTTTAACCTCAAGAAAGTTATCAAGATGGACCCACCAATATCCCGCGAGTTCTTAGTACCGCTAGTTCTGACATGAACAAAGGACGTCCATTATCTGCTTGCAGCACGATTACCTTAGGATGCTTTCCACTCATTGTAGCAGTTACCACTACGCTTGTCCATGGTCGTTTCCAAAGAATGGCTTGGCTGTGAGAGCAGCTTCCTTGTGTAGAGCTTTGCGCCTTCTTCACGTGCATCCTCCAAACCAGGGAATCAATGTACCATAGGTACGAATTCTTGTCTCACAAGGGGATTCTGGTTCCGAATTTTTATACTCATCAAAGATATTTGAGGCGAGCTATCAGATCATGCTCCGTCTTCCTCCCTCGCAAATTCGCTTGAGTCCACTTGATGTAAAGTGCCATGTAGAACGGATTCCGTTCCACCGATCAACGTGTACATTACCGCAATCCACAAGGGAATTGGTCGCCCGAGGGAAGGCTTACGTCGACAAGCAAATTCCAGGACGTGATCATTCAATGGCGCATCGTTACAGTTGTCCGTCTTCCAATCCTACCAATATCGCCACTGACAGCCTCCTAGACGACTCAATATTGGTGGAAGATGCGGTTCCCCAGCGCGACAGGATGTTTTGGAAACGAGTTGTTACACATGCAGGAAGCTCTTCAGACCATCATAACTCTTTAGATCCACAGCTTTCACAGTTTGAGGATAGCTCGTCTAATCCTCAGTACCCTGACGATTCCGAAGACGTCTCGAGGCCAGAGCCTTCAGCCTCAGATGAAGAGTCCAACGAGTATTCGACCGGAGATGAGGAACATCAATGTATCCAGGTTCAGCATTCGGAAGATTGGGTGCAGCACCATGTTTCTGAGCGTCAATCGTTTGTGGAGGGACAAGATCTATCCGAAGACAGGGAGAATCACCCTGGGGCAACTGTCTATAGAACGTTTCTTGAATCTGCCCAAGCCGACTTGACGTCCGTGGAGGAGGATGACAGCGATGCTGAGAGTAAGTCATCTAACCAAATAGACCTCGACGGCAGTGCCGAAGGACGAGTTTCCCATCGAAGTCACCAGGCGTCTTTGACATCCAACCTTTCTGCCTTACAAATCGGTGAGCATGTGCGCTCTTCGTATCTTCTAGGCGCCCGTGTCCTTTCGGAGACGGTTTATGGTTCGAGCGACGGTGATGAGACGCCATCGTCATCATCTTCAGAGAGGTCCTCGGAGGACAAACCCAGGGCTGCTGTTCCACAACTGGCCATGTTTTCGCGCCCTCCAGGGTGTAGAGATGGTCTTACTCTGGCGGCCATGGGGGGTTGTTTTACCACTCGTGGAGGCCGACTAAACACATCTTCCCCTTCGAGCCCTCTGGAATATGAACCCGGGCCCGGGACCACTGCTTCGAGTACGGAGGTTTACAGACGTAGGTCGTCGAATCTACCGCGCTCGCGCCTGCACCTCTCCCACGCGGCAGCTTCAAGCTCCCCAGATAAGCGTGGGGGCGCTGACTCCTCTTCTGATGTTGGTGTTGCTCAGGAGACCAGCTTGATGGGCAAAAGTTCAGGAGACTGCACGACTCACAACCAGAAAAGCGAGAGCAACTCTTATGTTGAAGCAGAGATCGGTGGAGCTGTTGCATATACCTGTTCTGAAGACGATGAAGTTTCAATGTCTGACGGCGAGCTCACGGAGCTGACTTCTTCACCTCCGGAGGCGGTGTACGATGGCAACGTCGACGCCCGTTACTTCTCAAGAGAGCAGCACAGTCTCTGGGCCCAGTCACCTCCTAGTCCTCATAGCGCTGCAAATAGGTCCCAAGATCCCCAAAGCCTTGGGGCATTTACTTCTTCAGGTCTCCCACCTGACGCGCTACCGCCGCCGTTCTCGGCATCAGCACGTACAGTCTCGTTTAACCTTTCCCTACCTTCCTCGTCACCAGCAAGTCAGTACTTCAGTTCATTGTCAACACCCCTCCGCTCGTCTCAAAACCTCTACGAAGAAGCCGTATCCGCCAGCTCGTTCAACATAATATCCAGACCCTCTCTTCCATCACTTCCATACAGCGGCTCCCGCACCGCCGCCTTCCACGCACGCCTTGCAGAACTCAACGACAGCTCGGAAGCGTCCCAGTCCTCAACTCCTGTCCACCAGACCCGACTTCCCACGCCCATCATGCCAGATCAACAAACACCACCGTCCAGTTCCGCCATCAGCCTATCGCCACCACCGCCCGGGACGCCGCGCAGCGCGATACGCGTCTACGACGATCGTCTTCCCGCTTACACGCAGCCGCAAACTCCCCGGTATTTCCGGCGTGACCGGCAATTCTCCCCCAACGCTGCCTTCACCGCGCCCGCGGCACACGGGCGGAACCGCTACGTCACGCCAACCAATCGCCTCCGCCGGGCCGGAATCCGGACACCCAGCGCGCGCATCGAGCGTAGGTTATTTGCGCCCAGCGATTCGCCGGTTATGGGATCCGACTATCTGAATGACGACGAGCAGGAGAATACGAGTGTCGAGGAGGAGGTAGCGAGAAGGTTGGAGACGTTGAGGATGTGGCGCCAAGTCGCGGAACAGGAGAGGGAAGCGATGCGGGAGGGGAGGTTGGAGAGTACGCCGCCTAGGGAGGAGAGGCTTGGGTGGGATTGAGGGTTGGCGGTATAGGTGGGCTTTTTACGGTATGGGTATTGGTCAATTGGTATTGTTATATCGCAAGCGTTGGTGGATTGAGGATTGAGGTCCTTACTCGTTGGAGGTTATCAGCGTCTGTTGGTTTCAACGACTATCGTTCGGGATGCCGCATTTCCCTATTCTTATTCTTCGTGTTATCAAAGTACTTGGTCCACCTTGGACTTCAGAATATATTATCTACATTCAAAGGCCTTTAGTACAGTAAGACAACGGGATGCCATGCAGCGCGGGTATATGGGCAGAAGAGAGCTGTGCATGGGTCCATAGCGCCTCCTTTAACTCCGCTAACCCCACCATCCACCCGAACCCAGCCCGCCTCCCACCACAACCTCCCCACGCACAAACCACACCCGACCCAACCCCCAGAACCAACAATGCCCACCCACCCCGTCTTCCGCGCCGGCGCCACCGCCCTGATCACCGGCGGCGCCTCCGGCATCGGCCTCGCCGTCGCGCACCTCTGCAAGTCGCATGGTATGAATGTGGCCCTGGTCGACAACAACGCCGCGCTCCTCTCGGCCGCGAAAACGGCCCTCGCCGGCGACACGCAGACGTACACGGTCGACGTGAGCAAGCGGGACGAATGGCAAGCTCTGCGAGAGAAGGTCAGGGAGGTGGATTTCCTAATGCTCAATGCCGGCATCGGCCTCAACGGGGACTGGGAAGACGTCGACTATTTTCATAAGGTACGTCAAGAAACCCCACAACCCGTCCTGCGAGGGGTGGGGGGGCAGCAATTCGTTTCAATTACAGAGTCCATAAAACCTGCATCAGCACGCCCTCGCCGCTTGTTTGTTTGTTTTGTGTTTGCAACCCGCACCGCACCGCACCGACCTAAAAACAGCCCCGCTCACCGCGCCCCTCCCCCCTCCAGATCTTCGACACGAACCTCTTCGGCGCCATCAACGGCCTAGCCACCTACCTCCCCCACCTCCGCTCCTCTTCCTCCCCGCGCGCCATCGTCCTCACCGGCTCCAAACAAGGCATCACCAACCCGCCCGGCAACCCAGCCTACAACGCCAGCAAATCCGCCCTCAAGACCCTCGCCGAACACCTCGCGTACGACCTACGCGCCACGCCGGCCCTCTCCGTCCACCTGCTGGTGCCGGGGTGGACCTTCACGGGCCTGTCGGGCGGCGCGCCCGGGTCCGCGAAGCCGAAGCCGGACGGCGCGTGGAGCCCGGAGCAGGTGGCGGGGTTCTTGGAACGGAAGATGGGGGACGGGGCGTTTTATGTGCTTTGTCCGGATAATGATGTTGATGAGCGGACGGATCGGAGGAGGGTGTTGTGGGGGGTGGGCGATTTGGTGAGTGGGAGGCCGCCGTTGAGTCGGTGGCGGGAGGAGTGGAAGGGGAGGGCGGAGGAGTGGATGGGTGGGCACGAGGGTTGAGGCGGGTGGGGTGAGGGTTGATGGGGGAGGTGTAACCTGTGGCGGAGCTGCACTTTGTACGCTGCGGGCGGTTCCGTGAGTGCGAGGGGTTCGGACTTCAGGCACTGTTTGAGGGCCCTATCGTGGGGATACTCGAAGGTCCTTAGACTTCGATGTAATATCCAGTATCCGATAATGAGAACGGCCCAGATGGAACAGCTCAATCAGATTCACGCGCTGATGCCCTTTCTAACTCTATTATTTCTATGAGAAATACACATTTCTTCTCAACTTCGCAGCCAGCGATGCTTCTGCGAGCAGAGAAGCTAACTCCAGACATCTAGTCTAACAATGCCATCGACCTGCCCCCTTATCCCCTAAAGTAATACGACAAACCAAAAAAGGAATTTTGAATACAGTATCATGGACGGAAGGGCTTATCATCGGATCGAATGCCCTTCTTGCCGATGAAATGCGCTCCTTCAACAAGTCTGCGTTCGCTGTTGACGCGCCCGTTGACGAAATCAGGATAGTTGAGAGTCAGCTCGGTAGCACCGTTGACAATGTTGTCCGCAGCTTCGACACCTAGCATGAACGAGTGGTCTTGGTTGCCGACTTCGTATCTCCAGCTGCCGAAACGGCCCCGCGAATAGATATCCTTCCCCTGGAGCTTAGGGAGAAGTTGTTTCAGGACCCCCTCGCGCTCCAAACTCGGAGTTGGGTAGCCGTGGTCGAAGCGTCGGTGGTAGGTCGAAACGATCTCTTCGTCCGGCTGGAGCATTTCCGTGTTGATAAGACCTTGAATACAGTCCCTGAGCATATTGGCCTGATCGACTGGCTTCATTGTCGATTCGGAGACTTCGAGCATGATTGACCAGTACGGGCCTTCTCTGGCCTCGGTCGACTTTGGTTTCGAGCCGTCGGCTAACTGCATGGTAGGTAACTTCTTGGAGTCCGCAGGCTGATTATTCGGTGAATAGTTGGAAAAGATGGTCGCTCGGTAGAAGGGACAGTCCAGATCGGGGAAGTAAAGCTAGAGCATAATAGTCAGTTCTGATCCAGACTTCAATCACTCGTTCGTGGAGTCGAAGATGATGCCTACCCAGCATTTATCGCCAATTCGTTCAGGTCGTGTTCCACGAACACCGACACCTATTACATGCGTACTCGAGTAGAACAGCCCCTTGCTAAGGTCTACTAGCTCCTTGTCACCCATCTTCTGGGCCAGAGAGTCTACGGCCATGGTCGAAACCAGTCGGTCGTAGGCAATCGTGGTCCCATCCTCCAACATCACTCTCTTGTTATCCGCATCAACTTTCTTCACCGTCCCGTGGTCGCCGAATCTAGTCTTCTCCTTCGGCAGCGTCTTCGCCACAGCAATCCAGATACCACCGGTGCCTCCGTGAGCGGGGAACCGGAAGGTAGCATTTGGTCCCCAATTTCCTGCTGTCTTCTGAAGTATAACGTTCTTCGTTACGGTCTTGAGGTCGGGTGCGGCTACACGCTCGCCAAGCCATTGACATTGCATCTAACCGATGTGCTCAGCAATGGCTTCACTTTCCGTGGCGTTACAGAGGCATGAAGCTTACTTTTGTAGTTGGCACCGCCCACACTTTGAAGTTGTAAGGCCTCATGAACAGATCCGCAATGCCAGTACCCATCATTCGCACAATCCATTCGTCAAAATCCTTGGGCTTGGTGTTTGCTACGCGAGCTTCCATTGCGGCATCAATCATGCCGTCTATGCATTTGACTTGTTCCTCCTTGGGTAACATCGAGATGTTGTTCTGGAACGGATATGGCACCCAACGACTCTTGCAGCGGACGTACGAGACTCGCTGATGGGTGTACCAGTCATCCTCATTCGGTAGAGCTTCGTTGATGCAATCGTCGAAGAAGCTATAGTGGGAGAAGATAACATGGCCGCCAACATCGTAGAGCTAGAGGCCCAATTAGAAGCTAGATCCAACCGTGGGTGTCTCGAGGGCTCCGATGAAGCATGGGTGGAGTTGCCGGAGACTTACGAAGCCTTCCGGGGTGACATCGGTCGACGCAAGACCACCAGGCGTCTCGTTCGAGTCAATGATGAGCCATGATGGGCCGTCCTACACGTTGTGTTAGCGACGCTAACCTTTTGACACTTGCATGCTACTCACGATCTGATGAAGACGCTTTGCCGCACCGAGACCAGTTGGTCCAGCACCAACGATAAGGACGTCGACGGAGCTGCAGTTGGTTCTTCAGCAAACCTCGCAATCACATACCTTGCCTAGGGCAGTATTGAGGCTCACATGTCTGGCTCGCTCATTTTGCCTTGCAACAGCTCTTGAAAGCTAGGGACTCTGTTCAAGGTTCTCCTCGCCAAGTTCAACGTCAATCGACCGAGTAATGCGGACACGCAAGCTTTTACACAATCAGATGTTAGTCTTACAGCATGGAAGGCAAGTTTGTCGTACTCGGTTTTCAAAAATGCGTGCAAGAGAAAAGGATACGCCCGTCTCGAAAAGAATACTGTATTGGTTAAATGCAAGGATCAGGAAAGGGGGGATCTTTCGAAAATCCGATCCAGTTACTAAGGTACCTAGGTCTCAACATCAACTGCACGGGTCCGGCGCTAGTGGCGCATCCTCGTTTTGACGGGTGTTAACTTACAGTACTGTACATCTATAAGTTATATAAGGTATACTGTACATGTATCCGTAGCTTCTTGAGGGAGGGTGTGAGGCTCAGGCTTGATCGATTCTGGGACATGGGAGGTGGTAGGACTTGATGCTTAAGACATGCAGATATCGCTATCGATATTCCCTGGATCGGTGAAGATGTGCCAATCAGTACGCATGTAAATGGATATGTACTGTAAAATGTAACATGTAACACTGAGTGTGCATTGAAACGAGAAACATATCTATCACCCTAGGTAAGACTCTTACTTGATCATTTGCGTGTTGGTGAGAGCTTCTCAGGTTTGCTATCATTACCTAACTTACCTAGGTACAAAGTACATTACGATTCGTACGGAGTACGGCTTCTACAGCAAAAGCTACGGGCATGACGGAAGCCACAAGCTAGCTATTTGTAGCCATCGCTTACGACTTTAGAGGACGCTAACAGAACGCCAGCAGTCTGGTTGTCAAAACTTCCGCCTCTGTCTCTACGGTACCTTAGGAACTTTGCTTACGAGGAGGCATTTCGGCAGAGGAACTCGTACTGTACCGGACTGTTCGATGACCGGGTGTTCGTTCTGAAACATTCGTCCCGGCTTCTCCTCGTCATCAACTTGACGACAACTCAGATTCATACAACTGGGATCTCTGCCATCCTTGCAGACCAACCTCTTGTCACTCGTTCACTCTGTTCTCTTTGGGCAGCCTTGAGCGGTCGCGACCGTTCAATCTTCAGACTTTCTTCACTTCACAACGTTCCCCTTTGACAATGGGTGCAGATGGAGAGAAAGTTCGGACGTCGGGGGAGATACCGCGCTCGGAGCCTTCCCCAGTTCTACCCACCGTGAATCCAGCCATCGAGAAGCCCGAGCCTCCAAGGAGTGGTCTTCCCTCATCCTTCTATGTGATGTGAGCCTGATCCTGTCAATTACCCTACGCTCCGCCTAGCTCAGACTGCCCATCTAGGATGGGTTTCGAAAGCTGACCTTCCATGCTTTAGTGCCTGGATCACACTCAGCTCGAGTGTCATTCTGTTCAACAAATGGATCCTTGATACTGCAAATTTCCGTGGGTACTCTTGCTCTTACAATGTTGATACAGAGACTGACAGTAATGCCTAGATTTCCGTACGCACCTCCTGAGAAACGCCGAAACGGGGATACGCCCTTCGCTGACATGAATTGCTACCATAGCTATCATCCTTACAACATGGCATCTTGCCTTCGCCACGCTCATGACCCAGATTCTTGCGCGGACCACCACACTTCTTGATGGCCGAAAGACCGTGAAAATGACTGGACGAGTCTTCCTGCGAGCCATTGTCCCAATTGGCCTGTTTTTCAGCTTGAGCCTGATCTGCGGCAATATGACCTATTTGTATTTGAGTGTGGCGTTCATTCAGATGCTGAAGGTATGTTTGAGCTAGCAATTCGCTGCAGAGAAACTGACAGAATCTATAGGCGACCATGCCTGTGGCTGTTCTCCTTGCTACCTGGGCTCTAGGCGCGGGGTCTCCCAATATGAAAGTCCTCTTCAACGTCTCATTCATCGTCATTGGAGTCGTGATCGCAACTTTCGGAGAGATCAAGTTCGTTCTCATCGGATTCCTCTTCCAGGCTGCTGGTATTCTGTTTGAGGCGGTCCGATTGGTCATGGTCCAGCGGCTTCTCAGCTCGGCTGAGTACAAGATGGATCCCCTTGTCTCGCTGTACTACTTCGCTCCAGTCTGTGCGATCATGAACGGCTGCGCTTCACTAGTGTTCGAAGTGCCCAAATTGCACATGCAAGACATCTACAACGTGGGCATTTGGACACTAGTAGCCAATGCAATGGTGGCATTCTTATTGAACGTCTCCGTGGTTTTCCTGGTACTTACAATCCTATCAAGTTTGCTCTTCGGAGGATCCAAGCTGACACCCGCTGTAGATTGGGAAAACGTCTTCCCTTGTCCTCACCCTTTGCGGCGTCTTGAAAGACATCCTTCTTGTTTGCGCATCAATGATGATTTGGGGAACCCAAGTTACGCCTCTTCAGATGTTCGGGTACAGCATCGCTCTTGGAGGCCTGGTGTATTACAAGCTGGGTGCCGACAAGCTCAAAGAGTACTTCAGAGAAGGTGGCCGTGTGTGGGCCGACTATGGAGTGCGCCATCCGCTCCTGCGCAAAGTGATTATCTTTACTGGCATCCTACTGTTCGTCTTCCTCCTTCTCGGAGGGCTGGCACCAACCCTCGCTCCCGACTATGATCCGAAGGCCTACCTGGCCAATTCGAGATATGTCAGCTCTTTGATCGGTGACAAAGCGGCCTAATAGTCTACCAAAGCTGTGCGGTGGATGATATGGGAGTGAAAATGGGGAGCGGTCGGCAAAATTAGAGAAAGCTCTCTGGCTTTGGTGGCTGTATCTCGCACTTTAATGAGTTTCGGTTTTACAGGCGCATGCATAGAAGTACGTCCTTGGGTTTGAACCCATTGTGCCTCTTCTCTAAACTTTTGTACGGCCAGCAATGTCATCGTTCAGCTTGGTCTTGCTACAAATCTGGTCTCTCCAGGGTTCACGCACTGACCATCCGTGCCCAAGCTTGTTGAAGTTGACTGTCCATGTTGCTTGCCCTGCATTTACTTCATCATCCTCGGATACTTCTACGTTACGCACCAACCCCAGCCCTAGGAGTACGTTCCTTTCAGTAATGATGGGAGACTTTCAACATACTAACAATGCTCGTAATCATCCGATGACTACCAACATCCATCCTACCTGCATTAATATCACGGGAAAGTCACAAGGATCAAGCCCCACAAAATGAACCGCAGTCTCCGACAGCGGCTCCTCGTCCGGCGTACACAGACCACTCACGACCAGGGAATTGGGCTCGGCAGGCCGAGTTGCGCGTACATGGCGTCAATATGTCTGCGCTGCTGTCCGTCCAATCCAGACTCTGAAATCCCGCGGCGGGTCTCATGATGCGGATCGAGTATGCTCTTCAGCTTCGGCTTGTGCAACGTATGATCGCTATATTGAGCCATGAAGTAGGAGAAAACGAGTCGTTCCTGTAGATTGTCATTTGTGACATATCCTCTTAAATTCAACAAGGTCGTCCAGCTTTCGGCCGCGAACAAGATCAAAATTCCAAGCCATCACTCTGCGAGATTGACGAGATTGAGCCAGGTTGATGCCCTCTCGGTCCGTTCCTGCATCCTACAGCGCTGCTGCTCTCCCTCAGTCAGCCATCAGCCATATCCAGAAGGGCCAGCCGTGCCAACATTCTCAAACTGAAAAAGGTTCCATTCTTCAGCGTGTCTCTGCAATCGTCAGTGGTGGTAGTCATCTTTCAGCCAGCTACCAGTCACCATGAACGGTCTAGCTACCATTCCCACCTCCCTAACAAGCAATGCTTCGCCCAGTCCAGCCAGTCACAGTCATTTCAAACATCGCTCGTCGCCGCGGTAGGCATCTTCGAGACCAGAAGTCCGTTGGCAAGGCTCCATAGCATGACTTCACTGCTAGACTCGTTGATAGGCGGTCTTTTTGACCATCCATCCTATGGGCTGAAGTGCAAAGATGAAGTGCATTCTGCTACTGACTTACCTATATGGATCTCATTTTACTGTGAGTAATAGACTCGGCTTGGATATGTCCTATAGTTTTAGATTATGTAAGCTTCTGCGGCTCTGTCTGCGGCTACTAAATTTATCGGCGACCCCCTAAGGTAAGGAAGCTCGCGCAGGCCGAAGGCAAGGCCTAAGGTATCCTTAGCGTGTATCCATGTCTTGCACGTAACCCGTACAGGATGAACCGAGCTCAGTAAGGTAAGTGATTGTTTTGTTTTACGACAGCATGTTGGCATAAATGGTACGCTGGAGCACCGCACCGCTCATGCATCCGCTCAGTGGGCCGATGGAGGAGTTACCGGTGCCTCCCCCACATCTTTTTGAGCGTTTGGCGCAGATACCTGGCTACACCTGGGATCACGACATTGATCCTTTCCACTCAGTAAGCCACTCTCACTTCACTCTAAGCTTGCATGTAAGGTTTCTCATTCCCGCTTTCCAAACAGAGTTACGACAACTGGCATGTCTTCGGCGTACGCCATCTTCCTAACGAGTCCCCACCGGTAACCTATGCCGCCTCCGACACCACAGACAACGCCAGATCCGGCTCTGCACGAAGCTCTCCGCGGCTGAGGGCCCGGCTGACCTTGAAAAATGATACTTCTGGCAGCGAGACGGGAAGTAATGTCTCGTCTATGCGGAGAGGATCAGGGAGGACTATTCCGGTCATAGCTCGCGTATCAACGCACTCCCTTCGGCTCGAGCGAGAATACCACGTTACCAAATCGCTGAAGCAGAGCTCGGACCCGAATTGCGTCCATACGGTGGTACAAATAGAGTTTGTTCGCCTCCCGACTCAACAAGGCGATCGCGAGCCCTTGGTGGTATCGATATTCGAGTCTCCAGGGCCGAATTACTTGAAAGAGCTTGTCAACTTTGGCCCCGCTTGGTATACTGGTTCTAATCAACCGAAATCGCTCCGGGATTCAATTTCGAGTAGTACCGATAGTCCTGGAGAGCATATACCTCTTCCGATATTTCTGGAATTCGCCATAGGCGCGAGCGAGTGTCTAGAGCTGTTACATCACGGACAGAATACTGTACATGGAGAAATACGAGCGGACGCCTTTCACTTCAACCAGAAGACTGGTACAGTCAAGCTGATCAACTTTGGCTCAGGGCGCCGATCGTTCGAGAATGGCTTGACAAGCGCAGGATGGTCGTCACTGTCGAAGGAGCTTGGCGTCAAGAACAAGCTTCAATTCATCGCTCCCGAGCAAACTGGGCGAATGCCCGCGGAACCAGACAGTCGGACAGATATTTACAGTCTCGGCGTGCTGTTCTGGTCCATGCTCACTCGTGAACCCGCCTTTGACGGTGATACGCCCATGGATATCGTCCAAAGCGCTCTCAGTCGACGACTCCCACCAGTATCCTCTATAAGAATGGATATACCAGACGTCCTATCAAGTGTTATCCAGAGGATGACTCAGAAGCAAATTGATGAGCGGTACCATTCAGTCAGTGGTCTAAAGCATGATCTCGTTGAGATACACAAGATGCTAGGGGACGGCGATGAGGAAGCGCTCAAGAATTTTGTCATCGGAAGCCGAGATGTCTCGTCATTTTTCGTCCTCCCAGCCTCGCTATTTGGACGGCAAGAACAGCACGAAAAGATCCTCAGGGTTGTCGAAAAAGTTTCCAAGCGTCAGCGATTCACACTCACAAAAGAGAATGGGTATCGGGTGGGCTCGAATACCTCGATATCGAACGAGACTCTCGAGCTTGCTGATGGATCTAGTGATGCGAGTTCACGAGGAGGAAGGGACTCAAGAACCAACTCTGCAGCAAATGCCGTGAACTATACGTGGAGTCCTAATCCTGACCAGGTTTCCAATCATCTCATGCAGCATTCCCCAGTAACCAGTAAAGTTGCTATGCATAAGGACGATAGTCGAGACTCGATTGCCACTAGAGCTTCCGTGAACACTCTTGATACAGCGACGACTTGGTCGAACGGCCTAGATGGGCAGCTGAACAATGGATTGGCGCATCTAACGACACGCCGAAACAGTCAGAAGTCTCGACGGAGAGAGCGCTGTGAGGTAATCACGATATCGGGCGGTGCTGGGCTTGGTAAAACAAGTCTCGTACAAAGCGTACAGCCTTTTATACGAAAGCTAGGGTAAGTCGCACATTGTGTTACGTTGCCACGAGCTCGTTCATATATACCCAAGAAAATTTTCCGATCACTCAGATTAGCTTGGAGTCAGCACAGCGTGCGTCAACAAGGACTGATCATGCTGGTCTTCTCTTCGTCGCGCTCTAAGCACTTGTTGACTTTCTCGACTGTCGTGGTGTTTTCACTCCTAAGGCCAAGCTAAGCTGTGTCGGTAGATACTTCGCTTCAGCAAAATTCGATCAAGCCAGACAGGCGCCGTTTGAGCCTGTTCTACGTGTTATGAGCTCATTGTTCCGGCAGATATTCGCCGAGAGTGATGTGGCTACGGAGTATCATAACATTATACGCGCGAATGTGCGACCTATATGGGGTACTCTTCATGGTATGCTTGACCTCCCTGAACAATTGATCTCTATGGGAGACGTTCAGAATTCGTCAAAGCAGAGCTCCACGGCCATGTCACAACAAGGTTTGAACAAATCTCTAAAGGCAGAAATGCGAGACAGTGCAAGCACGCACAGCAGTATGTCCAGCAACAGTGCTGGGCAGAGTACGGCCGACTTCTTACGGGGTGGATCGTCGAGCAAGTCTCTGCGGTTTATGACCATATTCCTGGAAGTACTCCGCGTCCTAAGTCGTAACAAGCTACTCTGCTTATGTCTCGACGATTTGCAATTTGCGGATGAGGAGAGCCTCGAGTTGCTCTACAATGTTGTCAGCGGAAAGCTTGGGGTTGTTTTGATGGTACTGTGCGTCGAATGTATTAGGGTGCAATACTAACGATTGACTTAGGTTACCTACCGGCAAGAGGGACTGCTTCCTGCGAACGTCAAGGCCGTCCTGGAAACGAAGACTGCGAATATCACAAAAATCGAGCTACCACCCTTGAGCGAAGATGATGTTGTGGCCTTCGTCGCTACAACTTTGTACCGGCCGCGAGAGTACGTGTTTCCGCTTGCAGCTGTGTGCTTGGAGAGGTCTATGGGGAATCCGTTCTATCTTCGAGAAATGTTACAAACCTGTTATCGGAGCAACTGTCTTTGGTATTCCTGGAAATATTCGCAATGGGAATTCGACCTAGATCGAGTCTTCTCAGAATTCGAGACGGAGACCTATGGTCAAAGACTGGATAACGACTTTGTCACGAGAAGGTTGGACGGATTGCCGGCAAACACCAGATCAATATTGGCTTGGGCTTCATTGCTTGGCAACGAGTTCTCGTTCAGCCTCGTTGCTCGCCTAATTTCTGGAGAGTCCAACTTAGACGATCCGGACGGACGTGACCCAGATTGTTCCACGAATACTGATATCTTCTCTCAAGAAATAGATGCGGTAGCGGGCCTCCAAGCTGCGCTTCAAAGCTACATTTTGGTGCCGGGAGAGGAAGATGATGTTTTCCGGTAGGTCACTAAGCGGTGCCCTGGGAAAACCTACTTCTTGTTTCTAATAAGACGTGGACATGCTTTAGTTTCTCTCATGATCGCTATATCCAAGCAGCCGCCTCGCTCAGGGAGTGCCGTAATATTGAGGAAATGCACTTCATCATCGCTCAGACCATGATGAAATACTCAAGCCATGATGATCGGTCTTTGTACGCTCGAGCCAGTCATATGTGCCAGGCCATCGAAACCATCAAACAAAAGATCCCGCATCGGAGCCGGTTTAGAGAGCAGCTCCTTCAGGCTGCCCAAAAGGCTACCGAGGCTGGGGCGAGACCCACAGCTCTCGAGTATTTCACGAAGTGTCTTGCTCTACTACAGCCGAACCCTTGGGAAGAAGGAGCGCCGGATGTCTATTATGGAGAAACTCTGCTACTTTACACCAAAAGCGCAGAGATTCTCTGGTACCAGGGCAATTCGGATATGGCCATTGAACTCATTCAATCCGTTTTCGCAAACGCTCGAACCGCAGCCGATAGAGCTTCATCTTGGATTCTGCAATCTCAAATATTCGCGCAGAGAGGTGACTCGGAGGAAGCAATGGGAAGTCTCAAGTCGAGCTTAAGTGAGCTAGGTCTTGAGATTCGAGACTCGTCCTGGGAACAATGCGACAAGGAGTATAAGATGCTTCGACAACAGCTGCAGTCAATGGACCGGAACAAACTGCTTGGAAGGGCGGCAAGTGTTGATCAGAACATCATCGCCATGGGGTCTGTGCTCCTGGAAACGAAGAACGCTTCATTCTGGAGTGACGCTCTGCTGTTTTACCAGATGAGCCTCACTACGATTCAAATTTGTCTAAGCCAAGGGACCAACGTGCAAATGGGGTTGGAGTACATGCACCTTGCCATGATATCCATCGGTAGGTTCGGAGAAATCCCTTTTGGTCTTGAGATGTACTCGATCTCTCAAGCACTTCTTAAGCGGTATGGAGATATATCAAACATTGCACGCGGCTCAAGCATTGGCACTTTATTTGTAGCTCATCTACAGAGCCCAATCCGGGAACATATTCCTGTTCTTGATGAAGCCCTAGAATACAGCCTAAGATGTGGGGACCGGGTCCTTAGCCTTGTCTGCATCGGAGCAGTCGCTTTTATACGGTTAAGTACGGGAGAAAACATGGCAACCCTTGAGAATTACTGCGAGTATGCCCCTGAAGAGTTCCCTGGATGGGACGATGACCTCCGAGGGGGTAATCTCATTGTAGCTGTTAGGTATTAGATCCCTACAACTTCCTCATACATCTCCGCTAACATTACTCGCAGACAAGTTGCGCGGTCATTGGGAGGCAAGACGTCTTTTCGCTCCGCTGCTCATGTCATGGCGGATGAGAAGCACAGTTCACAGAATTACCTACGAGACATCCTGAAACGCTCCTCAAATGCAGAGCGGCCTTCAGATGTCTACAACAGCCTTCACATGATTCCACTGTATCTCTTTGGCCACTACAAAAATGCTATTGAGATCGGTACTACACTTCTCGGGAATACCCACGAGCTCTGGACGATGCGAAACGGTCGAATGACATTGTTCTACCTTTCTTTATCAATACTAGCTGAGCTGCGGGAGGGTGCCACCAGTGACGACAACGAAGCATTGCTGGACACGGTCAGAGGGTACACGAGGCAAATCGAAGAATGGCAAGCCGTTTGTGATGCAAACTACGCAATGTGGAGCCTGTTGTTGACCGCAGAGGTGACGGAGCTGGAAGGCAACTTGCATGGATCGAGACAGGCTTACGAAGCTGCAATCGATCACACACAGGTGCACGGCTTTACATTGGAAGAAGCTCTTGCGTTCGAACTACTCGGTGAGTTCCTCATCCGGAGAGGAGCCAGAAGGGCCGCGCGCAGTGTCATCCAGGATGCTATAGCAGCTTGGACACGGATCAGCGCTTTCGGCAAAGCAGAAGTGCTCGCAGAAAAGCACGACTGGCTCGTGAACACTTCTACAGACGTTAGGACGGCAGATGCTGGGTGTCAGACGATACCGAGCGACCTCAGAGATGCTGGAAACACACAGAAACGTGTGGAAGACAACGAGCGTGCGGAACACCTTAAGGAAGGCACTGAGACCAGACATGATCGTACGGAAGCTTGGATTTCTCCACACGGAGCGATTGGTGCTAGTGCGAAAGCCGAAGCTGGCTTGTCAAATTTGGGCCTAGGTAAGTATACGAACGCTATGGCGAGGATTAGCCAGATTTTGGAAGCTGATAGTGTGCACATGACCAGACGTCTTGGATCTTCAGTCCATCATCGAGTTCAGTCAGGTCATCTCCTCCGAACTTCAGATTGATCGTCTTTTGGTCAAGATGACTGAGATCATTCTAGAGTCCGCCGGGGTTGCTGATTTTGGAGCTGTCATCACCGAAGCGCCAGATGTTGGCTGGACAATAGCAGCGAGTGGATCAAAGGAAAATGTTAAGGCCTTCCCTGAAGGTTTACCGTTCGAGGACGCGCAAGACCAAGTCGCAAAGCATGTCATCTTCTACACCTTGAGGTTCAGGGAGACCGTTTTCATCGAGAATATCTTACGTGACGAGCGGTTCTCTAACGTCTCGGAACAGTACATGTTGAAAAACCCCCAAGGTAAAGCCGTTGTTGCTCTCCCAATCCTACAAAGTGATACCCTGTTGGGCGTGCTGTATTTGGAGGGGCCTGCTAAAGGCTTCACCCGGAAAACCCTGGTCGTTCTCCAGCTTCTATGCAATCAGCTCGGGATCTCAATTGCAAACGCCTTGCTGTTTAAGAAACTACGCAAAGTTTCGGCTTCGAACACCAGTATGATTGAAACGCAGAAACGCGCACTCGCTCAAGCCAGGGAGGCCGAGGCTAAAGCTAAGATCGCCGAGATAGAGGCCATGCGAAACGTTCGATTGAAGGAAGAGGCGGCCAAAGCAAAATCAATGTTTCTAGCCAACGTCTCGCACGAACTTAGAACGCCTCTGAATGGAGTCATTGGCATGTCGGAGCTACTGAAGGGCACTCCTTTAGATAAGGAACAGGAAGGCTATGCCGATTCCATTCGACTCTGTGCAGTAAGTGCAGCGCATCCGCCCGATAAACAAAAAAAAACCTTCGCTGATGTCATTCAGGACACACTTTTGACCGGTAAAACAACGCTTCCCGTTTATGTGGTCAGCGGATCCTGTTGGAGGACATATGCTGAGTCTTCGATAGTTATCAATGACATCCTCGACTTTTCAAAGCTGGAAGCAGGCAAAATGAAGATGTTCAGGGTTCCATTAAATCTCCACGAAACTATTGCCGAGGTCGTCAGGGCCTTGAAGTACTCCAACCGCGATCGCGGCCTCGATACGATCGAAGACTTACAACTGGACCGTAACCTGTTGGTGATGGGGGATCCGGTCCGCTTGCATCAAGTGTTTATGAACCTTCTCAGCAATAGCTACAAATTCACTGCGAAAGGCTCGGTGACCATACGAGCCACAACGGACTCTCAAACCAGAGATAGCATCAAGGTGACGTGCTCTGTTTCGGATACTGGTATTGGCATCTCGAAAGAACAGCTTTCCAAACTCTTCAAACCCTTCTCGCAAGCTGACAACTCGACTGCACGAAGTTATGGCGGTAGCGGGCTGGGCTTGGTAGGTCTCACCATCTGTCCTGCCAGCATTCTGAAACTTTGCTGACATTCGAGTAGAGTATCTGCAAGGCTATGATAGAGAACGTCATGTGTGGAAAGATTTGGCTCATATCTGAACCAGGTGTTGGCACCACTGTGTTCTTCGCGCTCACCTTTCCTAAAGCTCCGAAAGATGTCACGGTGGAAAGCATGCAGATTACGGCCAAGGATCCCGATCCTATGGCGATTTGGGAACCGAACGTAAACGCAAACGGTGCCCCAACAACACCTCTCTCCAACTTCAACGAGCTATCCCTAGTTCCCAGAAATGAGCTCCGCATCTGTATTGCAGAGGACAACCCCGTAAATCAGAAGATAGCTGTTTCGTTCGTAAAAAAACTCGGGTTCAACTCGGAGGCTTACAGCGACGGTAAGCAAGCTGTCGATGCGTTGCGCCTTAGGTCCAAGGAGGGACGACATTTCCACCTTGTACTAATGGACGTTCAAATGCCCGTGCTTGATGGGTATGAGGCAACAAGAACGATCCGAAAAGATGAAGATCCTGCAGTGAAAGGTGTGCTCATAATAGCCATGACCGCGTCAGCAATCCGCGGCGACAGAGAAAAGTGCCTCGAAGCTGGCATGAACAATTACCTCGCGAAACCGGTCCGTGCGGCAGTCCTGAAAGCCATGCTCGAGGAATACCTCAGTCAACCGCCGAAGACGATACCGCGTCTCCAAGAGGCGGCCAATGACCTGGCGAAAAAGATCGTCGAAGAAGTACAGCAGAACATGAATAGTCAGGAGGTGGAGGTAAACCGCACGACTCCGTCACCGAGCAGAGACTCTGAAATAAGCGTTACGCCACGTAATGAGCACATCAGTCAAGATCATTTTGCGACCCTCAATGACCAACCGTCACAGCATGAACAGCCACCCGACAAGCAACGATGACAACCGCGAATCCAAACAACATGCCAGGAAACCGTCAACACACCTCGCTTTTCATCGATCACCCAGCCGTCAGCATGATTGGCCACCTCGACTTTCTCCTCCAAAATCCACCTCCCAACTTACGGTTGGACAAGTACATACCCGGCCAGTAATACCACACACCATCTAATTACATACCCCTTCTGCGTCACAGCCTAGTGTTATCTGTTTTCTTTCCCATTGTCGCCAAGGACGAACAGCGACTTGTCCTCATCCAGCATCGGCGTTATGCATAGGAAGTTAAGATGGTTCGAAGCATGCAGGCGGCGTTGACTTGGCCAGGGGCATCTGTGTCTCTTTCTTACATCTCGATTTTCAGGTCTCCGTGTCTGGTCTCCGTGGATGAGGGAATTCACTGTTGGGATACGGAGCTCTGTCTCTTGTCTTTAGAGATGGTCTACGATAGACTAGGGCAGTAGCACGGCGGGACAGAAGAGAATGTAGATAAGCCCTTCAGGCCTTTCGGGAAGATCAAGGAAACATATGTAAAACCTGACGGAACAGATTTGGGCCTTGACATCCTCATCGCATCTCCACTTTCTATCTCGTGTGTGTAGTCCCATTCAGTTTGGCCCACAGCTTGAAGGCCGTGCAATGACGTACACGATCGAGAGACCACTTCTCAGTTCAGATTCATTCCACTGCAGTCCCCTTCTTAGGAATGTCTACTCCTACTCTCCACTGCAGCCATGGTCACCAATACAGATGGCTGAATCCTTTATGGACGTTACACTCCCCTACTGCCCAGCCCAACAATTTAACATTCTAGTTCCTACCGTGGGCACACCAAACTCCCAGCTCTAAAGACACGGCCTACAGTACTCATATCCGACGCCATATCTAACGTTCACTATGCTCTTCTCTTCAAACTTTGGATGTCGGTCCTACCGAGGACTCATCCACAGGGGATGAATACCTTGCCTGTCTATGGAGTTCCCCTCTGGCTCACTGGACCCTGCTCACATTCTCATTTAGGTACCTGGCAACCGACTCTCTAAAGTCGGCCCTTACCTTTGCTGGAAAGGCCATCCCACATACAATACGTCACCAGCCTCTCAAAGCATCCGCAAGCGAGCGCCATGGCCGCGTATGGCGTCCGTGGCGTCTGTAGCGTCCGAGACAGACCCACGTGGCGTTCGAGGCTAACAGCTCGTGGGTTGGCTTGCTTCCTCGATTTTTGTTTCAGCTAGCTGGGCCGCGGCGCTATAATCGATGATCGAAGTTGCACCCCCATCTGGATTTGGGAAAGCGCCACCGCGATGGCTGTACCTTAGCTCCAACACTAACTACCGGGCCACATAAGGTAACACAAGTCAATTCGAACCGAGCAAAGTAACGTTAACGTTACCCTCTTTCGGATCGATCGCGCCCTTCTCGTGCGAGTGCGAGACACTTAGTCGTTGACAAGCGCCACGCTGCATGCACACGGGAGATGCCGCTCTAGCGCCCAGCAGCGCGACGTGAGCGCTTGGCGGGGCAAATCGAGGCGCGCGACCCCTGGCTTTCAGTCAAGGGTCTGTGTGATTCGTTACGGCAACGGCGACGGCGAAGCGACGGCATACACTATGGTATAGGGCAATCTGAATGCGTTGCGTCGCTGTTGCGTTACGGATTGAGCCCGGCTTGAAGTGCTGGAATGGTGCCCCTTGAGTCCTGCCAGCGGTAAGTGCGCACTCAAGGTGGGAATATGCGGGCTTCACTTCGAGAATCGTGTACGTTTCCAGTATCAATTCTGGTGATATTGTTGAACGAGTGATGTGGGTTGATTGTCAGTGACTAATACTCCGTACAGGGCAAGGTTGCGCTGCCGTTAATGGTGCACATATCCTTTAAGGTAAGTTCTGAAGAGTGTCTTACAAACTACCTACGTCACCGTCGATGTCTTTGAGAGTCATCTCTGGCTCCAACAGACCCAGGGGAATCGGAACGTGTCTCTCTCTCATGTGTGCTTTGGGTTTATATTATATTACTCCTCAACAACCGTTTCGATACCTTACATCATATACACAGCCGTCAACCCGGCCGCGGCGACAGCTCCACCCATTCCCTTCCACATATTGCCCGCTCCGCCAGTGAAAGCCACTGGACTTGTTGTAGGCGACATCGTCCCACCTGTCCCCGTGGCAGCCCCACCTCCAGCCCCACTTCCAGTCCCACTCCCGTTCATGACATTCATGCTCCACTGCCCTGTCAACGTCACCCCCAACGGCCCAATATTAGCCTTCCCGCCACAAGGTGCCGCCGGCGGCATGACGCAGTTGTTCAGATAGGCACCCAAATAGCCCACGCCCATACCCGTCATGCTAACCATCTCAGGCGTGAAAGCGGGGGTGAGCATGGTGCTGTTGGTGGGAAAAACCACCGACTGCATGTAGCTGCCGATGTAGGAGGCGTGAATGCCGTGTTCCGCCGCCAGACGGGCCATCAAGAAAGCCGCCTGGGGCGATTGGACATAGTCGGCCAGGCCGATGAAGGTGCCGCACATGGTCGCTTCCAAGACATAGGCGTTCATCAGATGCGACTGCGCGTCGGTGACGGGCGGGAAACTGTAGCTGCACATCGGCGGCTGGACAGAGGCGGACGTGGCCAGCTGCTGCAGCGCGTCGACGCCGAGCTTGGCTTGGACGGCGAGGCCCATGGTGTTGGCGAGGAAGTCGGTCGTCGGCTGGGCGGGAAGGGTGGAGAAGAAGGTGGCGTTGATCGGGATGGCGGCGTAATATGTTGAGAGGAGGTTTTGCACGGACATGGCGAAGGAGATGGTGGCTGCATCGGCGGAGGAGGGCGAGACGGGACACATGTAGGTCGCCGTGGCGGTAGCTGCGAAGAGCGCGGGGAGGGTGGAGTGGAACTTCATGGTTTCTGTGGTTGCAATGTACGAAGTAAGGAACCAACAAGCTATGCGGTGCGGAGGATTGGTATTTATATGGCGATCAGAAAATTGGTCCCTCCATTTTATATATAAGGCACAATAGCTTTGCGACGTTGCCTAGTTTAGCCATTAATTTCTCCTCTTTGGTCGCGCCAAGGCTGATCCGGTCGTTCTGGAACTCTACTTCGTACACTCGTCTCTTTTGAGGTTGATGAGGAATCATTGCGCGGGCCGAATGCCGGTTTCCGGTATGACGTGCCAGATGAGGGTTAGTGCGTACTCCGCCTTTCCCTTTCGCCTCCCCACCTCTGCCGCCCGTCACGCCACTAAGACGCCGTTGCGTCCTGCTCCATTTCGATGACATCTTTCGTTCAACCCAATATCAATCTATTTTTGTTATTCCCAATGCCCGTACATGACCGCGGAGCGGCTCCCCAATAACCCATTACCATGCCTGCCAAGACTTTGCCCTGGCTCAGCCCAGCCCACGACGGCATTCCCTTTCGAATCGCTGCGCTCAGTAGTCCACCTGCTCTTATTTCGACTCTCGTCCACAACCTCCTGTTCTCCATTTTGATCCCTCCATTTATAAATTCTAACCCCTCTCTCAGCCTCATCATCCTTCCTTCTGCGCTCCATCTTCCTCTCTCACCCTTTCTCTCTAACCACTCGGTGCTCCTTGATCGCTCATCCACCGCCCGTTGGAACCAACCCCATCTACTTGATACACTTCGACAGTGGTATCACTCATGGGCTAACTTAAGAGCCTCCTGTGCAGAAAAAGTGGTAGGAACATCTAAATATGGCCAATATGGGTTGTACAACCGAGCCGCTAATTCGTAGTCTCAGCCGTATTGTGTTGCCGAGAAGCAAGTACGACGCTCTCATTGGAATAGCTGTTTTCCTTCATCATCTGTACTTATCATTGCAGAAGCTCCTGCTGGGACTTGGGCCTGAATTGAGATCTGATGTTAACTGATCGGAATGAGAGAACGATTCTCGTTTCTTGCGTCACCGGTGGAATAGATTGTTGCCAACCAGTAGAAGGGCCACGGTAACTTCCGACATCAGCCATAGCGCTACCTAGAGCGCGCGACGCTTCCATTTGCGAAATGAAGCTCGTGGAGATGCTGAGGAAGGGCGACATCGAGAGGAATTTATCCCATGTTGAGACTGCTTGCCATGCAGAATCATGGCATCTCCTTCCAGACGTTGTATGTACATACATTACTGAAACCGAGAGGGCATTGTGAGTTGAGCGTGTCCTGCACACTACTGTGGCTCCATGAGATATTTCGTGAACAGCGTTAGTGACCAGTTGGCTCAGAAAAAGACTAGACTTGCGTGAGTTCTTGCTTGGCTGGACTCCGAGAGCGTACTGTAGTTGGCTTCCATGTAGATCCTACCTAGGTTACTGTACAGGTTTCCATCGCTCCAAAGTGTGTGCTTGTCGATCATCAGCTCAGCATACTTGTACCTCAAAGGGACTGACCGAGATGATCTGCAACGATGAGGTGAAATCGCAGCCGAAGGTGGGGCCTCGGTGGGGCTTGGTGAGGCTTGGTCGGGCTTCGTCGCCAGGAGCCAGCCACACCGAATGGGGAAGTGGCATCCACAAAATGAGATGACCTTGCTTGTAACTTGACCTACGAGTATCGCAGTCGAGACGAAACGGCTGTAAGTGAACGCCTTTTCTGCCTCTGGGCTTTTGACTTTGGAACGATGCGTTTCATTGATCTTTGTAACTAACTAAAGTTACCTAACTTAAGTTATCTCAAGCATTATTCCACCCAGAACGGAAATTCGCCACCGATGTGCTTTCGTTAACGTACAGTAAAGATAAGGTACGATAAACTACCTGGTACTACGGAGTACCCCGTATCGAAGTAAAGTTACTTTATCAAATTCCCGGCTCCAGCCACGCTCGCTGCGCTTAGATCCCTTATCCTAAATCGGTTTGAAGTTGTCAACAAGTCCGGACACTTAATTTAGGACAAAGTACCTACGGTATCCGATTATCAAGGCAGTCCGCGAAACTGGATGTTATCATCCTGCGATGTGTTCTCTTACCTTGGCTACCTCCGCGATGACCTTATGAGGTAGGAATTGAAATTTCAGTGTTTCTGGACATGGGCGATCTTTGTCTGAGCACTTTGGCGATCATGTAACCTCTCCACAAACTCCGGGAATCAGAAAGTATTTAGCCGCGATGAGCGACATTGACGGATACCCTATCCCAAATGGTCTTACACGTACATCAAGGTTGCACCTTGCACCAGTTGGGTGGAGGGCTTTTGTCTGAGACGCCTGATCCTAGCCTATTCCTTCCACTATCTCAGCTCCCTTTGCGTCGGAGCTTTGCATCCGTCGTCGGACAGGCGAACCCAACACGACAGCTTTCATCTCGATCCCTTGAACATACCAAGAGCTCAATCCCAGCAGAGCCGACTTCACTTTCGAGAGAGTCGCTCTTATCCCTCTCCGTTCTGTGACATTCCGTCTTGTTCGGAAACGCCGAGATCTTCGAGTCTTTTGATTCCACATTATTGCAAGGTTGACCAAAACGTTATAACTATACGAACCATCTTTCCCTGGCTCGTTTCTGCCAACATCCAAAGAGGGACATGATCATCGACGTCTGCCCAATCCAGTTTCAAGAAACGTTCAGGGAGACTTGAAACTTCCAGTTGACGGCAGTCCCACCTCCATGAGGCGGGCCGTTTGGGTCTGCGCTTGAGAGCCACACAAACAATCTGCCGTGCCACAGCAATCATATCAATCGTGTGGAACAGAATACCTTGGTGTCATGGTGATGGGGGCCACGACCTCGGTGAAGCATCTGCAGAAGAGTGCCATGGCGATCTGCTTCAGGTTACAATCAACTTAATATTACCTTCCTCCTGGTGTGCTGTCTTCGGCCGGGTTTTTCTTTGCGAAATAGTTAGTCGATCGGTTTTGAATTGCGAATTTGGTCTGTTGAGTTTCGCGTCGGCGCTGAGCCTTGCATTATCATTGACGACTACTCAGGTACAAATTACCTGATGCTACGAATGTACTTTGGACCTGACGGTACGGTACCAGAATGTCATCCGTACTCGAGCAGAGGTACATTTAGGGCGAGGTAGGTGTACACGGCTTGGGATATCTGTACCTTCAACGCACGGTAAGGTGTGTCGTACGCGGTAGTGGGTGCGAATCGGGCAACGAGACTCGAAAGTACCAAGTAGGTAACCCCTTCCCCGGGTTGCTGCATGAGTTACTGATCGTTGCCGGTATCAGAACCGCTGTGTCTACCCTTCACTCCTCGATCCTGTAAGGTAGTACTCCAATACGCAATCGGTATCTCTAGGTACGCGTACTCATGTAGTGCTTTGTAGGGTTGAGTACTAACGAGGACGAGCATGAGTACGACCATGAGCAGAGTTGACATACCATTCCTAGTTGTACTGTGGGCTATCATTCCCTACGCTTATGCGTAGTTTACGGTGGTTACTGCCCCGGCCGGATTACGGAAGAAGCTCCATTTGGGATGCATTTGCAAAGGGAACAATCTCATGGGGGGAACTGGATGCGACCGACTCCATTCCGGTCCTTGTTCTGGCTCTGGCGCTGGCTCTGGCGCTGGCTCTGGCTGTGATTGACTTTGTGGCAGGTAGAAAGACCGGAGTCTTGTATGCAACGGCGACTTACACTCGAGTAAAGATACCACATAAGGTATGATCTACATTATCTTCACGTTCCTTGCGCCCTGTTCTCACGCGGCCGACACGCCTCGATCAGACCCTTCAGCCGACCCATGTGGGCTGTCAACCTTCTTTTTCTTTTCTCTCTCTTTGGTTTACAAGTCATAGTTACTTCAGTCCTGTAGATCCTTCAATCCTTCAAACGGACAGGCCGACTTCACTTGACTTTTGGCGACATGCACGGAATAATCTCTAACTCGTTCCTGGTCCGCTTCTGTTCCGCATCTCATCATTTCACCTTACTATTTACCCTCAAGGTCCGTGCGGTCACTGATGAATGTGATAAAAGCGCTGGCATCGATATCAGCATCATCACCATCCGCCATGGCATTTCTACACGATAGTCCGCAATCATCAATGATTCTCGACACGTGTGGAACACTTCCCGCCACACCTTTCAAAAGACCTTGAACCGGACATGTAGCAATTAGATAACATGTTCGTCAAATCCGTGTTGCAAAGCTGGCTCTCATCCCACGAGTAGTTGGACTTTGCCTTCTCGCTGATGACCTAGTCTGGAGGCGCGGTAGTTGGTTGTGTCCTTCATTCTTCGAAAGTTGAGAGAGTCTCTGGCAATGATCGAAACAGACATACTGGTACTTACCTGGTACGAAGTACTTTGCACATCAAACACTTTTCGTCCACAGCACCCGTATGTAATTTATCCAAGGTTAAAGGTTTACAGATAAGACAAGCCGAGCCGAAAAGCTAACCATACCAGGTAAGATCGATCCACTTCGACTAACGTTAGCTTCTTCGGTAGTCGACGCACATGTCACTCGTCACTGGTACCTACAGTACCTTAGTACAGTAGGTACCTACCCTTGATATTCAATCAGTCACGGCTCTTCCTTCTGAAGTATATCCCCCACCCAACCTTTTCTCGAACACCCTTCCTATTAAGGGCCGACGCGACTCTAGGAAAGCTGAATCCAGTCCGAAAGCATCAAAAGAAAAGGACAAAGGATAAAATAACTTATCGGCCATGCAGGCGTAGCCTTCCGATTGATCGATTATCTCTCGCAGCCTCGCAGCCCTACGCCTCACTCGGCGAATCAATGGCGGACAGGTAGCGGATTCCTGGTAAAGGGCAGGAACATACGGTTTAGCTCTTGATCTAAACGGCGGTGCTTCCTGCATTTGCATCTGCATCTGCCGGACCCTTGATCGAAAGTGGCTCAGTACCTGAGGGTAGGTACGGTAGGTAGGTATCTATTACTTGTAAGGGCTTCGCCGACTCCTCGATCTGGTCCTCGATCCGGTCCTTGCTCTCAGGATCCTCTTCACTACCTTACGGTACTTAACCTTGTACCTCCTTCATTCTACCTTGACCATACCTTACCTTACCTGACCTTACCTACCTATCCTTATTGATTTTCCCAAAATGTTAAACCCACTCCCTAATTTCCCTTCATAATTATCCGCTCCCATGTTGCTCACACTCAAGCCACCACTACAGAACGGGTTCGCCGGTACTCATGCAGCGTACTCGACACCACCACCACCACTACCACCACCTCTTTTACCACCACCTCTTTTACCACCACCATCCTCTTCATCATCACAGTCCATCTCTACCTTTCAGTCTTCGCCCACGACGAACGGCGCTGGCTCGCTCCCTTCACTGCCGGCCAGTACGACGTCGAGGATGAACACATCGCTACGCGGTCTGCCGCCGCCGGCGGCCATGGCGATGCAGAATACAGATCGTGGTCCTCCGCCGGTCGGACAACCTCTTGGGCAGCTACCAGCTCCACCCACTCAATGGCAAGGTGCCGATGAGTCAATGCGGAATTGGCTGCAAGCGAAGGCGGAAGAAGACAGGAGGAAGCAGGAGGAAGAGAGGACGCGGCAGGAGACTCTGAGGTTGGAACAGTTCAAGATCGGGCAAACGATGCTTCGGGAGTCACTGCAAGGCGGAGTGCCGCCCTATATGGTGCCGATGGTCTTCGCGGGGATGGGAGGGGGAAACATGCCGAACGCGAGCTTGGAATGGGCCCAGCATTACATGGCTCAGATCAGCTTTCAGCAGCAGCAGCAGCAGCAGCAGCAACAACCGGCGCTCCCACCGCAGGCGACTCTGGAGCCGCGACAGGACAGTCGCACGATCACAGGACCCCAGCCGAACCCGTACGCCACACAGCAACCCATCTCACAAGCCATCGCGGCCCCGCCGTTTCAATCAGGACAGCAATTGCCCTCGCAAGCACAACAATCGTCCGCAATGGTCCCTACGTATCAACTCCCGAACACGTCATCCGCCGCAAGAATTCAAGCACAGCAAGCGCTGCCTCAGATGTCGCTCCCCATCTCTGCTCCGAGGCCACCACCACAGTCGCAGTTGCCCCGACTCAACACGAACGAACTCCGGGTCGCGCAGCCACCATCAGGGACGCAAGTCGGCGTCCACAGCCTGCACCCGCTGCAGCAATCGCAGTCCGCCCAACCGCAAGAACAGCATCAATCGTCGTCGCCGAACATCTTCATTCCATGGAACCCACCTGCATCGCAACCAGGCTCCAACGCACCCATCACGCCATCAGGTAGAAGTCAACAAGAATCACCATTTTCACAAAGCGCGAACTCTCACCTTCGATCCGACCATGTCCCATCACCCAAGAAGCGAAAGACGACAACGAACCAGGGCGGCTCGGGCCAAACGTCGCAGGCCGCGCACGAGACATCGCCGCCATTCTCACAGACGTCGTCGTCATCGACGCCATCGGGGCGGCGTGGAGGGCATTCGCGGCAGCGAAGTGACGCCTCCAGCCGGGGATACGACACGTTGGGCAGGCCCACGAGCCGTCAGCGGCAGCCGGAGAGCGCCCACACGAGCGCACCCGGCAGCGGCCAGATCGGATCGACGGCGCATCAGACGCCAGCCACGAGTGTTTCGAACGAACCAACCCGGCAGGCGTCCGCATCATCTGAAACTCGTCAATCTCGTCTCTCGGCAGGACCGGGAGATGAGACGAGGTCGTGAGCCTTCTTGAGGTGTCACCATCGGCAAAGGAGGATGACTCTCGATCATAGGACGACGATAATCTTTCTACACCATGTACGATTAGGCTCTGATTTGAGATTCGATGTCAGTTGTTTCGGCGTGCACTTTCGAGATCAGCAAATACCCCGCCATGTTCCGTCGTCTTTGCTGCTTGCGCTTCTAACATACCCTAGTCCCGGTTTTCCACAAGACGGATGGACCGACTTAAACTCTTCACCGGCAGAATCGCCACATCTTTGCTTGATCTAATGGGACTGGAGTGTAGATATCTCTTATCATCGCGCACTTTTCTCGTTGCTACTACTACTTGTATCAAGGATCATCTGTTATGGGAAGGGAAAGGGTCTGGAACCCTTGGGGAATTTAGCATGGCGTTTTTTGCACCCCATCATCTCAGCATCACACCGTGTTCGATCTTCATCCTCATTTATATACCTCACTATCTCTGACGCTTCCCCCCAACGGCCTCTTTCAAACACTCTTTCCTTTTTAGCTCCTAATGGGCCCCCAGTCCCTGAATGTTGAACAATGGAGGGACGAAATGAGACGGCCAACCCCCCTTGTATCAAAAAGAAGCTTCAATTCTCTCAAGCTCTCTCCTCTTTACACGCGACAGGGTGAACAACCACCCGATTTTTTTGTAATTACAAGACCTCAACTCATGATAGGCGGCACACGACGCAAAATGCGATAAATGAGATTGAGATGAGATGAGATGGAAAAGCCGGAAAGGAGATCCGGGGTTGTGTATTTGTACAATTTGTATCATGCTTGTTGATGCTTTGGGTCTGATGGTCAAGTTACGAGCCGGAGTGGGAAATTGCATGCCGTTTCATCTTTTGGATGTGTGTACGGGAGCTCGTGCATGACGGGATGGCGCATGTACGTACCGTGGGAAGCACGATTCCGATTAGTCAGCAACGTGATGCCACAATCACACCAATGTGATATCATTGCTTACTCATCTCTTACTAAGCACCCCTATTTATGTCTTAATCATCATTTCCTATATATACTCTACATAGTGTAAACAAATAGGAACAACTTTCTACGGACTGATTCACACCAAGACAGGCAGGCCAGATACGAGCTTTTGGCCCATGATTCTTGAGAGGGTACCTTATGATTGAGGTGAGGCGAGACGCGGTGAGCGTTGCCCGATTAAGCAAACCACGTGTGGAGGCGCTACCCTTACCTAAGGTATCCCTTGGATCCTCAAGCCATGATGGATACCGTTCATTACAGAGTGCCAGATCGTTTCCTATTTGGTATGCCCGCCCTGGCCAGAACAAGTCGCGGGGAAGGAGTAAGGCAGGGGTAGCAGTAGATGCTGAAGTTCGCAAGGCAGATGCAGTGCCGAATGACGCCTATCGAAACACTGGAATTCGAACTGGCGAGTTTGTATGTCTCGTTTCGGGCCGAGAAGGCATTCGTACCTAGTCTGGCAAAAAACGGGCTCGGGGCTCAGAAGCGAGTGGGGTGATTCCGACATGGGGCGTGCTATATGGATCTGAGATGGAAGATTTACTCCCTATTTCATCAACCAAGGGGGCGAGTCTCGGACACGTATTGCGGTTCTCGTGGAGTTCTAATTCCATACAACCACGCCCGTCAACACGCCACGCGGGCAGCACTCCTCTCCCGCCCCGCCCCGCAGGTAACCCCCCCGGCCCGGCCGCAGTCGCCACTAGCCAGAAATGCCGTCCCGTTCCCCAAGCCCGGGTTCGTCCCTCGGCTCCACTCATCTAAACGCCTCGAAAATCCCACAAATCCGCCCCGCGGTCATCTATACCATCGTCATCTCTGATTGTAAGCTCAATCTTCCCGCCCTCCCTTCGTCCGAGCATCGACATCCAGCTTCGCGAGGAACTCCGGCGGCACGGTCGGTATGTACTTCCGCTCGCGCTCGCGGTTCAGGCCGCCGAAGCCGGCGCCGTAACTGACCAGCATGTCGGTCGAGGTGGGCAGAGAGAAGGGGAGCATGAGTGCGGGGTCGAGGAGGAGGTGTTCGGGCCCGTCTTCGTCTTCGGAGATGGAGTCGAGGTGCGCATGCCCCGCCGTTGGCGTCTTGGGTGTCGGTGAAGGCGACGACGACGTCGTCGGCGGCGCGTCGCCTCCTCCCTTTTCGGGGGTGTGGGGCGCCGACGAGGCGGTGGGCGGGGGTAGCCGTGGCGACGACAGGGCGGCTTTCCGCTGCTTGTCCTTGCGCTCCGAGACGTCGCGTTGGAGTTGGAGGAGGTATTTCATGGCGCTCTTGGGGAGGCCCTTTTCGCCGACTTCGGGCCGGTAGTGCTTGACGGCGTGGATGAGCTGGCTGGCAGACAAGCGGGGGAGCTGGTGGACGGTGCCGACTAGGGCGTCGACGTCTTCGCCAAAGGAGGAGAAGCACTGCAGCCACTGGAGGAGTTGGATGAGCGGGGCAAGGTGGCGTCGGGCTGCGTCGATGGTGTTGTCGCCGGTGGAGGTCAAGGAGCCGTTCTCGTAGTGTTCGGGCTGGCGGTTGTTCAGGCGGGCCCAGTCCTCGAGCGTCGAGATGTTCATGCGGATCTGCATCGCCTTGGTCCGGGCCAGGTAGCGCCGGTTGGACATGATCCGGTTGAACAGCTCCACGCCTAGCCAGTACAGCAGCTGGGCGAGGATCTGGGAGATGATGACGGAGTGGATGTCGTATAGGTCAAGAACGAAGAGGGTCGAAGATAGTAAGGATGTGATGTTCCGGGGTGATGTCTGTGCTCTGCGTTTTGGCGATGGTGGGCGAAATCGTTTCTCGATGGGGTCAGGGGTCTTGGGTTTGGCTTTCTGCCGGAAGATCCTCCATTCGCTCTGGAAATGTACATCCTCGAAGCCAGGGATGGTTTCGTGATCGAGCATAGCAGCATCCAGCACCTTATCCATCCTTCGTTCCGCATCACGGATTATCAGGATGAATATCTCGTTGATGAGTTCGGCGAGGTGGAGTTGAAACTCCGTCGTAGCTTCCAAGAGTCCGGGGTCTTTTTTGAGATAATGCAACAATAACGTAGCATTCGAGATCCAGAATGCCAGAATCGTCATATCCCATTGATGCAGCTCCACCACGTCGTTGATCTTGTCCATCGCCGTGAGCAGCAGTGTTGCCAGCAGCTCAGGACTTGCATGGTAGTGGGCGTATCGCGCGCTGAGGAACAGTATGTTTGCGGGTACAGGCTTTTGCGACGGTGAACGCTGCGGTGTCATGGTAGTGATGATGATGCGTAGCATTCGATCTAGCTCGCTCTCCTGAAATACAAACATTTGGTCGTGCAGGCATCTATCCCATAAGAATTCCTGCTGCTCGTCCTCAAGCTCATCTGGAGACTGCGGGTAAGTTAGTATGCAGTGTACGCCTCTGTCCGCTCAGGGCCATACCTCTGGCTGTTCATCAAGACCCAAGCTAGACAGGTCAACCTCTAAATTTATGGCGCTCTCCATCATCATCCGCCTCTTCATCTCGTTCTCAGCCATCTCCTCTTCGAACCTGTCTTGAGAGAAACCGGTGTCATAGAAGTCATCGCCGACACCAACATTGCCAATATGGTAGCCGCTCTCATGCAAGTAGTCTGATATTTCGCTATTCGGAGCGACGAAGTCAAATGCAGTCCTTCCAGAAGACGATCTTACTTCTGGAGACGCCCCATTGTCCAGTAGCATCTTCGCAATGTTCTTATGCCGGTTCGTCATAGCCCACATCAAGGAGCTCCACTGGTTTCGATCCTGCTTGTCCACATTGGCGCCGGCGTCGATCAGAGTGGACACAACGTCTTGATGACCCTACCTAATTCATTAAAGCCAATTCATGTTGCGACGGTGTGCCAGGCAAGCTCACAAAACAGCTCGCATAGATCAAGGGCGCGGTACCCTCTTCATCTGGCGCATTGACATCAACATAATCTTTTGCTTTCCCATTGACCAGCCGCCGTATCCGCTCAACGTCGCCGTTGCTTGCAGCCATATTTAGAGATTTTTGCAGAATCTCCTTCTTCTCTATATCCGCCATGGTTCGGTTTTCAATAATTGCTTCTTCATCCCCACCTCCGAAGCCATCTTCACGGTGTGCGGCTTGTGCTGCCAGCATTTCCATCAATCGGCTATCGCTATCCTCTAACTTGTGTGTCGTTGGGTCGTCATTGTAGGTAGGATCATCGAGAGCAAGGTTGAACGACAAGGGACGGGCTGGTATAGGGTTGGTCAAGAACTGTGATTGTCCTGCCCGACCCGCGAGTCAGCTGGCTGTATACAGATGTAGACTCACGGAGACTCTCATCAGACATAACGGCTTACCTTGCCATGCATCATACATCTCTGTCTCTCCACCATAAGTTGGGACTCTCCTGCGGTCATCCAAAGATGTTGGTAGATCATCTGGGAGCGGTCGTGTTCTGTCAGGCTGTGCTTCTCCAAATCCATTCTCCTCCACACCTGCAGGATCTCCATGGTCCATGATGCGAGCTGCGAAAGAACATCAATGAAGAGGCCGTTGTAAGTCAATACACCTTCAATATTGACAGCCCTATGACATGCGTTGTTTACGCATCAATGTATATCCGACAGGAGCAGTTGCGGAAAAGATTGTTCTGAGAGTTGCTAGAAGAATTTGTCTCAATCACAAGACAAGACAGCATCATGGAAGATTCTTTCATCCACAATGACAGCAACCTGAGACTGCATCAGCCCTTCATCACAGAACCCGGGGTAGTTACGCGATCTACATGTATCCTTCGCGCCGGTTGATGCCGTCTCGCCGTAACTTACAGACTGACGCTAAATTCCGCAGATACCTTACAGTCTATGACCTCTATCAAGTTACGACATAGACCTTCCCCACCTTGGCCAATAACTTGATGCTTTGCGATCTCACGGTTCCTTTCTAACTTCTTTTCTCAGTTCTAATGTCCTAATTCTGTGTTGGTTTTACTCTTGGGGTTACCTGTGTCCTGTCTCGTTGCCTTGCCTATGTACTTAGGCACTCAGTGTGGACGCAATGTCCCATTCTAAGTCTGTTCTTAATTTATCAGATTCTCAGGACGACCGCCTGGAAACAACAATGACTCCTTCGGAGAATCCTGATCATATCAAGTCTTCGGCGCCAGCCAGCGACACCGAAGACTCTCCGTTACTGGTCGACGATGGCTCCAACGAGCCCAGCCTCGAAGCTCAAAGTGATGGCGGTATGGTTTCAGAAGGAGCCCAAAAAGGCAGAAGAACACCTCCGTGGCGTCGTTGCTTTAGATGGGCACTGGACAATATCATGTTAGTAATAGTGGCTTGCCTTTTGGCTGCTGGGACGGTTACCCTTTGTGTATACTTTGGAGGTAATTAAAGTCACCCAGTGAATATATTAGATGATTGAGAGTCGATAGTGATCTATAAACGGAAACCAAGTTCGAAGTCAGCTTCAGTCTGCTTAACACCAACTTGCGTACACGCCGCTTCCGAGATCCTGTACAATTTGTCTCCGGCATATTTAGATATTGACCCTTGCACGAACTTTGACGATTATGTATGTGGAGGCTGGCAGGATAGGCACGAACTACGGGAAGACCAGGGAGATGTATTTACTGGCACACTTATGGCGGAGCACTCCGAGTTATTACTCCGGCATGTTCTCGAAGGTTCATACTCGGGCGAAGAGATGCAATCGACTTCAAAATCCACCGTTGATAAGGCCAATTTCATAAAAATGCAGACCGCTTACAGAGCCTGCATGAACGAGGACGTTATCAAGAGTGCTGGTGTGCGTCCACTTCTGGCTGTTCTTCGCAGGGTTGAAGAGCTGTTCCATGCCGGAGGGCTTGATGCGGAACGGCAGGATGACCAGAGGAAGTCGGATCAACCGATTCCAGATTCGGTGCTCCAGGCAGACGATCAGCTTTCGGCTGTCGTCCTCTATCTGACGAAGATTGGTCTTGGGGCGCTGGTTGATATCTACACTGGGGTAAGCTCCCCATGCTCCGACCCTCACTTCAGATTGAGGGACTGCAGTGAACCGGAAGCGTCACTGATAGTATCATCCAGGCGGACGACATGGATCCAGACACTGTGGTAACAACTGTGTCTGCTCCGCAACAACTAGGATTGCCGTCCAAGGAGTACTATAAAAATAAGGATACAGTCGCCAGCTACTCAAAGACTATCGGTGAAGTTCTCGAGGCTTTACTACATGAAGCGGAACCCAATTCCACGACTTCAATTCAGTTAGGACTTCTGGGACATACTCCATACGGAAGTAATAGCGAAGAACTTGTGCGTGCTCTCGTGGCTCTCGAAAGCAAACTCGCAGAGGCATCCCCGGATCTGGAGGATGCTCAGGACGTGACGAAATACTATAACCCGCGAACTCTTGCGGAAACGGAGAGCCTGCTGCCCCAGCTGTCTTTCTCGTACTTCTTTGACAGCATGGCTCCTAAACACTATCGACCTGATCGCTTGATCATAAACACTCCGGCGTATCTGAAAAGCCTTTCCAAAACCTTGCAGGAGACCTCCAGAAAGACTCTGAAGGCTTACTTCGTTTGGAAAGTTGTCCAGGCTTATGCGGACAAGGTTGAGCATAGCGCCTTAAAACCTTTAACACGATTCAACAATGAATTAAAAGGCAAAGATCCCGATGCTTCGGAAGAAAGGTGGAGAAAGTGTGTTAGGGAGGTAGATGATGACTTGGGTTGGATCTTGAGCAAATTCTTCGTCGGAAAGGCTTTCTCAAAAGAAGCAAAAGATTTTGGTGATAGAGTCGTAAACGACATCAAACATCAATTCGCCCAGAATTTAGATACCACCGAATGGATGACGAAGGATGTTCGAAAGCTCGGGATGGAGAAGGTCAAGAACATTGTTCAAAAAATTGGGTATCCGACGAAGAGCCCGGATATCCTTGATCCGGCAGCACTCCACCAATATTATGAGACTCTCCAGATTTCGAAAACGGAGTACTTTGAGAATGCACTTGAAGCTAATATGTTCAACACGAAGCACCGGTTTAGGGCTTTGGGAAAACCCACCGACCGTGACGAATGGGGAATGACAGTCCCCACGGTAAATGCCTATTGTATGTTAATCAAAAATGTCCAACGACTGGGACGGTGAGTACTGCTAACAATAACCCTTTCAGACAACCCGGCCGGAAATGAAATCGTATTCCCTGCGGGCATCATGCAATCGCCTGTTTTCTACGACCCTTTAGTCCCACAGTATCTCAGCTACGGTGCCTTCGGCGCCGTCAGCGGGCACGAGCTATCTCACGGTAAGACTCCTACCCCATCCGCGAATCACTCCACCAAACCACTGACATAACCCCCCAAGCCTTCGACTCAAGCGGCAGACACTACGATCAAGACGGCAACTACACCGACTGGTGGGACGACGAGACCGTCCGCGCCTTCGAGCAGAAAGCAGACTGTTTCGTCAAGCAATACTCCAACTTCACCATCGCCGGCCCGGACAACAAACCCCTCCACGTCAACGGCCGTCTCACGCTCGGCGAGAACATCGCCGACGCCGGCGGCATTGCCGCCTCCTTCGGCGCGTGGAAACGGCGCGAGAAAGCACACCCCGCAGAACTCTTGCCGGGCCTCCAGAACTTCACCAAGGAGCAGCTGTTCTTCATCTCCTATTCGAACTGGTGGTGTGGCAAGTCGCGCAAGGAGATTGCCGTGCGGCGTATCTATCAGGATCCGCATGCGCCGAAATGGGCGCGCATTTTGGTGAGTTGCTGGTGTGATTGATTTCGTTTGTAAGTAGAATTCGGGGTTGCTGACGGTTGAGTGTTCAGGGGACGATGTCGAATTCCAGGGACTTTTTGGAGAGTTTTGATTGTCCAAAGAAGGAGCCGACTTGTGAGCTTTGGTAGTAGATACATCGACAGTAGCGTTTGCTCGTTGGGACTGGCGTTGGGCTACCGGGTCCTTCTTGCGTGTCCCTTCCGCTTTGACCACGACCTCGGATCAATACCTTTCTCGCAGTGTCTGTTAAATAGGGCGACAAGATCGATATATACGTTCGTAAAAGAGACCTAAACTTTCAGGGTGGCTATGTCGGTTACGGTGTCTGGGTATGGTTCCTGTTAGGATGAAGTTTGAGCGGAGGAGTAAGGGACGCAGGGACCTTTGTGTGTAGACACCAAATCCTTCCAATCCTGAGACGTTCTGATCATCTAAACCGCCGTATTTGTCGATATCTATTTCCTTGCAAATATAGCTATTACATGCGACCACAGACTAAGGAGAACTGGGCATCCCGTCCGCTCTGCCATACATAAGCCTTAGATCGGCGGATTAGTAGTTGGGTCGGTGACGACCAGCGAATACCTGCTGTTGTATGTTTTGCCATTTGTGAGCCTTTTTAGCTCTAAGGTCCATAACATGTGAAGGTGCTCTCTATATTAGCGAAGCCGACTCATTATCGACCCTCAAGCCTTAGCTGTAGAAAGAAGCTGAGTACACAACACAGCTGCCCTTGGCCCACGTCCAAGCCCAAGCCCAAGCTCGGAACACTGGCAAACAAAAAGAAAAAACTACACAGCGCAGCGCAGCGCAGCGCAGCTTTTTTCGTGCTCCTAAAACAAGCTAAAGAGAACATTAGGTTTAAAAGTTATAGTGGATATAAAACTGATAGGTATCATCGTGCGTGCTAATGACTCAAGAGCCCAGAAGCGTATAGAAAGCCAAGAAGCGCCGTGGAGTTGGAAGGAGGAGCCAAGGTATGATAAAGTGCCAAACGTGAAGATTCGGGGGAACGGCGAGAAGAGAGACGGAGAGAAAAGAGCTTCAGCTCGCGCTAGTAGATCGAAGCTGTAGGGTATAGGGTAGTGCAAGGGCGCTCTGATCTGTGTGCGCTATAGGAAAGCTGCAGCCAGTCAACCAGGCAGGCAACGAAGCTGGCACGATGTAGAGAGATGAGTAGAGTAAAAATGACAGTGAAGGTGTGACCAAGCGGACAAGCAAGCCAACCCAACTCCTCTCTACCGCCTCCTCCGTCTCCCCCTCCACTCCGCCCTCGCGACCCGCATCAATAGCTCCTCGTCCTTGATGGGTATCCAAGACGTCAGCACCTTCATCGCGTTCTCGAAATCCGAGTCCAGTAAGATCTCGCGCGTGCCGTCAATCAGGGCGGCGGATGTGGCGTGTAGAACGTCGAGGGTGCCGGCGAAGGTGTTGATGTTGTTCATTTGTGAAGGAGAAGAAGACATGGAAGGATCGGCGTCGCCGAGGAGCATGAAGACGTCCCAGACGCGGAGCTGCGCGGGGAAGGGGATCGAGTAGTTGAAAAGGGTCAGGTACCAGCGGGTGCCGTAGGCCGTGGGAGAGATACCGAGGTCTGTCTGTTTGTGGTTTTAGTTTAGTTTGATAGGCGCTATAGGGGAGTGAGGTGTGGCTGGCAAAGTACGGATATGCGGTGGAGAGCATGTGCCGTAAGTGTGACCACACGGGGATGGAGCCACTACATCATCAGGGTGGTTTCATTAAGAGTTCAACATACCAATCTCGTTGCGACCTCGCCACCAGCCAGCCACTTCTTCTCAAACTCGTCCAAGGCGTCCATCAGGCCTTCGAATCCGGATTGGTATAGACGGTCCAATCCCCGTAGTTGCCACAGCCTCACCAACATAACGAAAGCCGTCTCTTCTTCGTAGTAGCAAAGCAGCGTCGCTACCAGCGAGGCCATCCCTTGCACGTAGCCTGTGTCAGGGAAGTACAGCGACAGAGCGTGCAGGACTCGGAACAGGAGCCGTTGGCCCCCGCGATACCGCCGTCTGAACATGATATGGCTGTTGATGGTCCTAGGCACGTCAATGTCGATTTGGACGTCGTCTGGTGAGCTCTGGTCTAGTAGTTCGTGGAACGCAGTCACGAGTTCATCGTCACTCGGTAGCCCTCCTCGTCTTCTTGCGCTTGAAGTGAGGAAAGCATGCCATGCGGTCGCTCGCCATCGATCTGGAATGCCTTTCCATGTCCGCTCGATCAGTTTGGGACTTTTGGTGTCGAACTCGAAAACCATTCCGCCGCCGTTGTTGCTCTTTTTCACTACCTTTGCCATCTTCCTCCATTTCTCCTCTCTTCCCCATTCCTTGCTCTTCAGGTCCAATGCGGCTTTGCTCCCCTCATCATTCTCCGCTATGTTGGCTAATCCCGGTGGAAGTGTAAGCATATCGCCGGCCTCGTCCTTCCACCGTCTGTCCTTGTTGTATGGTAAGCGATTCGTTGCTTGCCGGAACCTTGAACTTGTTCCTCCTAGACTTCCTTGATAGGAACCTGACGATCGTGGTCGCAGAGAGCGCCCAGATAGCTTCCGAGTCGGTCCCGACGCTGTTACCGAGCGCGCAGTTCCGCTGTTTGAGGGGGTCCGGTGCAGAGTGCTTCGCTTCCGCCTCGGCGCTTCCGAGGCTAATAGAAGGAGCGTTGAAACACGCTGTATACGCGGTGGTTCTGGCGAAGTTGCATGGCCTGACACCATGGACGATCCTTGAGAAGGCAGCCTCCTTGGCACGATAAACCCGTACCTATCGACGTCACCGCCTCGAATATCTTCCCAATCTTCAATGCCACCCGCAAGCTCGGTCTCTTCCCGTCCAGACGCGCTGTCTACTCCATTATTTAGAGTTAAAGGTGCTGGTGTTGCGCGATCGTTCGAGGAACTGCTCATGCTGTATGGACTATCTTGTGCTTGGGGATGGGCAGAGCCTTTCGGGTTGCCCATCACTGCCTCCCGTGCAACTCCTGTATGTGGCTCACCAACAAGCCTCTCGGCGATAAGCCTTTGTTCCATAGCATTGCCAGACTCATACATCGATCGGACCTTTTGCGATAACATCACATCATCGGCTGACAACACCCGCGCACCACTGTCCGGTAACGCCGCCAGCATCGACATGCTTGGCTGCCGCCGTCCGCTCTTGAGTCTCGCATGATCATTGGCGGTTCCATTGGCTGCATTGGCCTTTTTGCCACCAATCAACATGCTTCCTCTATGTGAAAAGTCAACGCGTCCCGGTAGTGTCAGGTCCTCAAAGCTCCCGGTCGGTATATCTGTAGTGATGCCCAGAAAAGGTGGGTCGACCAACGACACCTGCTCAACCTGCCGATCCGCCTTCTTCGCCCGATATCCACTCCATTTTCTTTGTTTGGTCGAAGATGCTTTCGAAGCTTCGTCCTGTATTGTGATCCTCGGCAGGCTTGGGGAGTTTCTCAGGCTTTCAGCATCGGTCGCCAGTGTAGTTCGGCTATCTCTGGCCGTGGAGCTCGATGGCGCCATTCCCGAGTCTCTTCTCAAGTCATAATTCCAACCTGACCGAGCTTTGCCGATGAGGCATAGAACTCTGGCGAGGTTTTGGGACGGTTGCTCGTACTTACGCCATCGCGTGACGGCGGAGGTGGTATGACGGTGATGGGAATGGGAGGTTTGGCGGCCTTGGTGTCTTCATAGGATATGGCTTTGAGATCGTCCGAGGATTCCTGTACAGCCATTGGTAGATGTAGCATACCAGCGCTCATCGCGGCCTCTCAGACTGAGCAAAGAGGCCGGAATCTGCAGTAACGTTAGGCTGCCGTTGCGGGAAGAAGCGATAGGGTGTGCCGCGCTGGTTTCAGTGCCGAGTTCAATCCCCGTGGAGCTTCAAATTTCCCAACTACCACGCATCAGTATCCTCGCACAAGCGGACGTGTTGTGGAAATACAGTAGCATCGCAGCACACCTCAAACCAGGGGAAAGAGAGCCGGACAGATAGGGGCCTGTCTATTGCCATCCAAATTACGAATCTACTGTACCTCTTCAATTTACGGGGGGAAAGTAAGGTTCCTGTAGGTACTCATCTGCTCGCTCGATTTTGACTTGCAAGGGTCTCCCTTGGTAACTTAAGGTAAGCTCGTAAGCTTCATCGACGCTAGGCAATCTTCACGAAGATCGGGGCCCTCATACAAAGCTCTACCCAAGTTATGAGGCGCAGGGCGTTGTCCCATCACCATCATGGTTGAGCGTTCTCAGCATCGATTCCTCCCTGGATACATGTTTAAAGGCCGCTTGATGGACTTTCATTGTCTGTCCTAATGGAACTCATGGCTGAACTTCAACATAGTAGAAGCAGAGATGACTGATACTCCCGCAATTGAACGACCCTTGACTCCTTCCCACGCAGAATTTCAATTTGACCTTTCCAAACCACGCAACCTCAAGTGGACCAGCACATTGCCCGCCCTGTGTCGGGCTGCACTTTAGTGGAACCCAAGCTTCTGCTTCTTGATCCTTGCCAATACCCCCGCGAGGGTCAACAAGGCTGCCACGATCACCGCCCAGAGCCGGATGTGCAATACATCCTTGTTGAAGTCTGTCTGCGTGGCAGCTGCCACTGTGGCGAATGCTAGTATCAAAAGCGCATATCCGCTCATGCGGTGGTATTTGTACATAGCCTTGGCATTGGCCACGCTACCGAAGATTCCTGGCGTGTAGAACTGCGCGATACCGATCAACGCTTGAACAATAAAGCATATATAAGTTATCAGGCCGAGGATAGCATGCGGAGACTCAAAATGCGTTCCGCCGTGCGAGATCTTATTGTATTCGATGACCACCAGGCCGGCGATCAAGCTGAGAACGCTGGCTGAGTTGAGGGCACCGTGGACGTGGGCGCCTTGGTTTTTCTGCTTCGCCGTATGTGTTGGCTGAAGAAGCAGAATTGCTTCGGTAGTTAGGAGTAATCCGGCTGAGTTGAGGAGCTGGATTGGAATCAGTGAACGACCTGCAACTGGATAAAGATGCGACGCACCGGATGTGCTGAGAAGAGGATTAGGTCGTTCATGAATACACTCGCCCACACTATGGCAGCAAGCTTCTCAAGTCAGCGACGGGCTCTGGAGGAGTCTTGAGGTTGACTTGCAATCCATATGCCGGCTTGAGCGATAATGGCAGTGCCTACAGATGATGTTAGCTGCTGTTGCAGATAGATGGCCCTTGCTGGATACGTGAGTCCGCAGCATCAACAACAACACTCACCAATGAACAAATTGAACTGGATGCCCCTACCATCCTGCTGTGAGGCGTCGCCAACTCTGCCAAGCAACGGCTCGTCCTCCCCGCGGCCGGATGTAGCAGGATTTTGAGCCGGAATGCCTGTTGCTGAGGACATTCTGTGTATAAATGAGATTCGAGAGACAAGTTTCCACTGAACAGCGAGGTAGAAGAATGAAGAGACACGTCGAAGGAGTGGTCAGATGAGGTATGCGGGGTTCCTCTCCGTAGATTATGTTAGCAGAGTCATACTTGGTATCAACGGATCACGATACAAGCAAGCTTCACCTAATGGATAAGCTCAGCGACAACGTACCTATGTACAAAGTACCTTCGTACGGTTGTTGATTATTAAAGAGCCCATCATGAAGCCTCTGAGTATCATTGTTACTTTCTACCCATATGTGCTGTGCTGTTCAAGACAGGGCGGGCAATTGAGACGACCTCGCTGCCTTTGGCCAGTCCGCGAGCCATCTTTTCATCCCTGAAACATGTCTATCTAGTGAAGTTAACGGGTGTTTTCATTCGAGACCACACACATTGGATTTCGATGTTATCATTGGGCTTCTGTATATTGAGCAACTTCTTGGCTCTCGGAACTCTACGCTGATGATAATGAAGCGCTGATATGCCTGACTACATTGGTTTCTTACTATGTCGAGGCTATAGAGTAATTAGTCAATATGCTATTCAAAGCTTCGAATCTCCTTCCGTCCAAAAACCCTGAACCTCTTGACTCCGCCGTCGGGGATAATGACAAGCTTCACATGCGTGTAATACCTTGCCGCCACGTTCCGTAACTCCTTTGCGAACTCGTGCTCCTTGTCAGGTCCACACTTTTGGGGCTCAATCAGCTCAACCCAGCCACGATCATTGACATCGGGTGTAGCTCCGGGACACAGGATGGCCTCCACTCTCACGCTCTGCGGAAAATTGCCCCGAAAGTGCGCTGTGTCAACGACAATCCTCTCAATCTCTCCCGCAGCACCCAGCCTGACGATCACCCAGTCCGTATGACCAGGCTCTCTACTCCTTTTCGTTTCCCACCCATCTCCCATGTCCACGCCCCGTCCGGGCAGCAGCAAGTTCTGTCTGCTTCCGAAGTGTTGGTCTGAGCAGCTGGTTGCAACACCGCCATTGACTGCCGCTGCGAGGTCAAACACCTCATGCACATCAGCCGGGAACACCGGTACGGCCGCTCCAAATAACCTGAATCTTGCGATGCCTCCGTCCGGGTACATCAACAGCCTAACGTGGGTGACCGTTTTTGCAGTCTCTTTGGCCAAGGCCCACGCGTGTCGCCTGCTTGGGCCACACGCTTGCTTGCCCAGGATCGTCTCCCACCCCTGGAATGTCTCATTTAAGACCTCTTCATCGCTACCAGCAGAGCACCCTTCTACAGCAATCTCAGGCGCGTGATTCCCATCGAAAAATGCAGTGTCTATCTCCACCCCTCTGACCTCCCCCTGGGCTACACCAAGTCGGATAATCACGCAATCGAATGGAGCAGGATTGTGTCGCCGGGTTTCCCAGCCATCGTACCATGCGCCGGCATGTGTATATACGCCTGGTCGACGGACCGGTGAAGTGGGCGTTGTGAGGTTGGACGCTTCCGCAAACCATTCGTCGGAACACGCAAGGACTCGGGAACCCAGCGGTTTCGAAATGAGATCTATAAAGGGTACAGTTTCGTTAGTTATGGGCTCTGCCTGTACTCGTACAAGACCCGAATCCCACTGCCGAATGAGCAGGCCTGAGTGTTCAGCATTCTGTAGCATGACACCATAGTATATCTCAATCAGATAGGTTCTGCTACGCTGAGAAAGAGTATTCGTGCCAATAGGGAGTCAATGTATTTGGCAATACCTATATTCGAACCAAATGCGTCCTGTATATCACTTGACGCAATCGCCCTTACTTCCGTGCTGGAGGTGTCCTCGATCACTTCTGGTGAGAGCGCTTGAACCTCCATTTGAGCCTCGCGAGAATGTGACCAAGGTTGAATATTTTGCGGAAAGTTGAGCGAAGCCGATGCTGCTTTGGGTCGTTATCAGCCGATCAGCTGCACCTCCAGGAGCATAAATCATAAGTGCATGCTGTGATTCATGCCGGGACTGGACTGTTTGGCAAATCTATCAGCTCTGGCTTCATTCGCATTCTAGTATCATAACTTTTGAGATTGGACCGCTGAGATTAAGTGCTATCCAACGTATGACGTCACCTCCGAGCTCCGTTCTCATAATCTATGTGGATTTTATGTCGCTATTCCACCGTCTGTATTGATTAGTCCCTCTCTCTCTCTGTAGATGTGCGCTCGTAGCATTTCTGTCTCGCTCCAGGTGGACAACGAGAACGAAATCGCTGCTTCCGGATGGTTAGGGTTGCGCCCCCAACGACCTCATGCCGACCATACAATGTGCGCGACAATCTCTTTCAGTCCATACCAAACTTGCTCGCAATTCTGGCGAAATACAATGACGCACAACCCCAGTATATCGGTGCCCTCTCGGAAGATTAGAATGCCGTCAAACACTTTCGGCTTCATGGCGTCTGGCGGCAGCGGTATCAACCTCTCTACGCCTCTTGCTGAACTGATTCGTAAAAACTTCGATGTATGTTTGCAGATGGGCGAGCGTATGGAGCGGAACGTTACTGTTTCGAACCAGCTTTACAACAACTGCACCTGGGACCTGACGTTTCCGACTTTTACGAGTCTGGCGTACGTCCGCTTCACTACAAACCATGGTACGGTATGCGGCTAGAGAAGATGCACATGATTGCCAAAATCCGTGGGGAGTGCTTCTACAGCCATGTCAGTGTATAGATAGTATAATACTGTCGAATGCGTCCTCGGTCGTCCAGCTCCCGGGTGGAGTTGACTTTGATCCCGATATTCATGGAAGGCACCGGGAATCATCCGGACCACGAAATGAACTTCAGCATTGAGCCACTCAGACCTGCCATAACGCCTGAACACTAGCTCGCTGACCTGGCATGGTGCTCACCTTGATCTTTGCAATTGCCCCATTCGAGTAGACACTGCGTTGGATAACCCCTGGAGTTCAACCCCAAGCAGTATCGCAAAGATTCCGCGGGCGTCAGGAGAATTCCTATTGAATTTGCTTGTAGAAACCTGCAATTGCATCTGTGACCTTTTCCGGGCGCTCAATGCAGATCCAATGCCCCACCCCCTTCAACACATCGATCCTCTTCTCCTCGGCGCCAATCCGCCTCAGGATCTCCTCGCACCCCTGCAACGGCGCGCTCTTATCTTCGTCTCCGGCAATAACCAACACCGGCACCTGTATCTTGGCGTAGTCCGGCGGCGTAGCGGAGCCGATGACCCGGCACATGGAGATATACCCCGCCGGCCGCTGCGACAGGAGCAAGGCGCGGATGAAGGCGTGCTGAAGGGGCGTAGACAAACTGCCCGTGGCGGCGATTGGAATCGTCGAGGCCATGGCCTCCATGCCATCTACGTAACCCAGCAGCATCAGCGTCGCCACCGTCGACGCAGACCGGCCGAACCGGCAGGAAGGCGCGAACCTTTCTCAACGGCCGCGATGCGCTTCTCGAACGTCTCGCGCGCCGCCGGCGACGGCAGCACCGGCCCGATTAGCACGGCGGCGACGATGCGTTCGCGATATCGTCCCGCCACGTACGGCGCCACGACGGCGCCCATGCTGTGTCCCACCACCACCGCTTTCTCCACCTTCAGCGCGTCCAGCACCCCGATGACGTCCTCGGCTAACGTCGCGATCGACTGCTCGACCTGCGTGTAGGGCGATTGGCCCTGGCCCGTGGTGTCATACGCGATGCAGCGGAAGTGGTTCGGGGCCGAGGTCAGGGCGGGGATAAGCGGGAAGTAGTAGGACGAGGTGCTGCCGAGGCCGTGCGTGAGGACGAGGGTCGAGCGGGGAGAGGCGCCGTCGGCGGGCGGGGTGTCGGTGTAGAAGAGGCGTTTGTAGCCGGTTTGGAGGAAGGGCATGGTGAGTTGAGGGGTGTGAGGGGTGTCTGTTTACAATTGTCGTTGATACGGTTTGCAACGCCGGTAAGTTTGGCATATTGCTGTGTTTGTGCGGTAGGCTGTTCAAGCTTTGTACGCATTAATAATAGAGTTGCGGCTTCGGACGGAGACAAGCCACGTGTGTAAGTTTGACGCCGGCTAAGCTATATTTGGAAGTGTAGTCCCCACCGTAATTCAAGGTAAGTTATCTGTAGATTCCTCAGAAGGGTCCAGAGAAAGTTTCCATGCCAGGAAGTAGGAATGTCAGCTCTGCAGTCCTAGAACGAGAAGAAGTTCGGTTTGTACCTCCGTAGTACGGAGTACGAATCGTACTCTTACTGCAGATCATTGCAGATTACTGAAAGGGCCTGAAAGGATCTTGGGTCACATGTCGGTCACACGGGATAATAATGCAGGCGCATTCCAGACTTAGTGTAGCAGTAATTTATGTACCAGGTAATGTGATGGATTTTGGTAGATATAAGTTACCGTAAAATTTACAAGTGCGTTAATAAATTACTTACAGAGTAAGGTAATATATGTACCATTGTAGTTACCAGCCATGTGCAACACCGTCCAGGTAAGGACTCTGGCATGGACAAACGAGACCAGAATCACAACCAACCTACTCTCCGACCTACGAAGCTAACTCCACCCAGCATCGCGGTGACTCCAGTAAACACAATAACCCCACCGTAACCACTGCCGTAACCTAGCGCTGCTTGCCCTAGCCAGGGCTTGCCCTTCAGGAGCGTCTCGCTCAACGGTCCGGACATTACATTGCCGATCCCCCTTCCAGCTGCAAGCCATGCGAATACCATCCCTGGGTCCGCACGGCTCCTCTTCTTCTGTACTTCTTTCATAATACCCGGCCAGGTGCTGCTGAAGCTTCCTGCGAAGAGACCGTAGGCCACACAGAACAAGTACAGTAACGGCAAGGAGGCTGATAGGCCCCAGAAAAGGAAAACTCCCGCGGTCGAACCGATGGAGGAGAGGAGGATGCAAGTGGTCACATGGTATTTGTCCACAATGGATCCCATGATTAGACATCCAACCACCGATGCGATATTGAACAAGATTACAGTCAACGTGCTAGCCAAGCTGCCAGCACCTAGAGATCGAGCGTAGGTGGGCAAGTAGATAGTTGGGAGGAAGTAACCGAAGCTCTCAATGATATTCCCAGTTTGCAGTATTCCAAAGGTGGACGACTTCAAGAAGCTAAAGTCGAACGGCCTGGAACGTGTCGTTTGAGCGACCGGCAGGCGAGGCTTCACAAAATAGAGAAGAGGCGCGGTCAACGCGAATAAGGCGAATGACCAGACACGAAGCACAGTACGAAAGCCATACTTATCAAGGGCCCACTCCATCATGAGTGGCAAGACGACACCAGCCAGGCCTGTGCCGGCCTAAGAGTACCGAGTCAGTGGACAAGCTCTATGTTTACGAAATAAGGGAAGCTTTCTCAACATACCCACATCACCCCGAAAGCAAAGCCCTTCTTCCTAACAAACCACTCATCAAGGAATAATATGATCGGGGCGTATGCCATGCCACCGCCGATAGCATAGAGAACGCCTTGAGTGAGGATAAGATGCGTAGTGTTCGTTGAGAAAGAGCTTGCAGCTAGAGCAATACACATGATGCCTAAACCGGATACCGTGGAGAGGCGTCGAAAGTTGGGCCATCTATATAGCACTGCGAATATGAATGGTTGACCGAGGTACATGATGCCCTAGAAGAATGCATCAAATGAGCTCGTCGCTTGATCGTACCAGGTAGAGGAACTGACCATGGCGCATGTGCCGATAACGGCAATATTGGAGGAACCAGCAAAAGGTTCATGGGTGCTGTAGTGATATTGAAAGACACCATATGCAAAGGGAAATCCTGACAGAAACCAGAAGTCAGCTTACACAGGGACCGAGAGCATGTACTTGAAGACCTTACCCCATATTAGAGCTTCCAGGGTAAAGCAGCCAGCCAGAAATAGCCATGCGTCTTTACCACCATCTGCACGAGGCAGTGAGAATTCGTGCAGCTCCCCATTTTCAGATTGGGTATGCTCATCAGGATGATTGGATGGTACTGTTGCGCCTATAATCGCAAGCGCAATGTTTTCGTGGTCCATGTTGTTCTCCGAAGGCAGTAATAATTGGAACATCGAAGAGATGGGTTGTTTGTCATTCGTTCTACGCTGACTCATGAACTCATTAACTTATAGAGACTTACCTTATCATCTCTAAGGTAAGTATACTGTATTTGCTGTCACAATATTTAAGTTACAGAAGAGCTTTCACTTCTAGAGTACAAAAAGTTCTGTATCTTACTGTCATCTCGGTCTTTATGACATGACAGCAATTCTATCACTCACATAAGGTGAAAAGTTGAGCAGCATCTTATTAAACTACAAGTTGCTCGCTCGATTGGACGTGGAAACGAGATCTGAATTTTGAAATCTTTCGGCTTTCTCTCTCTCTCTCTCTCTCTGTGTGTGTGTGTTTCTCGTACCAGACTTTGGTTTCGTTCCAGATAAAGGACGAAAGAGGGGCTAATTTTTGTTATTATTCTTATCGCCGTCGGCGTCATCAAGATGAAAGCCAGTTTCTCTGCCGAAGTCTCCGGAGTGACCTGCTACTCCGGTCGTCGTGCTGCTGCTGCTACCTAGGTACTGCTCGATCTTACCACTGTTCCTCCTCGTCCTCGTCCTAAGTCCGAAAGTCCGTCCACTAACTCCAGGGTTATGCATCGTTGCCCTGTGTAACCGAACCAGATTACCGATCCACGCAGGTTGGTAAGCATAGACTGGTCACGTGCAAGCATGTAACCCTAAGGTATAAGCTAGAAGATCTACTCCACATCCAAGTTCTCAAGGAGACCACCACAATTCATTCACCATGCCCACATACGTTGTTACTGGAGTTTCGAAGGGACTGGGTGTAAGTTCGGTCAAGTGTTGCATTCTGTCCTGGCCTAACTAATTCCCATCACTAGTTCGAGATACTTCGCCAGGTATCCAGTGATCCCAACAACACCGTCGTCGGCCTCGTTCGAGACAAGCCTGCCACTGAAAAGAAGGTATCGGAAGAACTGGGTAAACGTCCCAACATCCACATCCTAAGCGCCGACATAACCAATTATAACGATCTGAAGGTAGGAAAGGCCGACCCTGCCTGAAGCTGGTCCAATACATTTACTTACCCATGTTTCCAGAAAGCCGCTGCTGATACTGCCGCTATCACCGGCGGGAGTGTCGACTACCTGATTGCCAACGCGGGTTACGTACCGACCTTCGATGCCTTCGACCCTATTGGAGTCTTGTAGGTCTGCCCTGTCCGTTGAACTCGGAGCATGAGGATTAATATGTCAAACAGAGGCGAAAATCCCAAAGGGCTGGAGGAGCACTTGCACAAGCTGATCGACACCAACGTCACTGGCAACATTCACTTCTACAATCTGTTCATGCCACTTGTCCTCAAGGGTAAAGTCAAGAAGGTCATATGTATAAGCAGCGGGATGGCGGACCTCGAGATATGCAACAGCCTCGAACTAGAGACAGGATCTCTTTACTCTCTCTCCAAGGGGGCCATGAACGTTGTGACGGCCAAGTTCAACGCTCAGTACAAGAAAGACGGTGTGCTCTTCCTTAGCATCTGTCCAGGCATGGTAGATGTGGGCAACATCAACCCTGCAGAGCGTACGAACAATCCTCCCTTACCTCCTCCTTTTCCCCGTTCTCTTGTCTCCTTCATTAAAATACAGTCCGATCAATCTGACGAATTCTCTTGTACAGTGACCCCACACCAGCTTGCGGGATTGCAGAGCATGCTTGGAAAGTTTATGCAGTATGCACCGCATTTCAAGGGCCCAGCCACCCCAGAGGTCTTTATCCGAGCTGTGATCAATGTTTGGGAGAACGCCAGCATTGAGAAAGGAGATGGAGGTGCGTATCTGTCTCATCTGGGAAACAAACAATGGCTTTGATCCGCAGACAAGGAGCCAGGTCAGAAGCCGCCTTCAGGCTTGACAGAGTAGGACTAGCACTGGCCATGCGTACCTCCGGTTATTTAGGGAATTAGTTGGTTGAGTGCACATCACACTGGTCTATAGCTTTCACTCATTACAGAATATGATCACTGGTCAATAAAGGTTGTCGCACCCTAAGTGCGAAGTTAAGCCGAGATGAATCACGTGAGGTGCTTTGAGAATTGAAGCAGCTATTGAATACTGACGATGGTTGAAATGGATGAACTTCAGGCTTTGCCAATTAAGAGTTCGCCTCCAACATTAACTTCTCCTGCAATGTGTAAACAAACAGCCTTCAATATTGGTACCTCAATCAGCGTCCTCTCATCTCGCTCAAGGCATGATTGTAGTAATAACTCTTCAGCGTTCTAGTGACCATACCTCGGGGTTCGAAAAAGAAAATAAAAAGGAACCGTTTTGTGGAAGAAAAGTATAATGACACGGTGAGATTAGTACCAGTAGGGCTAAGGTATGGGTCGGTATACTTTATGTTTTGTAAGTTTCAAACCCCCTGAAATTACTGCAATGAACAGGAAGAATTCAATCAAAGTGCAAGGTGTCATGAAACAACAAGCATTGCTTGTTCCATGACACAAGGCAACAACCTCAGAGAAGTTGAGTTGATCACAAACACCACATCTTTCTTCTTCTGCGCTATTGAGGCCCACCACAATGCCATTTGCTTCAGAATTGAAGGCACTTAAACTTTGGGAGACCTTACGTAACCCCCTCAGTGTAATAAATCAGCGTTAATCGCTGTGAAACTGTCAGAATAAACAAATTGACATCCTTGAACTTAGTCTCGAGAGATCTCCGCGACAACAGTGTGAAGAAAGGTTTACTCCCCTTGAGGTGTGAAGGAGGGAAAGCTAGGAGGTTGCAAGAACGATACGGTAAGGTATCAATGCAGATCTTACTGAGTTTACTGAGATACAGGATTAGGGTAACCGTGTCTTATTTCAGGTAGGTACTGTAACTAACAAGGTAAAGTACCTTCTGTATAATCAAATACTCCTCCCCCAGTTACGAAGTACGGTAATACAGTAAGGTAAGGTAAGGAACTCATACTCCGCCCTGCCTTGCTTGCCAGGCTGCCATGTCCCTTTCTCTTTCACCCCGCCACAGCGATGGAACATTAACTCTCCATCATCCAGTATAGGATTTGAGCATCTACGGTACTCTAAAGTCGTCATTCATCATAAACATCAGGTAATCATTCTTGGACACCAACTGGGGGATTTTCGTGCTACATATGAGCCATGGCCATCACTTGTGTACCGGTATTGGTCCTTCCAAGTTACTGGCTACAGGCTACAGGTACAGCTATTCCTAGAATGTTGACTTCAAGAGGCACATAGCAAGAATTTGTAGAAAATAAACAGTAAAATCTGTCTAAATTCTCTTTTTTCTAATCATCATTTACAAAATTGACCTCACTGCCTTTCTCAATGTTGTTGTCATCATCATCACTATGATGAAATAAAAGACTCTTGCAAAAACTTTTTCTTTACAGAAGAAGTCTTCTATAATATAAGAATCAGTGCTCATATCAGTACTTACATCAGTTTATTTATTAAATCTTAATAACAATCTCATTGAGATTCTCAATCTCAATGTTGCTGTCAATAAAGATTCAGTGTCATTCATATAATATATTATGTTTTACACAGTATATCTGAATGAGAAATTGATGAATGAGAACTTGAATGTCTTTAAATTGAATAAGAAAGAAAAAAGCTTTATGTAAAGAATTTGTTACTGTCAGGTAAAGTCAAGAGGTAAAAGGCTGGTTTGCTAAGTGAGTAAGAGGCCTCAGCTATATAGTTGTCTGACTATTACATCATAATGGCAGGCAGGCAGAAGCAATTTTCCATAATGCAAATAAAGCAAGATTGAATGCCTAAATGAAAAGAAATGGTGAAAGGCCATAATGACAAATAATTAGTGTGAGAAAAAGAAAGATACCAGCATCATAACAAGTTGCTGATTACAAAAAAGACATCAGCCTCTAATGTTATTTTCTCTGTTTGTTCTTGTTCTTGCACTTCATCAAAATTCTTTCATTCTTCACATTCAGCACTATTCACTCATCTTTTGTCATCTCAATCATCTCTGTATCTGCTGTTCTGTCATTCTTTCTTAAATGTTCAACAATAAAGCCTAATATATTAATCATCTTCATCAGAGTGCTTTAAGTTCTCACAACATAATTCTCAATGATGCTCAGTTTTCTTTTTAAAATAATGATGTGATTCTTCACTTCAGCAATATAGCTTTATATTTTAATCATTATTTTCATTTGTTCATTCAGACATACATCTAGTTGAGTGAAGCTATCAAGTAACTTTCACACTATGACTTGTAGAAGAGATATGTCAATGATAAGAATTATAATGAATAGAGATTGTGACTTAATTGATGCTGCAGCTAATCTTAAAATGAATAAATTCATCAATTATTATTTATATATTAAGAAAACATTGAGTTCTGTCTTGTCTGTCTTTTGCTTAGATATATAAAATATAGTAAATAATGTAAAGACATTAAAGCTGATTGCTGTTTATGATGATGTGATCATTTCAGTAAATGTAATGATGATACTAAATGTGATCAGGTCTTGAAGTGTTGACTTTGATGACAGTGTTGATTAAGTAAAGAAGTTAAAGATGAGCTTTATTGCTAGATTTAATGTAGATGATGATGTCATTATGATGAATGAAGCTGAGTTTGATGATGATGATGATGCTGTTGTGATAGATGAAGTCATATTGATGTTTTGATGCAATGAGTCAGCTTAATTTGACAGTTTGACTTTTATGACTTTTATGATAGATATTTCTGCTTTGTTGTCTTTGACAGTCTTTTTTAATTTAGAGACTGATTGTAAATTAAGATGTATGATCTTGTTGTTAAATTGAAGCAATTTGTCATCTTTAATTTAATGTATATTATAATGCATCTTTATACCTGCTTCTCTTTTCTCTTCTTTACATAACTGATAATAGCTCTTAAAAACAACATAACAGTTTTTGCTGATGTTGTTCATCATAACAGTCTTGTTGTCATAGTTAGTTCTTAAGACTCTGATATTTCTCTACTGATTGAAGTTCACAGATCACATTACATTTCTCTTGTTTTTCTGTATCTTTCATATGATCATGTAGACATTATAGTCATTGAGTTTTATTTTATTTAATAATGATTCATTTAGATAATCTGATGTTTCAGTGTAGAGCTTTCATTCTTTTCATACTGTCTAAGAAATGTTGCTTGCTTTAACTATATCAATCTTTTTGTCTGATTTCTTGTCACATCATAGTTCATGATTTACTGACTCTGGGTTTTTCTTTTGATTAATCATTTTGATGTATTGTGATATAAAGAATGAATGAGTGTTGTATACATCTTGTAGAAATGGTTGATGAACTGAAATTGTGTAAAAGATGTAAAGAGTAGTAGATGATAAAAGTTCTGATGAGTGATGATGTTGTTTATTTCTAAATGTTTGTTTACTTTTCTTATATCTGTCATTTGAATTTAAATTGTGTATGTGAAATTCACTGTTTAAATAAGAAATGCTGTCATATAGTTATGCATTAGGCATTTGCTTCAATTTGTACAGTCATACTAGCTCTTTAACATTTTTCAAATCTTTAATATTGATTCAGCTGTCAAATTCTGAGTCATACTCTAGTCAACAGATTAAATATTTAATAGTTATGTCTCTGTCTCTCTGATATGTTCTTTTAAACAGCAGTTTTTTAACTTCTTACTTCTTTTCACTGTTCACTATAACTTCTTCTGACTCTTCTGATCTTGATCATCAATAAGGATCATTGATATGAGCTGATTTCAGGTGTGCTATTAATATAACATCATGAATGCATCAACTTAGTGATAATTTCAGCTGATATATCAGTTTTTCAACACAATTCAGAACTTTCAGCAGACTCACAAACTGCTGTCTTAGCTTCTTATTTTTCTTCTTTAGACTGAGTAGTGTATAGTTCTTGTGTAAATGTAGATTTATCAAATCTCTCATCTTGAAGTAAAGAAATTTATGTTTCTGATTGTAGTAATACTTCATTGTCATAGCAGTGTATGCTATTGCATCTTTAACATCAATATGTGCTGACTGATACTCATTCATCATTGTAAAAGTAACTGACTTTCTTTTCATTTATTCTTCATTATAATTAAAGTTTATTCTCTCTGTGTCAGGCTCTTCTATCTGAAGCAAGTTCATGACTTTATGTATATGCATACTGAAAATGATCTGATTAAGACTGAGTCTAATTGAACTGTACTTAGTTAAGTTGTTTAAAGCAGCTTATAAATGTGTCAATATAAATGATCAGAGATCTGACTCTTTTAAAGTCATTAGTCAGTATTGAAGTACAATTTTAACTGTTTAGTTGATTGCTTCTGAGCTATCATTCATTTGTGAATGATAGACACTCAAGTAGAGCAAGTCTATTTTGAGTTGCTTGAATACTTTTTTTTACAGATTCACTAGAAATTTGCAGTCTCAATCTGATATGATTGTCTTAAACAAATCTCAGTTTAGCAGTGCTAAATGATTTAGTAGTGTAATTGCTCAATCTTCTGCTGTTATAATGTCTCAGTCAGATATAAGAGTGATAGCTTTACTGAATTTGTCAGTAACTAATATGATTGTGTTATACTTATCTGACTTTGATAATGATAAGGTCAGGATAAAGTTAATTGTCAATGTATGAAAAGAGTAAGAAGATGTAATTATTGACTGTAAGACATCATAAGACTTGTAATGCAGTGTTTGACTGAGCTGATGTTGTAAGCAATGTTGTATGTACTCATAAAGATTCTTTGATAGATCATAGAAATAAAGTAAATTGATTAATCTCTCATGAATCTGTGCATATTCTGAATAATCAATGTCATCATAAACTATCTTGAACATTCTGTCATAAAGACTCTTTAATATATATAGATGAGGCTCTTTTTCAAGATCTTTGTAGAAGATAAGATCATCTCTTATTTCATATAAGAGTCTTGTGACATTAAACCTCAGAGCATTGTTTCTTTTTAGTATCTGTAGAATGCATTTTCATTTTAATTCTTCAGTATATTCATGCTTAATATTCTGCTGCAATTAATCTGAGACTTTCATTAAGATTCTTATGTAAGCAGCTGTTCTTAAGTTGGCCTGCAAGACTTTCAATATAAAGTTATTCATTTCTAATTGATTCTTCTGATTGACTAAACACTCACAGATATCATTATTGCTAAACAATTAGAACAGAGCATCTAATATTATGTTTAATTTTTCAGATTTATAGTGAATGTTCAGGTGAAAGCACTGAAGATATTTAGATGCCTAAATAAGACATAAGTTAAGCTTCTTCATCATGATGATATTTAGACTGAACTGATGACTAATTCTTATTAAGATCACATAATCAGTGTAGATAATTACATTTTTTACTATCACTTCTATTATGTGTCTGATCTTCTTAACTACTCAGATCAATTCTGTCACTTCAAGTTCAGTTAATCAATATTACATTTTGACATCTTAAAGCAGTCTGCTTAGAAACAGAACAGACTTCATGAACTTTTGTTTTAAAGTACTGTCTTCAGCAAACTCTTTTGCATGATACATATGTACTTCAAAGTTAAATTCTTTGAACACATTCAGATCAATGTAAAGTTGCTGTTTTGACAAGAAATGCATCAGAATGATTAATCAAGAGAATAGAGACTGAAGATGATGAAAGACATTTAGCTTCTTTAAGATTAATTTATTCAGTCTAATAATAATGATTATTCACTTTCTAGCATTTTCTTTTGTCTCTTTTGCTCAAAGATCTTAATTTAAGAAGATCTTTCACTGCTGAAGTGACTTGATGATAGCTGTATAATGTGAAATATATTGTTGCAGATAGTCAGTTAGGTCAAGATACTTTTCTAATTGACTCAGGCTCAAAGAAAATCTAATTCTGAATATTGTAATTAACTTGTCTTTCAAAGTTATGAGACTCAAAGAATCTATTTGCTGACTTAACAGCTGAATGAACAGATATGCTAAATAGAACTTCTTTGACAAAAAACAGATTCTTATTTTGTCTAATATGTTAAATATGTTGTGAAGATGGTTCAAGTGCTCTTTTAGTGTATTAAAGAAAATGACAATATTATTAACATAAATTCTAATATATAATCTCTGTTGTTGTAGAATTCTATCAATCATTCATTGAACATATACTGACAAGTTTCAATAATTTATAACTGCAATCTTAAAGATTTCCTGACCTCAGTGTGAGATAACAGTCAGACAGTGCTGATGTGTTTATTTTATTCTTTACTGATAGAAAAAGAAGCTGCAGTTAACTGTAAAGATGTATTTGATCTTCTGAATTACAGTTAAAATGTTAGTTTAATTAAATACTAAATAGACATTCAGCATAATGATTTTGTTGAGTGCTTAAATGTCAATTACTATTCTGTCTTTCTGGGTCTCATTTAATAGGTTTTTCCATATTACAAAACAGAAATAGATAAAAGAAATGAAGCTTGTAGTTTACTTTAAGTGATCTTGTGTCTGTAACTTGTCAAACATCATATCAATTATTTCACAATTCTTTTGTTTAACTAAGTATACACATACTTGTTCTAACTTGTACTGAGTCTTTCAATCATTAATGAACAGAATATTCATTCATTCTTTCTTCAGAATCTTTATCAAGTTGTTTTAGTCTGTTTAAAGATGAAGATATGAGTGCATAACTGTTGTGATTTGAATCATTATGACATTAGACCTGTAAATTGTCACTTCATGCATGATCTTTCTCTCAGAGCTAGTCATCATTCTTAGATAAAATGCTGTCACTGTAGTCAACAGACTCTGAAAACACATTCTGATTCAATTTGTTCATTTTCTGATTGTGAAGACTGCAAGTTTCAAATTCTGCAAATTGACTAGATAACATTTGTTGACTTCATATTTTACAACATGATCAAGATAAATTTTTTGTGAAATGACAAGAGACACATCTAAGTCATTTTGCACTTGTACTGTCAATAAAGTATGATCAACAATGTAAGTATATATTGCTGTGTTCTCTGTGTGGCAATCTGATTTAAACAGAAGATCACAATTTTAAGATAGAGCAGTCTTGACTATTAGTACATTTGCATGGCTTCTGAGCTGTATAATTGTATTTTTGTAAGTCATTATGATCTTTCACACTAAATTAATTAACTATGTAATGACTGTTAATAATAATTCAATGTTGTCACAACTACTCACAATTGCTTTTCTGCTTAAAAGCATAATAAAAATATTCTTTAAAATAAGAATGTCAATGTCTACAAGCATCTTGATCTTCAGATTATTGATGATATGCATTTCTTTAATGATTACTGCTAGTCAGTCATTATTGTTAGGCAGATAGATAGTCAGAATGACATATTCATTATAATGATGAGTTTTAGTTCTCAATTCTCAAATCATAATGAGCAATAAGATTCATTTAATCAAGATATCTGAAATCTGTTTCTTTAGAAAGCTTCTGTTAATTAGACTCATGATGCAGCCTATATTAAGGCAGATCAGCTCTTCTTTTACTGTAAATATTAGTTTTACTAAGACAGTGATGTATCTTCAGTTCTGAAAATCATAATCAGTAAACATATAAGAGAATAGATTAGCTATAGATCTAATCAGTGTAGATTCTGGCAATTTGACAGATTTTAACTTCTAAATTGTCTTATTGAGCTTCTGTTTGGCCAATTTTCTGCTGTTGCATTCATTATGCATATGCTTGTGCAATTTATTGTTGAACAGAAAGATTTTACAGCAGCTGTAACAGTCATTTTGTGTTTTAGTTACATGATTTACATTCACAGCTTCTTCTTTATTCTTTTTGTTCTTCAGTTCTTACTCTTAATTCAGCTCATAGATCTCTTCTCTTTTCTGAATATTGAGTATATCAGCTTTCTAATATGTACTATTGTAATAGACATTCTTAAATTCTTAATAGTCAGTCTGATCATCAGCAGAAGATCTGTTCTCAGAAGAATTTACTTTTTAAGTGAAGTATACTTAGTCATTGTATTCATCACAATTGTCTCATCATGAAGATTTATTGCCTCTGTTTAAACAGTTAAACAGTTTTTTAATCTGATTTTTAAATCTCTAATTCAATATATTTATCTTAAATGACAGTCTTTCATTTCTAAAGATGATTTAAAGAGATGTCTTAAAGCTTAATTAAGTGTTTAACAGAGTGTCTTGCAAACAGAGTTAAAACTATTGTGACTAATTATTAGGCTGTCATTGCAGTCTGAGTGAATATGAGAAATTGTTATATCTTAATGATGAATATGATGAGTAAAAGAAAGATTGACAGTCATAATTATCTTAATCATAATTGCTGTAATCATACTGACCTTGCTGATTTCATTGAACAAATCTATCAGATTGAGAATTGCACAAATAGCTATTATATTAATTTGTCTGTTTAACTAAAAAAGTATTGATGAAATCTTCAATAAATATTTCATTCTTAGATTCATTGATGTCTTGTTGAAGAGATATATCAATATGCATTCATATCTAAATTATCAGATCAAATTCTGATTCATCTTGATCACAGCTTTTGACAGCAGTCATAAAAATAATAATATATTCTATTGAGCTATAGCAATTTCTGATGTCTTCAATAATGTATCTAATCAAGTTAAACTTATTTCAAGCCTCACTGAGCAATACTTTAAAGCATTTCTTTAGTGTTTTGCATCATTCTTCAACATCATTAAAGTAAGCTACTA